>OKXB01000291.1_pt1 | contig 63971 bp, 60 predicted proteins | sample 1601731 | NCBI WGS metagenome assembly OKXB01 (sample SAMN04414077, study PRJEB24778) | human gut metagenome | material: faecal | host: Homo sapiens
TGTACAGACGGATATTGCTTTTGTTCCGGTGCGTGGGTGTCATGCCCGGGGGATCATGGTAAATGCGGTTTTCGAGAGTGAACGGGATTTGTCGGAAATCCGATCTGTGTATGCTGCTTGTTACGAGGGACATCCTTTCACGGTGATGAGTGACGAACCTGTTTATTTGAAACAGGTGGTGAACACGAATTATTGTTTTGTCCATATTGAACGGCAGGATCGTAACGTGTTAGTGCCTTCCGTGATTGATAACCTGTTAAAGGGGGCATCCGGACAGGCCGTGCAGAATATGAACCTGATGTTCGGCCTGCCGGAAAACGAAGGCCTGTGCATGCCGCCGATGTTCCCGTAAAAAAGACAGAAGCAGACAACAGACGGAATTTACGAAAAGTGAGGATAAAAGAATGAAAAAGATTGAAGGAGGCATCACTGCTGCAAAAGGTTTTCAGGCAGCAGGCGGCGCAGCAGGATCTGTAGAGATCAATGCACCGATGCCGGGTAAGATCCTGGATGTAAAAGCACAGCCGGGTGCAAGCGTTTCCCGTGGAGACGTTGTTTTGATCCTTGAGGCGATGAAGATGGAAAACGAAGTCGTAGCACCTCAGGATGGAACCATCGCAAGCATCAATGTAAATGTTGGTGATATGGTTGAGCCAGGAGCAGTTTTGGCGACAATGAACTAGTCTATAGACATAAGAACGGAGGATTAAGATGGAAGTTTTACAAAATCTTATTCACCAGACAGCATTTGCAAACAATACATTGGATTGGCGTAATGTCGTCATGATCTTTGTGGCATTCCTCTTTTTGTTCCTTGCGATTAAAAAAGGGTATGAACCACTGCTTCTTGTGCCAATTGCGTTTGGTATGTTACTGGTTAATATTTATCCGTCGATCATGGAACCGGGCGGATTGTTGGAATATTTCTTTAAATTGGACGAATGGTCGATCCTGCCATCTCTTATTTTCCTTGGAGTTGGTGCGATGACAGACTTTGGTCCGTTGATCGCAAATCCAAAGAGTTTTCTCTTGGGAGCGGCGGCACAGTTTGGTATCTTTGCCGCATACCTGCTTGCGATTGTATTGGGATTCAATGGAAAAGCAGCAGCAGCGATCTCAATCATCGGTGGAGCCGATGGTCCTACCTCCATTTTCCTTGCCGGGAAACTGGGTCAGACAGATCTGATGGGATCGATTGCCGTGGCAGCATATTCGTATATGTCACTGGTGCCGATCATCCAGCCACCGATCATGAAACTCCTTACAACAAAGAAGGAACGAGAGATCAAGATGGAACAGCTTCGTCCGGTTTCCAAACTGGAACGAATCCTTTTCCCAATCATTGTTACGACTGTGGTATGTTTGATCCTTCCAAGTACAGCACCTCTCATAGGTATGTTGATGCTTGGTAACCTCTTCCGTGAATCCGGAGTGGTTCCACAGTTGATGGAAACAGCATCCAATGCAATGATGTATATCGTAGTTATCCTTCTTGGTACATCGGTAGGCGCAAAGACAAGCGGTGCAGAGTTTATCAAACCAGAGACATTGAAGATTGTTGTACTTGGTCTGGTGGCATTTGCTGTCGGTACAGCAGCCGGCGTTCTCTTTGGTAAATTGATGTGCAAAGTGACAAAGGGTAAAGTAAATCCTTTGATTGGTTCTGCCGGAGTATCGGCCGTTCCTATGGCAGCCCGTGTATCTCAGAAGGTTGGTTCGGAAGCAGATCCGACAAACTTCCTTTTGATGCATGCGATGGGACCAAACGTAGCCGGAGTTATCGGTACTGCAGTAGCAGCCGGTGTATTTATGGCAATATTTGGAATTTAATAAAATTATAGGAGGAAACTATCATGGCAGAAAAGATTGAAAAAAAGCCGATTAAAATAACAGAAACTATTCTTCGTGATGCACACCAGTCATTGATTGCTACTCGTATGACGACAGAGCAGATGCTTCCTATCGTAGATAAGATGGATCAGGTCGGATTTCATGCAGTAGAGTGCTGGGGTGGTGCTACATTTGATGCCTCTCTTCGTTTTTTGAAAGAAGATCCATGGGAGAGACTTCGTAAATTGCGTGCCGGTTTTAAAAATACAAAACTGCAGATGTTGTTCCGTGGACAGAACATCCTTGGATACAATCATTATGCAGATGATGTGGTAGAATATTTCGTTCAGAAGTCAATTGCAAATGGTATCGATATCATCCGTATTTTTGACTGTTTGAATGATATGCGTAACCTGGAAACTGCAGTAAAAGCAGCAAACAAAGAAAATGGTCATGCACAGATCGCCCTTTCTTATACACTGGGTGATGCTTATACATTAGATTATTGGAAAGATATGGCAAAGAAAATCGAAGATCTTGGTGCAAAATCACTTTGTATCAAAGATATGGCTGGTCTTTTGACACCATACAAAGCAACCGAATTGGTTACCGCTCTGAAAGAGTCTGTAGACATTCCGATTGACCTGCATACTCATTATACTTCCGGTGTAGCTTCCATGACTTATCTGAAAGCCGTAGAAGCAGGATGTGATATCATTGATACGGCAATGTCTCCATTCGCTCTCGGAACAAGCCAGCCGGCTACCGAAGTTATGGTAGAGACATTCCGTGGAACACCATACGATACCGGATTGGATCAGAACCTTCTTGCTGAGATCGCAGAATACTTCCGCCCAATGCGTGAAGAGGCACTTGCAAGCGGTCTTATGAATACCAAAGTGCTTGGTGTTAATATCAAGACACTGATGTATCAGGTACCTGGTGGAATGCTTAGTAACCTCGTATCCCAGTTGAAAGAAATGGGACAGGAAGACAAGTACGAAGCCGTACTGGAAGAAGTACCTCGTGTAAGAAAAGACTTTGGTGAGCCACCATTGGTTACTCCTTCTTCTCAGATCGTTGGTACTCAGGCCGTGCTCAATGTCGTATCCGGTGAGCGTTATAAGATGGTTACCAAAGAATCTAAGAAACTTCTTTCCGGTGAGTTCGGACAGACTGTAAAACCGTTTAATCCGGAAGTTCAGAAGAAGTGTATCGGTGATACGAAACCAATCACATGCCGTCCGGCCGATCTGATCAAGCCACAGCTTGCAGATATCGAAAAAGAGATGGCTCAGTGGAAACAGCAGGACGAAGATGTATTGTCTTATGCATTGTTCCCACAGGTAGCTACGGAGTTCTTCAAATACCGTGAGGCACAGAAGACAAAAGTAGATCCAACTCTTGCGGACAAAGAAAACAAAGTATATCCGGTATAAGATATATAATCTGACAGAATGATAAGCCCGGGCAGACGTGTTACACTGCAAAGTGCAGCAATGTTTGTCCGGGTTTCTTTGTAATCTAAAAGTAACTATGCAGGAACCAATGGTTCTTACGTGCAAGCACGATAATCCATTGGTTTTGCACAGCGGACCTGAATAGTTACAATAAAAATAATAAATTTGTAACCATTTTCCATTCGATATGTAGTAAAGTATAGTTGATAAAAATTGGCAGAAAACAGAATAAGCCGGAAAGAGGAACTTTATGAAACGAAAGACAGAAATATGGATGGTTGTATTTATGGCAATATTATTGGTGACAGGATTGACCGCCTGCGGCGGTTACCAAATTGAGACAGGAAGTGTATCCGGTGGTGCAGTCAGCAGACAGGCAGTATCGGGTTCGGCTGTCAGTGATTCTACGGCGTTGAATATTCATGTGATGAAAGAGGGAAAAGTGACGATTCCCAATCCGGCAGATGTCGAAGGATCCGCCGATGTTTATTTGAGAAAATCACCGGATGACAACATTTACGACGAAGAAGATAATATACTACAATCGGCGTATAAGGATTTTGTGGTCGATCTATCTTTTCTCGGTTTTGACGAGCCTGTGTTTGTCGGTTCCTATGCCGTAGGAAATCTGACGAAAATTACGGATTCCATTGCCCATGTGATGACACAGACCAAAAAGGGAATCAAAGAAAAAGAGATCAAGGGAGATTGTCTGGCACTATTTGTGACAGCGGGAATACCGACAGCGGAAGATTACAGGAAAGATGTGGTAAACGGCATTGACAGCCGGTCTTATATTGTTGTGCTGGATTATGGGGCAGGAAAAACTTATAAAGCACAGACCTATTTTTTGCTGCATAATATTCAAAACTGGAATGACTTGGAAGCGGTAGATCTGACAGGAGATGGGGTACAGGAATTGGCTGTTCAGCACTGCTATAATAAAACAATTCAATATGGAGCTTATCGTGTCAATCGGGAAACCGAGGAACTTCGGGAAATTTATTCTACGCTGTTGTCGGAAGAAGCAGGAAAATACCGGGAAGAAGATGGATTTAAGGGAACGCTGCTGGATGACTACAAAGTAAAATTGGAATTTCCGGATATTGGATATTCTGAGACGATTTCGATGATAAAAGATGCTGGATATAAGGAAGAGGAATTGCAGACAGAGAAGAGAATGTATGAGGATGGCTCCTATAATTTTGTGGCGTTGTGGAAGGATGGAACTTTAAAGGGACACGGAACGGTATTTTTATATACCATGGATTCTGTGGATTATATCAAAAATAAGGATGGCAGCGTCTGGGTGGATTTTGCATGGACGTTAGCTGTGGATCATCGTTCGTGTGATATTGGAACAATGCACGTTTATTACGAGTATGATAAGGCGAAGGATACTCTTGTTTTGGCAGGGGCAAAGTATGAAGAGATGGATCAGGCAATGAAAAAGTGGGAAGAGTGAAAAGAAGAATGAGGATAAGAGAGGTAGTTGTGATGAAGAAAAAATGGAATCGATTTTTGACTTTGATGGTAATGACAGCAGCCACTATGCTGGCTTTGACTGCCTGCGGCGGTTACCAAATTGAGACGGGAAGTGTATCCGGTGGTGCAGTCAGCGGACAGGCAGTATCGGGTTCGGCTGTCAGTGATTCTACGGCGTTGAATATTCATGTGATGAAAGAGGGAAAAGTGACGATTCCCAATCCGGCAGATGTCGAAGGATCCGCCGATGTTTATTTGAGAAAATCACCGGATGACAACATTTACGACGAAGAAGATAATATACTACAATCGGCGTATAAGGATTTTGTGGTCGATCTATCTTTTCTCGGTTTTGACGAGCCTGTGTTTGTCGGTTCCTATGCCGTAGGAAATCTGACGAAAATTACGGATTCCATTGCCCATGTGATGACACAGACCAAAAAGGGAATCAAAGAAAAAGAGATCAAGGGAGATTGTCTGGCACTATTTGTGACAGCGGGAATACCGACAGCGGAAGATTACAAGGAGTATGAGGTGGGGTCCATCAGCCCATCTTATATTGTTGTGTTGGATTATGGGGCAGGAAAATGTTATAAAGTAAAAACAGATTTTTGCTTACATAATATTTGGTATTGGAATAATTTGGAAACGATAGATCTGACGGGAGATGGAGTGCAGGAATTGGTTGTTAAGCACAGGTATAATAAAACGTCTGACTTTGGAGCTTATCGTATCGATCAGAAAACAGAGAATCTGCGGGAAATTTATTCTACGAGGTCAGAAGAGTGTGGATACCGGGAAATCAATGAATTTGAGGGAACTCTTCTGGATGATTACAAAATAAAACTCGAATTTCCATGTATTGGATATTCCCACACGATTTCGATGGTAAAAGATGCCGGATACAAGGAAGAAGACTTGCAGATAAAGAATAGAGTGAATGAAGATGGTTACAGAAATTATGGAACGTTGTGGGAAGACGGAGTTTTAAAAAGTGACGCGATTGTAGCCTTATATACCATGGATCATGTGGATTATATCAAAAATAAGGATGGCAGCATCCGGGTGGATTTTGCCTGGACAGTAGCTTTGGAACATCGTTCGTGTACGATTGGACTGATGCATGCTTATTTTGAGTATGATAAGTTGAAGGATACCCTTGTTTTGGCGGGGGCAAAGTATGTAAATAGGGAGCAGGCAGAGAAAGAGTGGAAAGAATGGTATAAAGAAGAAATGGAGAATTAGAACATGGAAAAAGTAAGACAACTACTGGAGAAAAATTTAAACGAAAATACCCTGCGCGCCGTGGTAAGTAACCGCCGCAGCAAACAGGTTTCGCAGAAACTGGTATTCCGCCCTTTTATCGAAAAGAATAGGTTGATGTTTCAGCGGGAAGAGTATGCGAACAATCAGGTTTTTCATGAGAATATGGACAAGGAGACAACTGTAGAACAAATCTGCACCTTTTTGGAAAAAGATTACAAGCAGCTGGATCTGTTGTGTGAACAAAGTTCTTTCAGCGCATTAGTCAGCAAGAAAGGAAAATCTACCATAAAGGAAAATAAGAACCAAATCGCAAAGAAAATTGATCTTTCGCACAATCGTAAGAAAAGATACATTTTGGACACGGATGAAGTGATTCCGTTTTTGGTGGACCTCGGGGTACAGACCAAAGAGGGAAAGATTGTAGACAAAAAATATAAAAAATATAAGCAGATCAACCGATTTCTTGAATTTGTGAAAGATGTGCTTCCGGAACTTCCGAAAGACCGCCCGGTCAAGATCATTGATTTTGGCTGCGGAAAATCGTACCTGACGTTTGCTGTATATTATTATCTTCATATTATGAACGGCAGAGACGTGGAGATGATCGGACTGGATCTGAAAAAAGATGTCATCGCGCATTGTAATCGTATGGCAGAAAAATATGAGTATACGAGTTTACATTTTCTGGAAGGAGATATCAGTACATACGATGGCGCAGACAGTGCCGATATGGTGATCACGCTTCATGCCTGTGATGTAGCCACGGATTTTGCCCTGGATAAGGCGGTGCACTGGAATGCGAAAGTGATTTTGTCGGTTCCGTGCTGCCAGCATGAACTGAATGCACAGATCGAAAATGATATGTTAGAACCGCTTTTGAAATATGGAATCTTAAAAGAGCGGTTTGCAGCATTGCTGACGGATGCGCTGCGGGCAAATCTGCTGGAACAGAACGGCTATGAAGTGCAGATCCTGGAATTTATCGACATGGAACATACGCCGAAAAATCTTTTGATACGTGCAGTAAAGCGGGGAGAAAAGGCGGATAAAAAGCAGGAAAAACTCGAAAACTCCTACAAAACACTGTGTGACGAGCTGAATGCACACGGAACATTGGAAAAAATATTAAACATGTGAGGTTATGGTCTAACCATCGACAGAAACGAGAGCTATCCCACGATAAAAATATCGATTTATAACGTTCGATAGCAAGTTCCGTCGATTGCCAGACCATAAACCTATAATATGTATTTACAGCTTTGCTTTATAGAAAAAAATAAGTCCCTGCTTTGCTATGAGGGATTTAGAACACCGTCGGTACATAGAGGGCGTAGTTTGCCCTCATGTACCGCTACGAGTGTTCTTCTAAGCGGAAGCGGTCCCGAATGGAAAAGCAGGGGCTTATTTTTCTAAAACCAAAACCGTAAAATTTTATTAAAGATGTAAAGAAAAACTCTTGACATCCATCGCCAAATACGTTATACTCTGTAAAGGAAATTACTTAACAGGGCGATTTCGTAAAAGCAGGCAGGAGATGAGAAGATGACAAAGACCAGTGTAAATGATTTGGATGAGATCGTGCGTTTGTCTTACTTGTACGATTTTTATGGTCCCCTGCTCAAAGAAAAACAGCGGCAGATTTTTGAAAATTATGTGCTGGATGATTATTCCCTGAGTGAGATCGCCGGTGAATACGGCATGACGAGGCAGGGGGTTCACGATATCGTAAAGCGAAGCAGTGAAAAATTGGAAGAATATGAATCCAAATTGAAATTATATAGAAGATTCCGGGGTGCCAGAGAGCGGCTGGAAAAAGTAGAAGAACTGGTCGGAGATGAAAATCTGCAGAATGCAGAAAAGATTCGTTCTTTGACACATGAAGTATATGAAATGTTATAAAAAAGATCTGACAGGAGGTGACCGGAGTGGCATTTGACAGCCTGAGTGAAAAGTTACAAAATGTTTTTAAGGGATTACGAAGCAAAGGACGTCTTACGGAAGCTGATGTTAAGACGGCATTAAAAGAAGTAAAGATGGCTTTGCTGGAAGCCGATGTCAATTTTAAAGTAGTAAAGAATTTTGTGAAGGCAGTACAGGAAAAGGCAACCGGCGAGGATGTGTTAAACAGCCTGACACCGGGGCAGACCGTTATCAAATATGTAAATGAAGAACTGGTTTCCATGATGGGAGGCACGACAACAGAGATTTCCCTGCTTCTCGGAAATGAAATTACCGTCATTATGATGTGCGGTCTTCAGGGAGCCGGTAAAACGACGACGGTAGCCAAACTCGCTGCCAAGTTTAAGGAAAAAGGGAAAAAGCCGTTATTGGTGGCCTGCGACATTTACCGACCGGCAGCGATCGAACAGTTGCAGACCAATGGTGAAAAAGTAGGTGTACCGGTATTTTCGATGGGAACCGGACATAATCCGGTTGATATCGCCAAAGCGGCGGTAGAACACGCAAAAGCAAATCAGTACAACCTTGTATTTTTAGATACTGCCGGTCGACTTCATATTGATGAAGAATTGATGAATGAGTTGAAAAATATCAAGGCAGAGGTGGATGTCCACCAGACAATCTTGACAGTAGACTCCATGACCGGTCAGGATGCGGTCAATGTTGCTTCGACATTTGATGAAGCATTGAATATAGATGGTGTCATCTTAACGAAGTTAGATGGTGACACACGTGGTGGTGCGGCGCTTTCCATCCGCGCAGTCACGGGAAAACCGATTTTCTATGTCGGTATGGGAGAAAAACTTTCGGATCTGGAGCAGTTTTATCCGGATCGTATGGCATCCCGTATTCTCGGCATGGGAGACGTTATGACGCTGATTGAAAAAGCAGAAGCCCAGATTGATCAGGAAAAGGCGGCAGAACTCGGAAAGAAATTCAAAAACAATGAATTGGATTTTAATGATTTCTTAGAGCAGATGCAGCAAATGAAGAAAATGGGCGGTCTTACAAGCATTTTGAGCATGCTTCCGGGCATGGGACTGCCGGCAGATCTTGATATTGACGATGATGCGCTGAAAGGAACAGAGGCCATTATCTATTCGATGACCAAAGAAGAGAGAACCAAGCCTTCTATCATCAATCCATCGCGCAAACGCCGTATTGCGGCAGGTGCCGGAGTGGATATCAGCGAAGTAAACAGACTCATCAAACAGTTTGAACAGAGCAAAAAGATGATGAAGCAGATGTCCGGCATGATGTCGGGCAAGAAGATGAAACGCGGAAAATTCAAATTTCCGTTTGGAGGAATGTGATTCAAATAGTTGTTATACTTTTTGAATAGATGAAATTACGTTAAAGGAGGTGAAACGACGTGGTAAAGATCAGATTGAAAAGATTAGGTCAGAAAAAAGCTCCATTTTATAGAATTGTAGTAGCTGATGAAAGATCTCCTAGAAATGGTAGAAACATCGACGAGATCGGTACTTACGACCCAAATCAGGAACCTGCTGTAGTAAAAGTTGACGAAGAGGCAGCTAAGAAGTGGATTGCCAATGGTGCAAAACCAACCGATACAGTAGCTCGTTTGTTCAAAGAGGCAGGTATTGTAAAATAATGCGGTCCTAAGGGAGGTTAGCAGTATGAAAGAATTAGTTGAAATGATTGCTAGTGCATTAGTAGACAATCCGGACGAAGTTGTCGTAACGGAGACAGAGACAGAAAACGAGATTGTATTGAAACTGAGCGTGGCTCCTGCCGACATGGGCAAAGTTATTGGCAAGCAGGGAAAGATTGCGAAAGCGATCCGAACTGTAGTGCGTGCTTCGGCTTCAAAGAGCGACAAAAAAATACTGGTAGACATTCAGTAATGACAAGTGATATGTGCCTGCGAAAGTGCCATAAGGTATCGCAGGCATATTTTTTATCAAAGGGTACATTCGGCAGCGAATAGGTAGAAAAGGAGAACAACGATGGAACAGCTTTTACGCGTGGGAGTTATAACGACAACACATGGAATCCGGGGAGAAGTCAAAGTATTTCCGACGACAGACGACATTCACCGCTTTGATGACCTGGAAGAAGTGATTTTGCAAAATAAAAAAGAGCAGCTTACCCTGCATATTGAACATGTAAAATATTTTAAAAACATTGTAATTGTAAAATTTAAGGAATATAATAATATTAATGACGTCGAAATGTTCCGCAAATGCGATCTTCTCGTGACGAGAGAGCATGCGGTACCATTGGAAGAAGGAGAATATTTTATTTGCGACGTGATTGGGGCAAAGGTCATTAACGAGGAAGATGGCAGTGTGATCGGAACGGTAAAAGAGATTTTGGAGACAGGGGCAAACAATGTTTTTCAGATTGAGACAGAAGAGGGGAAAGAACTGCTTTTCCCATCCATTCCTGAATGCATAAAAAAAGTGGATGTCGAAAAAGGTGAAGTGACGGCACACATTATGCCCGGCCTTTTGGATCTTGCAAAGTAAAAAGAAAATGAGGAAATAACGATGCATTTTTATATTATGACTTTGTTTCCGGAAATGTTTCCGGGAATTATGGATGCCAGTATACTGGGGCGTGCAAAAACACAGGGGCTTCTTGAGTGGGAAGCGGTCAATATCCGTGACTATACCTTGGACAAACATATGAAAGTAGACGATTATCCGTATGGTGGTGGTGCCGGAATGGTGATGCAGGCAGAACCGATTTACCGCTGTTATGAGGCACTGCAGCAGAAAATGAAACCGGAACCAAAGAAAAAACGGGTGATTTATGTCACACCGCAGGGACATGTCTTTGACCAGAAAATGGCAGAAGATTTTGCCAAAGAAGAGGAACTCGTCTTTTTATGCGGGCATTACGAGGGTGTGGACGAACGCGTACTGGAAGAAATTGTAACAGACTATGTTTCTGTCGGTGATTATGTGCTTACCGGAGGAGAACTGCCGGCGATGGTTATGATGGATACGATTTCCCGTCTTGTACCGGGAGTGCTGCATAACAAAGATTCGGCAGAGACAGAGAGCTTTGCAGACGGGCTTCTGGAATACCCGCAGTACACGAGACCCGAAGAATATCATGGAAAAAAAGTGCCGGAAGTGCTCTTGTCCGGACATCATAAAAACATTGAGGCGTGGCGGCTGGAGCGGTCATTGGAACGTACTAAAAAGTACCGTCCGGACTTGTATGAAGAATATTTGCAAAGATAAAAGAGAAAGTTTATGACTTTCTCTTGCATTATATATAAAAAAATGATAAAATAAAAAAGAATATTTAGACATACTTTACAATTTGCAAGGAGGACATCACTGTGGGAAGACGTGCATGCTGCAAACGTGAGACAAAAGAAACGCAGATCGAGATTACATTGGATATCGATGGAACCGGAAAATATAATGTTCATACGGGAATCGGTTTTTTTGATCATATGCTGGAGGGATTTTCCAGACATGGTCTGTTTGATCTGGACATCCAGGTTCATGGAGATATCGAAGTGGACGCACATCACACAGTGGAAGATACCGGAATTGTGCTTGGTCAGGCATTTAAAGAGGCACTGGGAAACAAAGAAGGTATTGCCCGCTTTGGATATTTTATCCTTCCGATGGACGATGCGCTTGTGCTGGCGTCATTGGATATATCCGGACGGATGTATTTTGACTTTGAAGCGGAACTTCCGGCAGAACGCCTTGGAACGATGGAAACAGAGACTGTACGGGAATTTTTTATGGGATTTGCTTCCGGACTGGGAATGAACTTACATATCCGCCAGATGGCAGGCATGAATACACATCATATTGTGGAAGCCATGTTTAAGGCGGTTGCGAAAGCCATGGATCAGGCAGTTCGTGTGGACGAACGCATTCAGGGCGTATTGTCTACCAAAGGAACACTGTAAAGGAGGGGGTACTCATGAGTTACAAAAAAATAATTCCTTATATCAGTGGTGAAAATGAGCTTGCTGCCAATGTAGTCATGCAGGCAGAGCAGTATTGCTTTGCAGGTGCGGATGCGTTGTTTTTATATAATTATTCGAAGATTGAAGCAGAGCGGGAAGAGTTTTTGGCGACTTTAAAAGAAGTAGCTGAAAAGATTGATATTCCGTTTATGGCAGGAATGTATATGGAACGCTTTGAAGATGCGAAAAAAGTGTTCTATACCGGAGCGGAAAAAATTGTAGTAAAATATGATCTTGTAAAGGACGATAGCCTTTTAAAAGAGATGATTGCCCGTTTTGGATCGGATAAGATCCTTGTTGAAGTGGATGCGGATATTGATTTTGATAAGATTCCTCTTCATGTAGATACCTTTCTTGTCAAACATGTGGATATCGATGCAGAATTCGAGCGCAAGATGATGCGCGCAGGAAAACAGATTATCATTCGCGACAGCTTGCTCAGGAACGATTTGGAAAATTTACTTAAATTAGAAAAAGTAGAAGGGGTATCCACAAATTATTATTTGGGAAAAGAGTTATTTAAGATAAAGAAAGCGATGAAAGAAGCAGGAATCAATGTAAATACATTTGAATCTGCGATTGACTTTTCGGAGTTTAAACTGGACGACCATGGCTTAATCCCTTGTATCGCCCAGGATTACAAGACCGGAGAAGTTTTGATGCTTGCCTATATGAATGAGCAGTCTTTTGCGGTGACTTGTGCGACGGGACGCATGACGTATTTTAGCAGAAGCCGTCAGGAACTGTGGTGCAAAGGAGATACTTCCGGACATTATCAATATGTCAAGGAACTTCGTTTGGACTGTGATCATGATACTCTTTTGGCAAAAGTGCATCAGGTTGGAGCAGCTTGTCATACGGGAGCGCGCAGTTGTTTCTTTAATGAATTGGCGAAAAAAGAATACAATTCGAGCAATCCGTTAATGATATTAAATGATGTTTTTGAAACGATCGCAGATCGGAAAAAACATCCAAAAGAAGGATCTTATACCAATTATTTGTTTGATAAAGGGATCGATAAGATACTGAAAAAATGTGGAGAAGAAGCCACAGAAATTGTGATTGCGGCAAAAAATCCGGATTCCGAAGAATTAAAATATGAAATTTCCGACTTTTTATATCATATGATGGTTTTGATGGCCCAATGCGGACTGGATTGGGATGATGTGATCAAAGAGTTGGCAAATAGGCATTAGGAGGCGTATTATTATGACATTATTGCAGGCATTTATATATTACATCGTACGTTTGGGTTTGTACGCAGCTGTTGCGGCAGGCGGGATTGCTATAGGAATCCGCTGGCGCAGACATAAAAATGCAAAGACGAATCAAGAATAGGTGATAGAGTATGGCAGTTAGAACTCGTAAGAGATTAGGAGATATTTTAATAGAGGCCAATGTCATCACACAGGAACAGTTGATGCAGGCATTGGCCAAACAAAAAGAGATCGGGAAACGACTCGGTGAAACACTGATTGAGATGAAACTGACCGATGAGATGGAGATTGCAGAAGCCATCGGTCAGCAGATGAAATTAAAAATTGCTAAAATCCGTGAAGCTAAATTAGCACCGGAAGTCATTGCACTTTTGCCGGAAAATATTGTGCGCAAACACAATGCCGTTCCGTTTGAAGTGGACGAAGATAATCCTAATATCCTGCGTGTGGCGATGGCGGATCCTCTTGATATCATCGCGGTGGATGACCTTTCTATCATTGCGAACATGCAGATAGAACCGATGGTTGCGACGCCGTCTGATATCATGTATGCGATTGAAAAGTATTACGGAAATGAGCAGTCGGCAAAACTGGCAGAAAGTTATTCTCAGGAGCGTGCCGAGAAGAGTCAGAAATTAAAAGGAAATAAAGAGGACGAGGGAAATGATGAAGTAGACAATTCCCCAATCGTGCTTCTTGTTAATAAGATCATTGAGCAGGCGGTCAACGAGCGTGCCAGTGATATACATATCGAGGCATTGGAAGATCAGGTACGTGTGCGTTTCCGAATCGACGGATCGATGCAGGAAGTAATGCGGTATCCGAAAGAACTTCAGGATGCGATCGTAGCACGTATCAAGATCGTCAGCGGAATGAACATTTCCGAAAAGCGTGCACCACAGGACGGACGTATGACATTGATATTTAACCGGGTTGAGTATGACCTCCGTGTATCGTCTCTTCCGACGACATTTGGCGAGAAGGTCGTTATGCGTATCGCTTCGAAATCCGGATTGAATAAAGAAAAGAGTGAACTTGGTTTCCAGGAAGAAGAATTGAAACGATTTGATAATATTCTGAAAAATCCACATGGAATCATTTTGGTAACCGGACCTACAGGTAGTGGTAAATCTACAACACTGTATACGGTTTTGAATGAATTAAATGGCGGCGATGTTAATATTATCACAGTAGAAGACCCTGTCGAGGCTGATGTAGATGGTATCAATCAGGTACAGGTAAATGAAAAAGCGGGACTTACGTTTGCTTCTGCCCTTCGTTCTATCCTGCGTCAGGACCCTGACATTATCATGATCGGAGAGATTCGAGACGAGGAAACCGCAAGTATCGCCGTTAAAGCAGCTATCACGGGACACTTGGTGGTAAGTACCCTTCATACCAATAGTGCCGCGTCGACGGTAACCCGTCTGGAAGATATGGGAATTGAACCTTACATGGTTGCGGATTCTGTCGTAGGAATTATCGCACAGCGACTGGTAAAACGAATCTGTCCAAAATGTCATGTTCAGAAACAGATGACTGACACCGACAAATTCCGTCTTCGTCTGCGCGGAGATTCAAATCCGATGATTTATGAACCAAATCCGGGCGGATGTGCATATTGCAATAATACCGGATATCGTGGACGTATCGGTGTATATGAGATCATGCCGATCACACCGGCACTCCGTGAAGTGATCAGCCGGGGAGGCGGAGCAGAAGAAATCCAGAAAGTGGCGCTTAAAGAAGGTCTTACGACATTGCGTCTTGGAGCAGCCAAACTGGTGTTGAAAGGAGTAACATCCATTTCAGAAGTAGAGAGAATTGCAGCAGAATAACCGCTGTAACGATAAAGTAAAATGAGAAAAGTAAAATAATAAAGTAAGGAGGAAGGGGTATGACACTCGATGATATTTTGTTACAGGCACGTAAAGTTGGCGCGTCTGACGTACATGTATCGGTAGGTATACCTATCAAATGCAGAATCCATGGTACTTTACAGGATCTGACAAGCGCACCATTGAACGGGGAGGACACAAAGACGTTAATTCAGCAGATGATTCCAAAACGTCTGGTAGCGTCCTTTAATGAGACAGGAGAGGCGGATTTCTCGTATGCGATCCCGGGACATGGACGATTCCGTGTAAACGTATTTAAGCAGAAAGGCTCCATGGCTTTCGTAATCCGTCTGATCAATACAGAAATTCCGGAACCGGAAAGTCTGGGGCTGACGCCATCCGTTATTGACCTGATAAATAAAAAGAGAGGACTGATCCTGGTAACAGGACCGACAGGTAGTGGTAAATCTACAACGCTGGCTTCTCTGATCAATAAAATTAATGAAAATTACAGTCATCATATCATTACATTGGAGGACCCGATCGAGTACCTGCATCAGCACAAGAAATCGATCGTCAACCAGCGTGAAATTGGTATGGATACAGATAGTTATGCTAATGCACTTCGTGCCGCACTTCGTGAAGACCCGGATGTTATCCTCGTCGGAGAGATGCGTGACCTCGATACGATTGCCACAGCCGTAACCGCAGCCGAGACAGGTCACCTTGTATTTTCCACGTTGCATACCATCGGTGCAGCCGCAACTATCGACCGTATTATCGACGTTTTTCCACCGCATCAGCAGCCACAGATTCGTCTGCAGCTGGCAACCCTGCTGGAATCCATTATTTCCCAGCAGTTGTTGAAGACAGCGGATGGAAAAGGCCGTGTCGCAGCATTTGAGATTCTTCATGCGAACAGCGCGATTCGTTCCCTGATCCGTGAAGGAAAGAGCCACCAGATTCCATCTATTGTACAGACAAGTCGTAAAAGCGGCATGATCACAATGGATGATTCCATCTATGAATTGTACCAGGCTGGAAAAGTAACAAAGGATGAAGCGATTACCTTTGCTCAGGATAAAGTGGCACTGGAGAAACGATTGTTTTAATCGTATCGGAAGGAGGAAAGTAATATGGCTACTTATAAGTACCGTATCACGGACAAATTTGGCCGTGATAAAAAGGGAACCTTAGAGGCCGGTTCCCCGGAGGCAGCAACCGCCAAACTGAAAGGCGAAGGAGCTGTCGTACATTCTGTCGAAGAGACTACAAATGTAGAAGATGCCTCTTGGAACATAACGATCGGTAACCCGGTCAAATTGAAAGATATTACCTTGTTCTGCCGTCAGTTCAATAGTATATTGAATGCCGGTGTAACGGTTATCGAAGGACTTAAGATGATGCAGGAATCCACTGAAAATAAGGTCCTGCGTAAGTCTATCTATAATGTACAGGTAAACGTAGAAAAAGGTGAGACACTTGCCAATGCCATGGCTTTGGAAGGAAAAGTATTCCCGGATCTTCTGATCAACATGGTGGCTGCCGGTGAGGCAACCGGTAACTTAAGTGTTGCCTTTGAACGTATCTGTGTGCAGTTTGAAAAAGATATGAAATTGAAATCTATGATTACTTCTGCAATGATTTATCCAATCGTTGTATTGGTCGTTGCCGTGGTTGTTGTTATCATTTTGATGGCGAAGGTTATCCCGAGTTTCCAGGAAATCTTTGATATGCTGGAAGGACAGTTGCCATTGCCAACACGTATCGTCATCGCCGTCAGTGATTTTGTGGTTGCAAATCTTGTATGGGTAATCGGTGGTATCATTGCGGTGATTGGTATTATTGCTTATGCGAAAAATACGGAATCCGGAAAACAGATTACCAGCCGGATGTGCTTGAAAATTCCGATTATAAAGGATTTCTCTATTAAAAATGCGTCGGCAAAATTCAGTATGACAATGTCCACGTTGGTTATGTCCGGTGTGCCACTGGTAGAAGCACTGGGAATCGTAGCAAATGTCGTAGAAAACCGAGTGGTGCGAAAAGTGTTAAACGATGCCCGCGAAGATGTTATGCAGGGTATCCCGATGTCAGAGCCTATCGAAGCTTCCGGGGTATTCCCGATGATGGTTCATCATATGCTTCGTATCGGAGAAGAAACCGGTAACGTAGAGCAGATGCTTGAAAAAGTTGCCGTTTATTATGAAGATGAAGTAGAAGTGGCTACGAAAAACCTTACCACAGCGATGGAGCCGGCAGTTATCTGTCTGCTTGCCGTAGTTGTAGGTGGTATTGTAGGAGCCATCGTAATGCCGATGATGCAGATCTACTCTTTGGCAGCATGATGGAAATCTAGTGAAGATTAGAATGTAAGACAGACATAGACGCCTGTCTTATGTTTTATAGTAGAGTGATTTTGAAAAAGAGGAGATAAGATGATTCAATCAAAAAAGATAAAATTATTTTTGACAGCAATTATAATTTCAGTAGTGATGACTCTTTTACCGCTTCAAACAGAGGCAAAAGATAAGATATACCTAAATAGGACAAAAATAACATTAAATGTTGGACAAACAAAGAAACTATCTTTAATAAGAAACAAAAAGAATGTTAAAAAGAAGATTAAAAAGAAGATAAAATGGGTAAGCGGAAATAGGAAAAAGGTTTCTGTTGACCGAAAGGGAGTAATTCGTGCACTTCATTCAGGAAAAGCAAAAATAACGGCAAAGTATCAAGGAAAAAAATATGCTTGTATTGTCGTTGTAAAAAACAGAAGACAGTCAGATGCGTTTACACCGACACCGACGCTAGTACCGGTGCAAACGTCGCAGCCAATTGCACCAACTTCGTCGCAGGCACCGCTGCAAACACCGAAACGGATTACGTTTCGAAATGAAAGCTTGTTAAGGGAGCATTTTGACAAACACGGAAAAGAGATGGGATTTACCGATGCAAAGGCGTATGAACAGGCTGCCGCTGCGGTGATTACAAATCCTTTGGCATTACATAAATTAGAAGCAGAAGATAATGATGACGTTTATTATTTGGAAAGCACCAATGAATTTGTTATCGTATCAACAGATGGTTATATAAGAACATACTTTAAACCGGATAAAGGAAAAGCGTATTTTGACCAACAATAGTCAAAAGAAAAAGAGAAGACGAAGGGGGAAACTAATGCAATTGATATACAATTAACTTTCCTTGAAAACTAGTTTCTTCTTGCATTTTTTTAACTGATGTACACCAACTACAGGAAGAGAAAAAGTTGACTAAATCTTTTTCTGTATAACCAGAGGTAAATATTTTGCCGGCTTCGTTATTGAAGTTTTCCATTTTGATGGTTCCGGAACTTTGTTTCTTCCCGGATAAAGAGGCCTCTTCCATAACTAAATACACAGGCAGTGTGTTGTTTATTTGTTCCAGAGAAGGTTTCATATAATCCAATCCCTTTTCTGAATCAGGCTGGCATACAAAGATTTGTCTACTGTTTCGTAATAAAGTTGTGTAGCATACGTAGTGCCAATCAGATTTTAAGGTGACAATCACATTAGCATCTTTTGTTAAAGATGTTAGGGTAGGAGTATTAGTGTTGCGTTTAAAATAGTAGTGTGTTAATCCTTTGGACTGAACTAATATAAGACTTAACATTAAGACTAGGCTTAGGAGTGGAAGGATAAATTTCTTGCGCTGCTTGAAAAAATACTGCAATAGAGTATATATAACCTTAATCACACAAAGAATAAAAACTGGAATTATAAAAAAAAGATATCGATCTGTATATATGCTCATAACGTAAACATTGCTAATTTTGGCAACTATAACAAGTGTAAAACAAAAAGAAAATAGCAAGCATCCCCAAAAAGATTTAAACATGTTTTTTATTTTAGCTGGAAAATGAATAAAAAAATTGTTTAACTTTGCTTTGATATGTTCAATAAATTTTTTAAACCAAGGTTCTTTACGGAAGAGAAAGAGAAAACCACTTAAGATAATAGACATAAAAATGCAGGCAAATTTAAGGATGCACCAAGTTACAGATGAAGGATACACAGGAAGGATCCCCAAAGTTTCTAAAAAACATAAATTGATACAGTATTTCATTTCCCATAGTAGTGGCATGTGTTGAGCGTATAGAGATTGTCCCTTTAAAACCATATGAATGGTGGATGGGAATATGACAAGAGAAGAAAGGACGGCAAGTAGCATAGAGAATGAAAAGACAAGAATATGTTTGATTTTTTTACGTGCGGCTAAGTTCACGATAAAGGCGAGAGATAGCGAAAATGCAAAGGCATAGAAGAAATAATGGCTTAAAAATCCGAGTATGCTAATAAGATATATAAGGAAAGAAACTTTTAGCGATATGGTTTTGCTTTTGAGAAAAATTGTGACGAGATAAATTAAAGCTAATGAAAAACAGGTAAGGATACTGTATGTTCGTATATAGATAAAACAATTTAATGCAGCACTTGAAAAACCATAAAAAAAGCAGGTTAAAAGGGAAACGTATATAGAATTGAATAAATTTTTACTTACAAAAAAGAGTAGCCAAATAGATAGAATAAAGGCTACAATGTTAATGGAAAAGCCATACCACCAGGAAAAGGATTCTGGAAAGAAGGAACAAATCCCATGCAAAATCAAACTATGCAAAGGAGGACTGAAGTCTTCCGACATATTGTCAAAAACGGAGTCGAAGCGGAATCTTTCACCGTTTTGTACTTCAATATAATCCCTTAAAATAGAGGAATCTTCCCATTTATCCGTATTTATGCTTTTTTTGTTATTGTCAATATAGATATTTGACTGAAAAAAAGAATTGGCATAACCATAACTCCAGTTTTCATCTGAATGAAAGCCTTCTCGTTTGGTGGAAAAAGTAAAAATTAAAGCAAGCGTTTGTAAAAAAATAAGAAGACACAAAATCAATCTATAATGTAATGTAAGTAGTTTTTTAAAAGAATATTTCATAATCCAATATCTCCTTTGTGTTTTTATCTTTAATCATAAGCCAAAAAAGGGAAAAAGTCAAATGTGAATTTTTTATAAATATTACGTAAATATTAAATTGATATATTTTAAAAAAACACTTGCAGATTTTGTTCGCATGTGGTAGAATAAAGAAAATGGCAACAGAGAGTTTGCCAAAATAAAACAAAAAGGAGAATGGAATTATGAAGAAAAGAATTCAAAAGTATCTTAGCGGTTCAAATGAAGGTTTCTCTCTTGTAGAGTTGATCATCGTTATCGCTATCATGGCAATCTTAGTAGGAGTTGTAGCATTGGCGGTTATCCCTAACCTGGAGAAATCCAGAGAGTCAAAGGATCTGGCTACATTGGATTCACTTGTAAGCGGTGTATCTACTGCAATTGCAAATGATCCATCTATCAGTGGCTCAGGTACACTTAATATTTCTGGTGTTACAAGTGGAGCTTCTGGACTTGAAGGCGCAGTTTATCAACAGTTGGGAGATATTTCTAAAACAACTATGGTAAGTTCTGCTGGCAAATCTGGTACATTGACTGTTCAGTATACAATCGGTGGAGCTACAGCAAGTAGTGTAAGAGCATACGTTGCAGCAACTGGTACAACTGTAACTGATGCAGCAGATTGCAAGTATACTAAAGATGATAATGGAAAGCCAAAAGCACTTAGCGTAAGCAATGGACAGTAATTCCTTGAATGAGAAATTCTAAAAAGGAATAAGGAGAACCCACTATGACATTACCAACATTTATTATTTACATATTTGTCTTTTTATATGGAATCGTAATTGGCAGTTTCTTGAATGTCTGCATTTACCGCATTCCGAAAAAAGAAAGTATTGTCACGGTGGGTTCTCATTGTATGAAATGCGGACACCAGTTAAAATGGTATGATTTGTTCCCACTTTTCAGTTTCCTTTTTTTGAAAGGAAAGTGTAGATACTGCGGGACAAAGTTGTCCGTACAATATCCGGTAATTGAATTTACGAACGGACTTTTATATATTATCTTGTTTGCAGTAAACGGTATAAACGTGGAAAGCGTATTATACTGCTTTTTCGTATCTGCGTTACTGGTTATCAGCGTGATTGATTTTCGGACTATGGAAATTCCGGTAGGTATCAACGCTTTTATCTTGTGCCTTGGTGTCATTCATACGATTTATGATTATGAAAATTGGGTTCATTATGTTATCGGTTTCTTTGCGGCAAGCCTTTTTCTGCTATTATGTTTGATTATTACCCGCGGAAAAGGAATTGGCGGCGGCGATATTAAATTGATGGCTGTGGCAGGGCTGATGATGGGCTGGCAGAATATTATGCTGGCGCTGGTGATAGGGTGTGTGGTTGGATCGGTGATTCAATGTATTATCATTGCTATTACGAAAAAGAAAGATCGATTTGCGATGGGACCATATCTTTCAATTGGTATTTTTATTGCTATGTTATGGGGAAATGTCTTTTTTGACTGGTATGTAGGGTTAATGTAACAGGGGGCTTTTTGCGGTTTATGGATTCCAGTGCTTTTTCCTTGTTGTGATGGAGGAAAGAGGAGAAAGTAGTGTAATCCATAGATGTGTAGTGGTGAAATGTTCATCAACATAACAACATATGGGAAAAGTAATAAAGACAGTGTGGAAGTGAGAAAGCCACACTGCTTGCGGTAGTTTTACCGTAGGATAAAGGAGGTTATTATGGCTAAGAAGGTAGTAGTGGTTCGTGTAGGAACTGAGACGATTCGAATTGTACATATGGATAACACACCAGACAACCCTACTGTATATGGCTGTGTTCGTGTGCCGACTCCGCAGGGAGCAGTAGAAGATGGCGAAGTAAAAAACATCATGGACGTCAGTCGTCGTATCAAACAAGCATGCCAGGAAAAAGGAATTACGACAAAAGATGTAATCTTTTCACTGTCATCATCCAAGATTGCAAACCGTGAGACGACGATTCCACTTGTAAAAGACAGTAAGATTCAGGGGATCGTTGATGCAAAAGTAGGAGATCTTTTCCCGATGGATAAAGATCGTTATATCTTTTCTTATGTAAAACAGGGTGGCAGTCGTACTGCAGAAGAAGGAGAAAAGGTAACAGACGGTTCGGAGAAAGCAAAGGAGCAGGAACCGGAAATTACGGACGATACCAAGAAAAAGAAGAAAAAAAAGGAACTTAAACTTAACTTTAATATAGGTAAGAAGAAAGAAGGAGAAGAAGGGAAAGAAGAGGCTCCACAGGATGTACTCGACCTTCTTGTTTATGCTGCTCCGATTGACTTAGTTCGTTCCTACTATGCATTGGCTGAAGGCTGTGACTTTAATGTAATGGCAATTGAAGTGGATGGTAATGGTATATTCCAGATCATGAAACGTCAGGTCAATGAAGGTGTAGAGATGGCGGTTCAGATCAACCGTGATGCGACATTGATCAATATCATGAGCCAAGATAAACTTCTTCTGCAGAGGACGATTCCGTATGGTGCCTCTACAATTGTAGAAGCAGTGATGAATGAGCCGGCATTCCGGGCTCCGGAATATGATAAAGCATTTAAGATCATTATGACACAGAGAGTGCTTTTGTATAACTTAAATGCGGCAAATCCTCAGAATGATCTGTCCATGCAGAAACGTATTGAGCTGACACAGAGTGCTTCTTCTTTGATCGGAAACATCTATCGTGTCATTGAATATTATAATTCAAGATATCGTGAGGAGCCGGTAAAAGGTATTATCGTAACCGGTGACGGCGCAAAAATTGCCGGTATTCACGAATTGATGGCAAATGAACTTGGTATTCCGACACGTACACCGAGTGAATTGCAGGGGGTTCAGTTTAATCGTCAGATTGAAGTGAATGTAAACATCCTCCAGTATGTTGGATGCTTTGGTGCGGTATACAGTCCGGTAAACTTTATCCCGGAAGATATTAAGAATAAGACGGCAACCAGAGAATCTATCAAGGGTATTGCTGCTGTGTTTGCTGCCTCTATTTTGGTCAGTATTGTGATGATTATGATTTCTATGATCTCACTGGGGACGGCGAAGGGTTCTTATGAATCGACAGCACAGAAAGAACGTTCCCTGCAGCCGGTACAGGCACAGTATGACAGTTTGCAGAACGATATGAAACGTATCCTTACTTATATGAAGATGGAAGGTATCACGGATACGAATAACAATAAACTTCATGCAATTCTGGAACAGGTAAAAGAAACTTGTCCGAAAGATTTTGTGATCAGTGCAGTAAACACTACAAATTCAGGCGGTACGATCAGTTGTATATCAACAGATAAAAAACTTTCATCGGTATCCGCATTGGTAATTCGTTTGAACTTGATCACAAGTATCAAAAATGTTAAGATTTCAAGTTCCATCGTAAAGGATGAGGATGGAGTTACCAAGAAACAGCAGTACAAATACACCATTTCCTTTGATTATCTGTCATTCCGTGAATCACGTGATTCGAATGAAATTGATTTCTTTGGTGATGAATTGACATTAGGCGATGAGGAGGCGAAATAACATGGGCGGTAAACTTACTTTAACTCAAATGCGTGTAATTTTGTTGGCAGGTGCAGTGCTGCTTTTGGTTTTGGCGTACTTCCTCGGATTCCAGCCAAATATGGATTCTGCTTCCGAATATCAGGTGAAGACAGAGACCGCAGAAAAGCATATCAAAGAATTGGAAGCATTGAAGAGCGATGTTAAGAACTTAGAGATTTTTACATCCTTGTATAATGATGAAATTAAGGATTATATTAATTCTTTCCCGGTTAAGATGACACAGCAGAAATCGGTATATCTTCTGTATCGTATGATGATCAATACAGAGGTAGATGTTACAAGCATCACACCGGGTACAGAATCTCCGTTCTATTATAAAGGAAATGTGCTTACTTCAGATGGAGATAAAGCACAGGCACAGGCAGATTCAGAAAAGGATACGATGTCAGAGATCACTGTTGTAGATATGGAACAGATGGTAGGAAGCGTAGCTTCTTATACGGTGGAGTTGTCCGGTACAACAAAACAGATTTATAACTGTCTGGACTGGATCACAGAAAATGATGAAAAAATGTCTGTCGGAGATGTAAATATTCAGTTTGATAAGAGCACAGGAAAATTATCAGGTACAATCGTTGTAAACTTCTATGCGATGCTTGGTAATGGTGTTGCTTACAAAGAACCGGATACGACAGGGTTTGCCTATGGTGTAAACAACGTATTTGGTGCGGTTAAGTAAGAAGAAAAAGAAAGGTGGTGTTATTATGTGCTTACATGAGTTACGACAGAATGATCAAGGTTTCTCTTTGATTGAGGTGATATTGGCAGTGGCGATACTGGCACTGGTAACGCTGCCTATTATTAACTACTTTACTTATTCCGGACTTCGTACAGCCGATGGACGTGACAAGCAGTCAGCGACGGTTGTGGCGGAAAATGTTTTGGATGAATTAAATTCTTATGACAATTTTGAACAGATTGAGAATATCGCCAGCAGTGGGGCAGTAGATGCGGCAAGCTGGACAGTTGTTCCGGATCCGTCAAATCCGACCAAGTTTACGTATACGGATTTGACGAAAAAAGTTCAATTGAATGGATATGATTACGAAGCGAAAGTTCATATTACATACACGGATCATACGACGTCAGACGGAAAAACGTATGATACAGGATATGATTCCAATACGGTAACGAAAGATACAAATGAGGCAATTACTTCCGAGTTTAATGATTATGAGATTCCAAATCCAAACCGGATTTATGGAAAAGAAAGTGTTGTTGCAAAAGAAGAGGATCAGTTGGATCGGGCAATCAGTTATTTTCTGACAAATGAGGCGACAGATTCTAACACTTTTTTTACAAAATATAATCTGATTAAAGATAAATTAGATCGAAGACTTGCGATTCATCTTGAATATAAAGATGGAGATCCGGATATATACAAGGTAAAAGTGTCTTATCTTTATGAATTGAATGGCGCGAACATATCTCCTAATATTGAAAATGGTGTGTATGAGGCTCCGCTGGAAATTTCAGAAGTAAAAAGGGAATCATTAAAAAATATTTATGTATTCTATAACTTAAGGAGCGGCTATGATAATGACAGAGTAAAGGTTACATTTGGTACAGGGATTTCAGAGGAAGATATTAAAAATATCCACTATTATCTTTGCGGACTGACGACAACAGAGTGCCCGGATCGTGTAAACAATTATAAGTTTTTATTGTCAACGGATTCGGATCCGCTTGCATTAAAGTGTAACTATTTCTTTAATGGAAATACAGACACAATATTAACAGCAAAAGAAGACGATGGATCTACTGCAGATTTTATTTCGAAGAAGACGAAAAAACGAATTGGAGCCATTGAAGTCAGTGTGTATGAAAAAGGAAGTAATGAGCCACTTGCCGTTATGAATACGACAATTAGCGAGTAAATGATTGGAGGTTTTTCATATGATAAAGAAATGGATAAAGAAATTCAATGAAAAACTGCATAAGGCGAATGAAGATGACAGAGGTTCTGCATTTGTGATGGTTGTTATCGGCGTTATGGCTACGGCAATCATTGGAGCGACAGTATTATCTCTGGCTACAAATTATTTTGTATCGGTTGTTGTTGATCAGCAGGGTACGGATAATTACTATGAAACAGAGGCGATCGTTGCAGAGATTCGAAGTGGTATTGAAGAGGTTGCCGGTGTGAGTAATGAAGTTGCTTACATGGAAACCTTGGATAGTTATAATGCAGCCAGTGGAGAATTGCAGGATGTTTACTCAAAATTGTATTTATCCGGTATTATATATGGAATTAAAAACCGTAATAATTTTACCAAAGATAATTACAAGACATATATCGATAACACATATAAAAAAGATTCAAAGATTGATTTTACATTGATACCGACGGAATATAACTCGGATTCTTTGGATGAGACAGGAGATCCGTTTGTATCGACTGGATCCAATAATTATTTTTCCGCAAGTTTACTGCAATCGATGATCACGCGAAAAAATACGGTGGTCACGAGTGATATTATCAACTATTTCTTTTATCGTGATAAAAGTTCAGGAAAGCGCTGGCTTACGTTAAAAGGAATTAAAGTATCTTACAAAGATGAGCAGGGATATCAAACCGATATTCAGACGGATATTGTTATCAATGTACCGGATTACCGTTTTGAGGGAGAAGATACTTACGATCAATTGAAAAATTATATTTCCATCAGCGATGATCAGTTGACGATTGAAGGTCAGGCAAATGTTGGATTTATCGGAAATGTGTATGCCGGTGGTTCACAGACCGATTATAATTATGATGAAGGAATCGTGGCTGGTGCACAGTCAACGGCTTCTTTCGATAGTGATAAGGTGATTACCAGAGGGGCGATGAATCTTTTAACAGGAGCGAGTGTTACTGTGAATGGAGCGGATTTCTGGACAAAAAATATTTTATTGAATTCATTTGGAAGTTCAACTTCTACAAATAGTTCAACCTTGAACTTGAATTGCAACTCTTATGTGCTGGATGACTTAAGCGTTAATGATAATAACGCAAATGTAACCTTAGGTGGAACTTATTATGGTTACAGTTACAGTGAAGATAACTCAGCCGGGAGTGGTGTGAAGCAGCTGGCAGATTATAGTAGTGCGATTCTTGTAAATGGTAAAAACACATTGCTGGATGCCTCCTCCAATTTGGCAAAACTCGTTCTTGCGGGTCGTGCGTTTGTACAGAGAAATGATGCAACCGGCACCAAGTATGCATCCAATGTAGAAGACATTGCGATGGGTGAGTCGGCTTCCATCAAGAGTAACCAGGTAGCTTATTTGCTTCCACAGGAGTACATCGTAAAAGGACATAACCCATTATTGACGGCGACAGAATTTGATGCGGATCATATTGAAGCCAATTATAACAAAGACATCCTTATTCAGGATTTGGGACAATATCTGGATGACGCGAATCCGGTGACTTTGAATTATAATAATGCAGGCGGTTATGTATATCTGTATTTGAACTTTAAAGATTATGCAAGTGCCAATAAGTATTTTGCCAATTATTATTCTGTGGGTAATCCGGATAATGTAGACATGGTCAATGAACGTGCACAGACCTATATTACATCCAATCTGGCAGCGGCACCTACAGACGGTATTCGTATCAGTCCGACATTATATCTTCTTGCAGGCAATGTGATCAAGAGTTATTATGATGGCGCTGACGGATCAAATAAAATGGAAAGCAATTATTTTGCCAATGGGCAAGCATCTGCTACACTTTTGGCAGATGGATATAAGAAGATGGTTCAATATATGAGTCTTCAGTTGTCTTTGGTAGGAGGAAAATATGCTTCGACATCGGGAGCATCGCCGCGAATGGAATTGTATTACGCTGCAGCGACATCCGATGAAAAAGACAAGATAGACCTGGTAAAAGACAGAATTGTTGATTTCAGTGCAGTTCCATCTTCGGGAGAAAGACATACCTTTGATGAGGGAACAGCTTATATTACGCCGGGAACGATTTCCAGTTTGAAAGATACCGGTGTATCGAAAGGGTTGGTTGTAGCCGGCGGTGATGTGGGGATTGACTGTGATTTTGAAGGGTTGATCATATCCGGTGGAGGAGCAACCGTAAAACTCGGTGGTACATATAAGGAAGTTGCCAATACCAGTATGCTGGTAGAAATTCTTGATTGGATCAAAAAAGATGACACATGGAAAGAGTTTTTCTATGCGACAAAAGATAAAAATAAAAAAGAAGAAAATGTTGCTGAATGTATCGGTTATGAGAACTGGACAAAGAATTAATTGACAGGGTAAGAAAGAAGGTGATTTCGTGAAATCAAACAATAAAGGTTTTTCGTTGATCGAGTTGATTATTTGCATTACTATCTTGGCACTGTTTAGTACTTTAGTCGTGGTAGGACTTGGTTATATGGATCTTGCAAATTCAAAAAAATGTGTATCTAAGATTGATTCGGGTTTGATGACTTTGAAATCACGGAATATGGCAGACAGTAAGCGTACGTATCTGCATATTTACCGGTATACGGATGGTAATTATTATCTGACATATACAGAGGCAGATAACTACACAGATGCATCGCATTTTACGCCGGATGGTTCCGGAGAACAGATTGCAAACCGAAAATTGACGATCAGTTATAATGGAACAGAAATTGGAGTAAATGACTGCGTTCATATCGGTATCAATAAAAAAGATGGATCCTTTGATGAAGAGCCGCATCATGAGACGATGAGTACCATATCGGTAACGGGTACTTCGACACAGACTTTGAAACTTGTGACGGCGACTGGAAAATATTTTAAAGAATAGGAACTGAGGTGAATTTTTATGAAATTAAATAATAAAGGTTTTTCCTTAGTGGAAGTTTTGATCGCAGTTGCTGTTTCTACTATTGTATTTGGTGCAATTACGGCGTTGATCGTATTTGCTTCCAACAGCAGCCGGCAGACAAATGCAAGAATCACCTTGCAGAATGAAGCCAAGGATGCAGTAAATCATATGGAGGCCTATATCATAGAAGCGCAGTCTGTCGTATGGGATAGCACGAGCGATGCATTGGTATTGGTGAAAGATTCGGCAGATGCCAAAGAAGTGAAAACCTCCAATGATACACTTTCTAATGTAGGTCCGAAAGTAAGTGTTTTTAATACTGCGAAAAAGACATTTGTTTACTGGTATGATAAAACGGCAAAGAAATTGTTTTTTGGAGAATGTCGTACGATGGCATCGGATCAGACCAATACAGTGGATCTGACCGGATCTTTGCCGACAGATGATATGTATCTTTTGGCAGATAATGTAGAGGATTTCACTTGTAAGTTAGTGAAGAATAAAAAATCCGATAAGTATACAGTTAACTTCAGTGTAAAGTTTAAAGATAGTGTATCAGAGTATTCGCTTGACAAATGTGTTTACTTGAGAAATCAGTAGAAGGGAGCGATAATATGAAAAGGAGTCAGATCAAAACAAAAAAATGGAAGAAAATAGTCGGCTGTACAGCAATTACACTGGTTCTTGCCTGTGTTTTTGTTGTGGGCTTTTTTGCCATTAAAACCGGAAGCATTTTTGGTATGTTTTCTTACGGGAAGCCTTATGTAGAGACTAAGGGTGATGGCACAGCAGATGTTGTCACGATTCCGGATGATAAATTGAAAGTAACCGGTCAGGAAGACTATAGTAGTGTTTTGACGTCTTCCTCGACAGAATATACAGGAATAAATGCACTTCCTGAGATTCCGGAAGCAAATTCCGCATATGACAAGGGGACGGAACAGAATCCGCTGGTTGTCTTAGAAGTTGTTCCGGAATTGTCACAGCAGTCATTAAGTTATTTTGCTACATCGAAAGAAGATGGGCTTCCTTTTGATCCGCTTGAAATGAGTATGAGGATGTCAAAAGATCAGAAACAGTCCTATATTCATTCTTCCATGCAGCAGACATTTATGTTAAATAACAAACATATTAAAAGTGGAAACTGGAAAGCACAGGGATTAAAAAGTGCAAACTTATCCTGGCTGACTCAGGTTGGTGGTATTTTCTCCGGAAACAATTTTGATAACTTGTATCAGATATACGATTATGACCATACGGTTACCGATAGTTCACGTAAAACGAATGGAGAAGATTATGACTTTTCAAATGCTCCGCTTGTAAAGGTGGATTCCTATTATACGGTTGAGATGAAAAAGGGAAGTACCTTTGTAGAAGGGTTGAGCCAGGAAAGTAACGGTGGATCTTATCCGACGATTGCGTCATTGTATGATGGAAATGCAGCTTTTAAAGCAGCTTTTGTAGATAAAGATGGTCAGGAGATTCCACGCGAAGTTATTGATGATGATCGAAATTGGGCATGGAATATAGAAGCGGATTCAGATAATAATAAGCAATTTACTATTTCGGTGACAGAACCGACGGCTGAATTTGAATCGGATTATGCAGAATTGAAATCCGGGGCGCTGGATCAAAAAGTTTTTTTAGAAAGATATAAAGATGTTCTTTCTACGACAGATGCTGGAACAAAAGTGTCGGAGGATGAATTTGCCAGAACAGAAGCCTGGTCATTTAATGATGCGCAGGAAAAATATAAAGGTTATTTTGTATGTGTTGGATCAGGGAATGGTAATGTAAAGGTAGATCCTTATTGGACTGAAGCTCAGGAAGGTGCTGCTTGGAAATTTGTAGAAGAAGCATCGGAACTTCCACAAAATGCAAATAATATCTGGCCGGAAGGAAAACAGGGCTGGGAAGTGAGAGAAGCTATCCAATCTGCAAAAGAAGGAGACTATGTTCCTGCGGGCTCTATCGAAGGGATAGATAGTACGTTGGCTGCTTCATTGAAAAAGATGAAAGCCTACACCATCAACTATAAGTATGAAGGTTATAAATTAAAATTCCAGTATATAGGTATCAAATGGAATGATGTATTGAAACGAATGCTTATCAATTTTAAAGATGAAATCGATTCGGATGGAAAAGTAACACAGACCGCGGATCAGCAATACGATAATTATCACATTAAGATTGTTACGGTAACCCCGGCGATGATCAACGAGATGGATAAGAACGATACCGAAAATACATTGGATTATATTGAGCGTGCAGATATGTTCTATATCAGTTCCTATTATGGAGGTAAGAATGGAACAAATGCAGATCAGGTAAAAAATCTGCGAGACTTTTTCTGGAAATATGTTGATCCGGACAAAGAGACAGCACTTCAGGCAAATAAAGACGATGTAAGCCAATTGGTTTCTTTTGAGGAAAATGACCTTGAATGGAGCGACTGTATGAAGATTATCAAACGTCTGAGCGGTGATGCCGGACTGGCGATGATGTTTTCCAAGCAGATGGGATTTTATCTGGATGACGGAACGGATAAAGTTTGTAACTTGATTTATGATTCGACTTACAAACATGATCAAAAAGCAAGTTTGTGTAATCTGGCGAAGCTGTATTTGGTTTCTACATTGTTTGATCTTTCCGCATCTACGTTGTCAGACAAATCACAGAACCTGCTTTGGACATTTATGGATAATGTTTATGGCAATATTAAGCAGGTAAAATTGTCAAGTTCTGCCAAGGCACCTGACAATACTGCTCAGTATACCGGATATTATAAAGAAGATGAAGAAGGTGTGAATGCTGCCTGTGGTTCACATGATACAGATTCGAAATACACATATTTATGGAATTTGTATAGTTTTATACCATATGTAACGACAGCAAGCGAAGATGCTTTGTATAGTCCTGATGGTACGGCAGACATGGATACCTTTGTGGAAAAATATGGATTTTTGAGTTCATCCCTTCGAGGAACGTATCCGGAGAGCACGTATGGTCATGTAGATGGTAATATTTCGGATAAAGGATATCGTTGTGGACTGACGTCAAATAATAATTATACTTATACAAGCATTACAGGTACTCGAGATCCGTTAGAAGATTTTCAGAATGTAACGATTGTTATGCCGGGTGATATGGAGATTGTAACCTGGCAGATGGGCAAAAACAAGGAAGGTGTACCTGGGACATTCTTATATGGTCAAAAAGGAAATTATAATGCAAAAGAAAACCTTGACAATAAGAACTTTACAGTCATAGATAAAGGTGTTATGTCACGAATTGCCGTGGTATTGTTTAATATTTTACAGAATGCAAAAGCACCTGCTCCGACGATGAAGTTTAATGTGGATTCGAATGAGGATTCGAAGAAATATTATCAGAAGATGAGTAATTCCAATGTGCTGATCGACTTTAATCCGTCTGCTTCTTATAATGAGAACCGTAGCAAAGAGAAGAATGTTTTGAAGTTGTTCTGTACATTAAATAACTCAGCAAATAGAGAAAATTCGATTATCACATCGATTAAGATGGTAGATCCGAATGATTCGTCAAAACCGGCGATTCCAATCAATACCATTTACAATTATGATGGTGACGTGATTTTGAAAGAGGCAAGCATCGGATTTTCGCAGAGTCTGCCTACTCCGAAAAAATATCCGGTAGAATTTATTACTGGTTACAAAGTGACAAGTAATAATGCAAAATACAGTTTTGTGGTTCCGTTTAAACTGTCAAACTGGCAGAAGGGTTATACACAGATTCGAATTGACTGGGTAGCTAGATCCAGCCGAAAGGTAAAAGGAGAATTTATGCCATACCAGAATCCGTCGGATCCTTCGGATAAAGACATCGTAGAGGCAGCAAAGCAGTATGCGGAAGTAGATATCGGAGAGCGTGAACTGTTTGACCTTGAGTAGGCTGAATAGTTACAAAAAAACAAATACCTGTGTACAACGATTGTGCACAGGTATTTTTCGGAAAAGAGGTAACTATGTCAAAAAAAATAGTCGATATAAAAAGTGAATTCGAAAATGCAGCCCGAGAAGAGTGGCAGACATTATTTGAAGAATATGCTTCGGATGAGCGGAGTGGTGTGAAAAATCTGATCTTTTCTTATCAGAAAAAGCAGATTGCCTATGAAAAAGAACTTTTTCGATTGGAGACGATGCTTGCCTTTGAAAAAAAATACGGAGATGAATACGAGTGCATCTGTGGAATTGACGAGGCAGGGCGCGGACCATTGGCAGGCCCGGTTGTCGCCGGGGCGGTTGTCCTCCCGAAAAATTGTAAAATATTGTATCTCAATGATTCGAAGAAACTGAGTGCCAAGCGCAGAGATGAATTGTTTGACGAAATCAGAGAAAAAGCGATTTCTTATGGAATCGGGATGAGTTCGCCGGCACAGATTGATTCCATCAATATATTGCAGGCGACGTATGAGGCGATGCGGCTTGCGATCGAGGATTTGGAGGTTGTGCCGGATCTTCTTTTAAATGATGCGGTGACGATACCGCAAGTTCCGATTAAACAGATTGCAATTATTAAAGGTGATGCGAAAAGTTTGTCGATCGCGGCAGCGAGTGTGATGGCAAAAGTTTCCAGGGACCGCTTGATGGTACAGTATGCAGAGATGTATCCGGAGTACGGGTTTGAGGGTCATAAGGGATATGGTTCGGCAGCGCACATCGAGGCCATCAAGAAATACGGACCATGTCCGATTCACCGGTTGACATTTATCAAAAACTTTATGTAAAAGCTACAAGGAGTGTGATGTAGATGTTACAGGACAATTTAAAAAAGACGGCAGTAGCGCTGGAATATGAGAAAGGCGATATGGCGCCTAAAGTCATTGCGTCCGGGCGCGGCTACATCGCAGATCGTATTATAAAGACGGCGGAAGAGAGTGAGGTTCCGGTTCATAAGGATGAAAAACTGGCGAAAAGTTTGTCGTTGCTAGACGTGGGGGAGTATATCCCGCAGGAATTGTACAGTGTCGTAGCGGAAGTGTTGGTCTATGTCGATGATATGGAAAAGATACAGAGCAAATTAGGACGATAACATTTGACAAATCCTATATTTTATGATAAACTGGCAAAAGATTGAGGATATCTCATGAAGGGGTACACCACCGCGGGTGTAGTTTTCAGGTGATATCCTTTTTTATTGCAATAGAAGCCTTGGAGGTGAAAAGATGATTCAGATCAATGGAAATGCCAAAGAGCAGTACGATGGAAAGACATTGGAAGATGTGTTAGCCGGTGAAGGCTATGAAAAAAGCCGGATTGCCATGGAAGTAAACGAAGAGATCATTCCCAAAGCAAAGTATGGGGAAGTGACTTTGAAAGACGGTGATGTGGTAGAGATAGTAAGTTTCGTTGGCGGTGGATGCTGACAAGCGATAAATGAAATAACGACAGAAAAGAAAGAGAGGACATAGATCATGGAAAAAGATACATTGGTTTTAGGCGGACAGGAATTTACTTCAAGATTTATTCTTGGTTCCGGAAAATATTCATTGGATTTGATCAAGGCATCGGTAGAAAATGCAGGTGCGCAGATCATTACGCTGGCACTTCGCCGCGCAAATGTCGGAGGTACAGCAAATATACTTGATTACATTCCGGAGGGTGTCACCCTTCTTCCCAATACTTCCGGTGCGAGAAATGCAGACGAGGCAGTTCGTATCGCAAGACTTTCCCGCGAAGTCGGATGCGGAAATTTTGTAAAGATTGAAATTATGCGGGACAGCAAATATCTGCTCCCGGATAATCAGGAGACGATTAAGGCGACAGAAATCCTTGCTAAAGAGGGATTTGTCGTAATGCCATATATGTATCCGGATCTGAACGTGGCAAGAGACTTGTACAATGCCGGTGCGGCCTCCATCATGCCGCTGGCTGCTCCAATCGGTTCCAATAAAGGACTTTGTACGAAAGAATTTATCCGGATCCTGATTGATGAGATCGATCTGCCGATCATCGTAGATGCAGGAATCGGTTCCCCTTCCCAGGCATGTGAAGCGATGGAAATGGGCGCTGCCGCTGTGATGGCAAATACTGCAATTGCTACAGCCGGTGATATTCCGGCGATGGCAGAGGCCTTTAAGAAAGCCATCGAAGCAGGAAGAACGGCTTATCTATCCGGTCTTGGAAGAGTGCTTGATAAAGGGGGAAGTGCTTCTTCTCCATTGACAGGGTATATTCAGGATGGAAGCAATCGCTAGATTTGGAGGAAGATCATGCAGGAAAAAGTAAACGAAAGCATCTTAAATGATGAGATCAAAGAACATTTAAAAGAAAACCGGATTGACCATATGACCTATCTCGAGGGAATGGAAGTATTGGATTCGGATATTGATAAACGAGTGATAGAGGCAGCAAAAGCATATGACAGCGACAAATATACGGCAAAAGACGTACGTCGTGCCCTGCTTCATACGAATAAAACGCCGGAAGATCTTGGAGCTCTTTTATCACCGGCAGCGATGCCGTTTTTGGAAGAGATCGCACAGCAGGCACAGCAGGAGACGAGAAAACATTTTGGTAATTCCATCTATATGTTTACTCCGATCTATATTGCTAATTATTGTGAAAATTACTGCATTTACTGCGGATTTAACTGCCACAATAAGATTCGTCGTGCCAAATTAAATGCCGATGAGATTGAAAGGGAAATGCAGGAGATCGCAAAGACCGGTTTGCAGGAAATTTTGATCCTGACTGGGGAAAGTCCGAAAATGTCCGATATCCATTATATCGGAGAGGCTTGTAAGATTGCGAGAAAATATTTTAAAGTGATCGGTTTGGAAATTTATCCGACAAACTCGGAAGATTATGCGTATCTGCATGAGTGTGGCGCGGATTATGTAACGGTATTTCAGGAGACTTATAATTCGGATAAATACGAGACACTTCATCTCGCCGGAAATAAACGTATTTTCCCATATCGTATCAATGCCCAGGAGCGTGCCTTGAAAGGCGGTATGCGAGGAGTCGGTTTTGCCGCTCTTCTGGGACTGGATGATTTCCGAAGAGATGCCTTTGCTACCGGAATGCATGCATATTTTGTGCAACGTAAATATCCGCAGGCAGAGATCGCATTTTCCTGTCCACGTCTTCGTCCGATCATTAACAATGATAAGATCAATCCGATGGACGTGCATGAAGCGCAGCTGCTGCAGGTTGTCTGCGCGTATCGTCTGTTTATGCCATTTTCCAGTATCACCGTTTCGACGCGTGAGTGCGAGAGAGTGCGTAACAGCTTGATCAAGATTGCAGCGACAAAGATTTCAGCCGGTGTCAATGTAGGAATCGGCGGTCACAGCGGTGAAGAAAAAGGTGACGAACAGTTTGAAATTGACGATACGAGAAGTGTAGACGAAGTGTATCAGGCAATTATCGACGAAGGTTTGCAGCCGGTTATGAACGATTACATTTATGTGTAAATAGGAGTATACAATGGCGATACGTGCAGGAAAGCAGAATATTCCCTGTATTTGCGTGACAAATCGAACATTGTGCAGAGATGACTTTCTGACACGCATTGATCATATTGCAAAAAAAGGCGTGGCAGATGCCATTCTTCTGCGAGAAAAGGATCTTACCGAAAGGGAGTATTTGGAACTGGCGGAAAAGGTCCTTTCGATTTGTAAGTCGCATAACAGGCGGTGTATTCTGCATACTTATTATAAAGTAGCAAAAGAGCTTGGGTGTAAAGAAATTCATCTGCCGCTTCCCCTTTTGCAGAAAATGCGGGAAGAGGGAGAGAAGGAATGGTTTACCACGGTGGGAACGTCGGTTCATTCGTTAAAACAGGCGAATTTAGCGATGCATCTGCAGGCGGATTATATGACGGCCGGTCACATTTTTGAGACGGACTGCAAAAAGGGACTTCCGGGAAGAGGACTTTCCTTTTTGAGCAAAGTTGTCTGCAAATCGGAGGTTCCGGTCTATGGAATCGGCGGAATTTCGGCAGATAATGCCGGACAGATCATGGAGACCGGAGCGGCTGGTGTCTGTATAATGTCTGGTTTTATGCTTGAAAGTATGAATTGATTGTGGTAGACTACCTATATGCAGCAAATGTTAGGAGGTGATCAATATGCCGATTAAGATTCCCAATTCACTTCCGGCGACGGAAATATTGGAAAATGAAAATATATTTGTAATGACGGAGCATCGTGCGATGCATCAGGACATTCGACCACTTCGTGTGCTGATCTTAAATCTGATGCCTACGAAGATTGTGACAGAGACGCAGCTTCTTCGTAAGTTGTCAAATACGCCGCTTCAGATCGAAGTGGAGTTTTTAAAGACAGCAAGTTATATTCCGCAGCATACGGATCCGACACATTTGGATACGTTTTATACTACGTTTGATGAGATTAAAGAGCGGCGTTATGACGGAATGATCATTACCGGAGCACCGCTTGATTATATTGAGTTTGAAGATGTGACGTATTGGAATGAAGTATGTCGGATCATGGACTGGTGTAAGTCACATGTACATTGTACGCTTCATCTTTGTTGGGGGGCATTTGCGGGGCTTCATTATTATTATGGTATCCCGAAAGTGGACTATGAGAAGAAGTTGTCCGGTGTATATGAACACACTGTAGTGAAAAAGAATTCACCTTTTTTCCGTGGCTTTGATGATGTTTTTTATGCACCACAGTCCCGTGCTATGGGGATGCGCCGTGAGGACATAGAGGCCATTGACGAACTGGAACTGATGGCGATATCGGAAGAAGCCGGAGTGACAATCGTTAAGACGAAAGACAGCCATCATTTTTTTATGACCTGTCATCCGGAATACGATGCGGATACATTGGCAAAAGAGTATTTCCGCGATCTGGAAAAAGGAATGAATCCGCAGATGCCATGCAATTATTTTCCGGACGATGATCCGAGCAAAGCACCGATCGTGCGCTGGCGTTCCGCGGGGCAGTTATTGTTTTCTAACTGGTTAAACTACTATGTATACCAGAGTACACCATATGAACTTTGATTTTTAAGAGAGGTATTATTTATGAAAAAACAAGCATTTAATCCATATCTTCCTTCTTGGGAATATGTTCCGGACGGAGAGCCGTATGTGTTTGGCGACCGGGTATATGTATATGGTTCACACGATTATTATAATGGGTATGTATTTTGCATGGGAGATTATGTTGGATGGTCTGCTCCTGTCGATGATCTTGGAAACTGGCGGTATGAAGGCGTGATATATGAAAAGACCGCAGATCCATTGAATAAAGATGGAAAAATGTGTTTGTATGCACCGGATATTACGATGGGACCAGATGGAAGATATTATCTGTATTATGTATTAGATAAAGTATCGCTGGTGTCTGTGGCAGTTAGTGACAGTCCGGCCGGTCCGTTTTCTTTTTATGGTTATGTAAAAGATAACGAGGGAATGCGACTGGGCGACCGGCCGCAGGATGAACCACAATTTGATCCGGGAGTTCTTACAGAAAATGGAAGGACATATCTATATACCGGTGCTTGTGCGGCTGGCGATAAAAGCCGTTCCGGTGCGTGGGTGTGCGTGTTAGGCGAGGATATGCTGACGATGGAAGAGGAACCGGTTTGCGTTGTACCCGGATGTGAGTATAGTGCAGGAACTTCTTTTGCAGGACATGCTTTTTTTGAAGCATCTTCCATCCGGAAAGCAGGAGATACGTATTACTTTGTTTATTCGTCTGAAGTGATGCATGAACTCTGTTATGCAACAAGTAAATCACCATTGGGAGATTTTGTATATGGCGGGGTGATCGTAAGCAATTGTGACCTGCATATTGATACCTATAAACCGGCAGATATGCCAATGGCTTACGGGGCGAATAATCATGGAAGTATTGTGCAGATTAAGGATCAATGGTATATTTTTTATCATCGTCATACGAATGGAAGCTGGTATAGCAGACAAGGATGTGCTGAGCCGATTTCGATTGCGGAAGATGGCAGCATCGAGCAGGTGGAAATTACGTCCTGCGGGTTAAATGGCGGTCCGCTCGCCGGACAGGGAGAATATCCGGCGTATCTAGCTTGTCATTTATTTACGGACGAACCATCCATGTATGTTGGTGGAGATGCTTTTCCGAAAGTAATGCAGGATGGAAAAGATGGAGATGAGGAGATTGGCTACGTTGGAAATGTTCAAAATTCGGCTACGATAGGATTTAAGTATTTTGATATGAAGAATGTGAAAAAAATCCGAGTGACGATGCGTGGCTATATTAGTGGGAACATAGAAGTAAGACTAACCTGGGATGGTGATGTTCTTGCGAGTCTGCCAATTGAATTTACAAATGTTTGGGAAACGTATGAAAGTGAAATTGAGATTCCGGATGGAATCCATTCTTTGTATTTCACGTTTCGCGGAGATGGAAATGGAGCGTTGAAAAGTTTTGAACTGCTGGTATAATATAGCAAGGTATACAATACGATGAATTGACATTGTGAGAGAAAAGGAGGCGCATGTGTTTTGCAGACACATCAGATTAAAAATCATATGATGTCACTGACGGTGGCAGAACATGGAGCAGAGATCACGTCGATCCAATTAGAAGGGATAGAGAGAATGTGGGATGCTGATCCGGCGTTCTGGGGACGGACTGCACCGGTTCTTTTTCCCATCGTCGGAGCGTTGAAAGACAATTCGTATCGTTACGAAGGCCAGACCTATTTGATGGGACAGCATGGCTTTGCCCGAGATATGGATTTTACTTTGACAGATCAGACAGAAGATAAATTGGAATTTACGTTATTTGACAACGAAGAGACCTATGAAAAATATCCGTTTCATTTTCAGTTGCAGATTATTTACGAGGTTTTTCAAAATCAGTGTCGTGTCACCTGGAAGGTGAAAAATATGGATGACAAGACAATGTATTTTCAGATTGGCGGACATCCGGCGTTTGCCTGTCCGTGCGAGGGCGGAATGATCCGGGATGATTACAGTGTCCGCGCCGGAGAATCTCCGCTTTTGGAAGTGGCATTTTTGGAAAATGGACTTCTTAGCAACGAAAAAGAACTTCATTCCAATGAATTTGTATTGGAAGAGGATACCTTTGCACGTGATGCGTTTATTTTACAAAATGAGACGATCGGACATCTGGAACTTGTCAATCATCTGTCCAATCAGGTGAAAGTTCGTGTGAGTGCCGATGTGCCCGCCTGGGGAATCTGGAGTACAGCAGATAAAAAGGCTCCGTTTGTGTGCCTTGAGCCGTGGTATGGCCGCTGCGATAAAGAGGATTTTGAGGGAGAACTGTCCGAAAGAGAATATATGCAGTCTCTGGAGTCCGGAGAAGAGTTTACTGGCGGTTATCTGATGGAACTGTTATGATTTAAGAAAAATGCTCCACTCGGGAATACGGTGTCCGGGGGTGGAGCATTTTATAGTGGTGCAAACTTTATTATAGCAATTGTGAAAAGACCTTTCCAATCGCATCATTGATAACAAGGTTTGCGTGTGCATCGCGGCTTGTTTCACTTTTGTTGATGAGAACCAGTTTGTTTCCACGGTAATAGTCGATCAAACCGGCTGCCGGATAGACAGCAAGAGAGGTACCGCCGATAATCAGTATGTCGGCATTTTTTATGTAATTTACTGCTTTTTCCAAAACGTAGGAATCCAGTCCTTCTTCATACAATACAACATCCGGTTTGATGATTCCACCGCAGGAGCATTTCGGAACCCCTTCCTGAGAAATGGTGTCCTGCAGATTATAAAATTTTCCACATTTCATACAGTAATTTCGAAGAACCGAGCCGTGAAGTTCCAATACTTCCGTGCTGCCGGCTTTTTGGTGCAGTCCATCGATATTTTGTGTGATGACTGCTTTTAATTTTCCTTGTTTTTCCAGTTCCGCCAAAGCAAGGTGTGCTTTGTTTGGTTCGGCATCCGGAAAGATCATTTTATTGCGGTAAAAACGGTAAAATTCCGGGGTATTCCGCATAAAAAAGGTATGACTGAGGATCGTTTCCGGAGGATAGTCATATTCTTGATTGTATAAGCCGTCGACACTTCGAAAATCCGGGATATTGCTTTCGGTAGATACGCCCGCACCACCAAAGAAAACAATGTTGTCACTATCGTGGATCCACTCACGCAATTGTTCCATTTCATTCATATTAAAAACCTCCTTTTATATAAAGAAAAAGTTAAAAAAAAACTCCTACAATGAATGCAGGAGAAAAAGATTATGAAAAGTAGTCCGTAGGGGAATCGAACCCCTGTTTCTGCCGTGAGAGGGCAGCGTCTTAGCCGCTTGACCAACGGACCATCAACAAGACATATATTACTATAAAATAGAAATAATGTCAAGAAAAAAATAAAAAAAATTTTGACATTTCTCGTACAAATGTGATAAGATAAATTTCGAACGGCGAAAAAACGGAGGAATCAGAAAAATGGAAGAGAAAAAAAGTTATTTTAAATGGGGTGAATTTTTAAGCTATTATAAACCATTTCGAGGAATTTTTGCGGCAGATATGTTTTTTGCTTTTTTAGGAGCGCTTACCACGTTAGTCATTCCACTGATCGTGAGATATATTACGGGAACTGTTGTTTATCTGCCTAAAGGAGAGATTTTGCCAAAGATTCTTTTTTTGGGAGGGGTTATGATCATTCTTGTGGCAGTTCAGTGCTTTAGCAATTATTTTATCGGAAATTACGGGCATGTCATGGGGGCAAAGATTGAGTACAATATGCGAAAGGAGATCTTTGAGCATTACCAGAAACTGTCGTTTTCCTTTTATGATAACCAAAAAGTAGGGCAATTGATGTCTCGTATCACAAACGATTTGTTTGATATCACGGAATTACTCCATCATGGCCCGGAAGATGTGGTCATTTCATTTATCAAATTTGCCGGAACCCTTTCTATCCTTGCGTGGATGAATTGGCGTTTGGCACTTGCTGCCTTTGTGTTGATCCCGGTTATGTTTGTGTATGCTTATATACTAAATAAGAAGATGAAGCGGGCATTTAAGACAAACCGCGAGAAAGTGGCAGATATCAATGCACGCATTGAGGATAATCTGTCTGGGATCCGAGTGGTCAAATCTTTCGCCAATGAAGAGATTGAGCGGGAAAAATTTATGGAGGGCAACCGGGGATTTTTAGACAGCAAGAAAAACAGTTATTTTTATATGGGACAATATCATGCCGGCTTGACTGCCTTTATTACGATGATTACCGTGGTTGTGATCGTTGTGGGAGCGGTTTTGTTGTCAAATGGTACGATGAATGCACCGGATCTGATCACTTTTTTACTTTATATCAGTAACTTTACGGAGCCGGTACAAAAACTTATCAATTTTACAGAGCAGTTTCAAAACGGAATTACCGGATATGAACGATTTCGTGAAATACTGTCGATCGATCCGGAGATCAAAGAATGTGAAAATCCGGTGGAAGCAAAAGATATCCGAGGAGAAGTGGTGTTTGACGATGTGGGATTCCGCTATGAAGAAGGACAGGAAAAAGTGCTCAGTCATGTGAGCCTGAAAGTAAATGCCGGAGAATATGTTGCGCTGGTTGGAACGTCCGGTGCCGGAAAAACGACACTTTGCAGTTTGATCCCGCGGTTTTATGAGGTGACCTTCGGAACCATTCTCTTAGATGGAATCGATGTGCGGAAATATACGCTTTCCAGTCTGCGAAAGAGTATCGGTGTCGTTCAGCAAGATGTCTATCTGTTTGCGGGGACGGTGCTTGATAACATCCGATACGGAAAAGTGGAGGCGACCAGAGAAGAGGTCATTCAGGCGGCGAAAGATGCCAATGCCCATGAATTTATCATGGGACTTCCGCAAGGGTACGATACGAATATCGGCCAGCGTGGAGTAAAACTTTCCGGAGGGCAGAAGCAGCGGCTTTCTATCGCCAGAGTGTTTTTGAAAAATCCGCCGGTTCTGATTTTTGATGAGGCGACATCGGCACTGGACAATGAGAGCGAAAAGGTTGTTCAGGAGTCCCTTGAGAAATTGGCAAAGAACCGTACGACATTTGTTATCGCCCACCGGCTTTCTACGATCCGCAATGCACAGAGGATTCTTGTTCTGACGGAAGAAGGAATCAGCGAGGAAGGAAGTCATGAGGAATTGATGAAAAAACATGGGGTATATTACAATTTGTACACATTATCGGGCAATGAAGCATAAAAAAGTGCTTGCATTTGGAAAAATTATGTGATATACTAAAAATGTTGTTATTGGATTAAGATGAGTGGACGCGAGTCCACTCATTGTTATTATGAGGAAAAGAGGTATGTTTTTTGGGTAAACATCAGATGTATGAAAAGCGTACAGAAGAATTGATTTCGCCGATTTTGGAAGAAAATCATTTTGAACTGGTTGATGTGGAATTTGTCAAAGAAGCCGGTTCCTGGCATCTTCGTGCCTACATTGACAAGGAAGGCGGTATTACGATCGATGACCTGACACTTGTCAATCACGCATTGAGTGACAAGATGGATGCGGAAGATTTTATCGACGAATCGTATATATTGGAAGTGAGTTCTCCAGGACTGCTCCGTCCATTTAAAAAACCAAAAGATTATCAAAGAAATCTGGGAGAAGATGTGGAAGTAAAACTTTTTGCTCCGATCACATTTGAGCAGAAAGGGAAAAAATATACAGATAAAGAATTTATCGGCATTTTGAAATCCTACGAAGCACCGCAGGAAGATTCTGTGAATGGTGGAAAAATCGTACTGGGATTTGATGGCGAGGAAACATTGGAACTTGAAATTAAAGATATTGCGTTGATCCGAAAATCAATTGACTTTTAAACAATATGGAGGTAAAGAAAAAAATGAGAGCGAAAAACAGTAAAACAACAAACGGAAATCCGGAATTGATCGAGGCATTGGAAGCCATTGCCAGAGAAAAGGATATCAGCAAGGAGGTATTATTGGAAGCCATCCAGAATTCTCTTTTGGCAGCTTGCAAAGACCAGTTTGGTAAATCGGATAACATTCGTGTGGTTTTAGATGAGACAACAGGAGAATTTCATGTATACCAGGATAAGGTTGTTGTCGAGGAAGTTCTTGATGATACACTTGAGATCGCTTTGGCAGAAGCAGAAGCGAGACATGGTGTGACAGAACTGGGAGCGACCGTAAGCATCGAAGTAACGCCAAAGAACTTCGGACGTATTTCCGCGCAGAAGGCAAAACAGGTTGTTGTACAGAAAATTCGCGAAGAAGAAAGAAAAGTTTTGTATGATCAATATTATACAAAAGAAAAAGATATTATTACAGGAACGGTTCAGCGTTATTCCAATGGAAATTACACGGTAAATATTGGAAAAATCGACACGGTTTTGACAGAACAGGAACAGGTAAAAACAGAACGTTTCCGTTCTCATGAAAAGATTCGTGTTTATGTTACGGAAGTAAAAGACACACCGAGAGGACCAAGAATTGTGATCAGCCGTACGCATCCGGAACTCGTAAAACGTCTGTTTGAGGCAGAAGTTGCAGAGATCCAGAGCGGTGTTGTGGAGATTAAGAGTGTATCCCGTGAAGCCGGTTCCCGTTCCAAGATCGCAGTGTATAGCAGAAACCCGGATGTCGACGCAGTAGGTGCCTGCGTAGGTATGAATGGGGCACGTGTCAATGCGGTAGTGAATGAACTCCGCGGTGAAAAGATTGACATTGTAGAGTGGAATGAAAATCCGGCAATCTTTATTGAGCATGCTCTCAGTCCATCCCGCGTCGTATCGGTTACTGTGGATATTGAGGAAAAGAGCGCGCTGGTAGTTGTTCCGGATTATCAGTTGTCACTGGCAATCGGTAAAGAAGGACAGAATGCAAGACTGGCAGCAAAACTGACCGGTTATAAAATAGATATTAAGAGTGAGACACAGAACCAGGAAGGATAAGAGGTGGTTTTGTTGAAAGAAAAGAAGATTCCAATGAGACAATGTGTCGGCTGCCGCGAAAGCAAAGAAAAAAAGCAGCTGATCCGCATTGTAAAAAATGATCAGGAAATCACAATTGACCGCACCGGGAAAAAAAATGGACGTGGTGCATATCTTTGTGACAACTTGGAATGTTTGGTAAAAGCAAGGAAAAATCGCGGTTTGAACCGGGCATTTCGAATGGAAGTTGACGAATCAGTATATGAAGAATTAGAAAGGCAGTTGTTGAATGAGTCAAAATAGAAGCAAAAGTTTGGGAACTCTGGGATTAGCGATGAAATCCGGAAATGTAGTAAGTGGAGAATTTCTTACGGAGCAGGCGATTCGTGCCGGTACGGCGCGGCTTGTGATCGTAGCGGAAGATGCATCCGATAATACGAAAAAGAAATTTTGTAATTCCTGTTCATATTATCAGGTCCCTTTGGCGATCAAATTTGACAAGGATACTCTTGGAAATGCGATTGGTAAAGAGTTTCGCGCTTCACTCGCAGTTCTTGATCAGGGATTTGCGTCAGCAATTAGTAAAAATTTAGAATTGGAGGAAATGTAATATGGCAAAAATGAGGATATTCGAAATTGCAAGAAGTATTCAGGCAAAAAATAAAGAAATAAAAAGTGGCGATCTGGTAAGACTTTTAAATGAAAATGGGTTTGATGTCAAAGGGGCAAACAGCAATATTGAAGATAAAGAAATTGCTTTTTTGTTACAGACATTCAATGATCCGAAAAAAGTGGAAAAGATATTAGCATCGCATAATACGGAAGAGGTCAAAGAGGAAAAGAAATCCGAGAAGAAAGAACCTGTAAAAGAACAAAAAACGGCAGAACCGGTAAAAGAGAAAACAGAAGAAAAAAAATTGGAAGAAAAGCAGGCAGAAGAGCTTGTAAAGAAACCGGTTCCGGAAGAAAAAAAGAAAGAGAAAAAAGAGGAGAACAAAAAGAAAGTGCCTGAAAGAGAACAAAAGAAAGAAATGCCAGAAAAGAAGAACGGAAATAATCAATCCAATTCCAATTCTAATGACCGTCGCCGCGATAATAACCGTGACAACAATAACCGTGGTGGAAATGATCACAGAAATAACCGTAATAATAACAACCGTGATAACAATCGCGGGGGAAACAATGACCGCAATGCAAATAACCGCGGCGACCGACGACCAAATAACAATAACCGCAATGACCGAAACAATGACCGCAATGCAAATAACCGTGGTGACCGCAACAATGACCGTAATGCAAATAACCGCGGTGACCGACGTCCGAATAATAATGATTATCGTGGTGGAAATAATAATCGTGGTAATAACAACGGACGCGGTGGAAATAATAATCGTAACGGAGAAAAGGTTCTGGAGCGCTTTGAAAAGGCCCAGAGTGGATTTGATGGAATCAAACAGGAACAGAAAAATTCCAGAAAACGTAATAAAAAGCCTGCGGATAAGGGCACATATAAGAAATCAACAAAAGAAGAAATGAGCCGTATTCGGAGCAAAAAGGATCCAAACCGTAAAGGTGCGTTTATTAAGCCGGAACCTGTTGTTAAAGAGCCGGAAGAGACAATTAAGCAGATTACGATTCCGGAAAGTTTGACAATTCGTGAATTGGCAGATAAGATGAAGATGCCGGCGGCAGCTCTTGTAAAGAAACTGTTTCTGCAAGGGCAAGTCGTATCCTTGAATCAGGATATTACGTTTGAAGAGGCAGAAGAAATTGCCCTCGAATTTGATATTATTGCTGAAAAAGAAGAGAAAGTTGATATGGTGGCTGAACTTCTGAAAGAGGACGAAGAAGATGAGGCAGATCTTGTAAAACGTCCACCGGTTGTCTGTGTAATGGGACACGTAGACCACGGTAAAACATCTCTTCTGGATGCCATCCGCGAAGCAAATGTTACTTCCCACGAGGCAGGCGGTATCACACAGCACATCGGTGCTTATGTTGTTGAGATCAATGGAGAAAAGATCACATTCCTGGATACACCGGGACATGAGGCATTTACTTCCATGCGTATGCGTGGAGCCCAGTCTACCGATATTGCCATCCTTGTAGTAGCTGCAGACGATGGTGTTATGCCACAGACTGTCGAAGCCATCAATCATGCGAAAGCAGCCGGCGTAGAGATTATTGTTGCCATCAATAAGATTGACAAAGAGGGCGCCAATGTGGAACGTGTAAAACAGGAATTGGCAGAATATGAACTGATTCCGGAAGACTGGGGCGGAAGCACAGTGTTTGTACCGGTTTCTGCACATACGAAAGAAGGTATCGAACAGCTTCTTGAGATGATCGTGCTTACTTCAGAAGTGCTGGAGTTAAAAGCAAATCCAAACCGTAAAGCACGTGGTATCGTGATCGAGGCTCGTTTGGATAAAGGACGCGGACCGGTTGCTACCGTATTGGTACAGAAAGGTACACTTCACATCGGTGATCATGTGGCAGTCGGACCTGCTCACGGAAAAGTTCGTGCGATGATCGATCATAAGGGAGAGCGTGTGAAAGTGGCAGCGCCTTCTACTCCTGTAGAAATTCTGGGGTTGAATGGTGCACCGGATGCCGGAGAAATCTTTGTTGCTACCGAGAGTGATAAAGAAGCAAAACAGATCTCACAGGCATACATTGATCAGAGTAAGGATAAACTTTTGGAAGAGACAAAATCCAAGAAACTATCTCTCGATGGTCTGTTTAACCAGATTCAGGCAGGTAATGTCAAAGACCTGAATCTTATTATCAAAGCAGACGTTCAGGGATCTGTGGAAGCCGTAAAACAGAGTTTGTTAAAACTTGGAAATGAAGAAGTCGCAGTCCGCGTGATCCACGGTGGTGTTGGTGCCATCACAGAGTCGGATGTATCGTTAGCAAGTGCATCCAATGCGATCATCATCGGATTTAATATCCGTCCGGACAATACTGCGAAAGAAGTGGCAGAGCGCGAAAATGTCGATGTACGTTTGTACCGTGTCATTTACGATGCGATTGAAGATATCGAAAATGCGTTGAAAGGTATGCTTGAGCCGATCTATGAAGAGAAAGTTATCGGTCACGTGGAAGTACGCCAGACATTCAAGGCTTCCGGAGTTGGTACGATCGCCGGTTCTTATGTACTCGATGGTAAAGTACAGCGTGGATGCCGCTGCCGTGTATACCGTGGTGACGATATGATCTTTGAAGGTGATCTTGCGTCTTTGAAACGATTCAAAGATGATGTCAAAGAGGTAGCAGCCGGATACGAATGTGGACTTGTATTTAGCAACTTCAATGATATTCAGATGGAAGACCGTGTAGAATGTTATATCATGGTAGAAGTTCCAAGATAGTTTGTAAATAGATAGCAGAAAATCCGAAAGTAACTGCGGAAACGCAGTTGCTTTCGTGCTAAAGGAGAAAAGACATGAAAAAAAACAGTGTTAAAAATATCCGTATTAACAGCGAAGTGCAGCGTGAGATGAGCCAGATCATCCGCGAGGATATTAAAGATCCGCGTGTGCATCCACTCACTTCGGTTATGGCAGTGGAGGTTACTCCGGATTTAAAATTTGCCAAAATTTTTATCAGTGTATTTGGAAATGAGGAAGAGAAAGAAAAGACGATGGAAGGCTTGAAAAAGAGCGCAGCATTTGCCCGCATGCAGCTGGCAAAACGCATGAATCTTCGAAATACACCGGAATTGACATTTATATTGGACGAATCCATTGAATATGGTGTCAATATGTCGAAAAAAATTGATGAAGTAAATCATAAGGAGTCAAAATGAAATTCATAGAAAAGATAGAAGGTGCGGATACGATCGCCATTGGTGGTCATGTGCGTCCGGATGGCGATTGTGTAGGATCGTGTATGGGACTTTTTGGGTATCTTGCGGACCATTATCCGGAAAAGAAAGTCTGTGTGTATCTGGAGGAAATTCCGGAGGCATTTGATTATTTGAAAATCGACGAGGCAATGTCAGAAAAAGCAGACAAGTATGATCTGTTTATTGCACTCGACTGTGGTTCCATCGACCGTTTGGGCGAAGCACAGGAGATCTTTGAAAAAGCTGTAGATACAGTCTGCGTGGATCATCATATCAGCAATACGAATTTTGCAAAGGAAAATATTGTAAAAGCAAATGCTTCTTCCACCTGTGAAATCCTGTGTGAACTTTTACCGATGGATAAAATCGGAACATTTAGTGCGATTGCATTTTATACCGGGATCATTCATGATACCGGTGTGTTTAAACATTCGAATACTTCGAAGAAAACGATGGAGACTGCGGGATATCTGGTGGAAAAGGGAATCCCCTTTGGAAAGATCATTGATGAAAGTTTTTATATGAAAACGTACCGCCAGCTGCAGATCATGGGACGCTGCCTGTTAGAGAGCATCCGAGTGATGGATGGCAGATGCATCGTATCGGTTGTTACAAAACAGATGATGGATTTTTATGGAGCAAAATCTTCCGATCTGGATGGAATCATCGATGAACTGCGTACGACGCAGGGAGTCGAAGTGGCTGTGTTGCTGTCGGAAAAGGAGCCTTTGGAATTTAAAGTGAGCATGCGGTCCAATCAGATCGTGGATGTAAGTAAGATCGCGGTCTTTTTTGGCGGCGGCGGGCATGTAAGAGCTGCCGGCTGTACGATCAAAGGCTCCTCCTATGATGTGATCAATAACCTGACAGAACATATTGAAAAACAGTTAAATCAGGGAAAATAACGGAGGCAGATGCGTGGACGGAATTATCAATGTATATAAAGAAAAAGGTTATACATCCCACGATGTAGTAGCAAAACTTCGTGGCATTCTGCACCAGAAAAAGATTGGGCATACGGGAACGCTGGATCCGGATGCGACCGGGGTACTGCCGGTTTGTCTGGGAAAGGCGACCAAAGTGTGTGAACTGTTGACCGATAAGAAAAAAACATATCTCGCTGTCGTGCGTCTTGGCGTGCAGACGGACACGCAGGATCTGACAGGAACGATTCTGGAAGAAAAGGAAGTGAAGGTAACCGAAGAACAGATTCGGGAGACTACGGCTTCTTTTTTGGGGGACTATGAGCAGATTCCGCCGATGTATTCGGCTGTAAAAGTCAATGGAAAACGGTTATATGAACTGGCAAGACAGGGCAAAGAGGTCGAACGGAAGGCAAGAAGGGTACACATTTACACTTGCGATATCCGAGACATTGCTCTTGCAAAGAATGAATTTTCGATGGAAGTAACCTGTTCAAAAGGAACCTATATCCGCACATTGTGTCAGGATATCGGAGAAAAATTAGGCTGCGGTGCGGCGATGGCATCTCTGGTACGCACTCAGGTTGACCGGTTTCAGCTTGAGGATGCGTTTACATTAGAACGCATCGAGGCATTGAAAAAGGAAAATGAACTGGAACCGTTTATTCTGCCGGTGGATCAGTTATTTGAATATTATGACAAGATCGTGGTGGCAGATAAAGCAATTTGTTATCTGCAAAACGGAAACAAAATAAATGCCGGATTCTGCCAGGGGAATATTCCCGGAGAAGATGGAAAAAAAGTGCGTATGTACGATACGAAAGATCGTTTTTATGCCATTTACCGATGGGATGCCGGGCAGAATGTATTTGTGAATGATAAAATGTTTTTCCCTCATACGGAAGCATGACGGGAAGGAGAAAGAATCATGATAGTAATTAACAAAAGACCTTATCAGCTGAAAAACAGTGCCGTCTGTATCGGCAAATTTGACGGCCTTCACCGGGGGCATCAAAGCCTGATTGAAGAGCTCTCGCGCTTTTCTGACTGCAATAAAGTGCTTTTTACCTTTGCTTTTTCCAAGGCACCGTACATCTTATCGCCGGAAGAAAAACGAACGAAAGCTGAAAAACTGGGGATTGATACTTATGTTGAGTGCCCTTTCGATGAGTCGTTAAAAGCGATGACACCAAAAGAATTTTTTGAGGAGATACTGGTTCGGCAGTGTGATGCCAGAGTCATCTGTGTCGGGGATGATTTCCATTTTGGAAAGGACCGCGCCGGGGATGTGGATGTTTTACAGAAATTAGCAGAAGAAGCAGGGATTACCTGTATCATTGTAAAAAAGAAAAAAATGTACGATGAGATCATAAGCAGTACCCGGATTCGCGAGGCGCTGGCAAAGGGAAATCTGCCGCTAGCCAATGAACTTCTGGGAATGCCATACATGGTGCAGGGAGAAGTGGTCCATGGCAATGAGATCGGTCGTACCCTGGATATGCCGACGGCAAATCAGATTCCGGATTCCAGAAAAATACTTCCGCCGTTTGGCGTGTATGCTTCGAAGGTATCGGTGGATGGAATGGAATATTACGGCGTTACGAATCTTGGCGTAAAACCTACGATACCGGGAGAAAACCAAGTTGGAGTGGAGACTTGTCTGCTGCAGTTTGATGGTGACTTGTATGGAAAAATAATACAAGTGGAGCTTTGTAGTTTTCTGCGCGGGGAGCGTAAATTTGCCGGTCTGGAACAATTGATGCACCAAATGGAGGCGGATAAAAAGAATGCTGGTCTTTTCTTTGGACAATGAATCGGGAAAACCGTTATACCAACAAATATATGAATATATAAAAGAAGAAATCATGCAGGGACGTCTTTCTTACCGGGAAAAATTACCTTCGGCAAGAGAATTGGCGGCCTCTCTTCTCGTGAGCAGAAATCCGGTGGACACTGCATATGAGCAGCTTGTCGCGGAAGGATATGTCTATGCTGTCGCCCAGAAAGGGTATTATGTTAATGAAATCACTTATATCCGGGAGTATAGTGGGCGGAAAGAAGACAGTCCGGCTCCGGAAGAAGAAAAAATACCGGTTTGCTGGAAATATAATTTTAATCCGGATGAAGTGGACAGCAGTCATTTCCCTTATGCGGTATTTCGTTCTATCGCCAGAAATGTGATGGACCGGGAAGATTTTTTGTCTTCCGGAAATGCGCAGGGAGACAGGCAGTTTCGCAGTCAGGTGGCAAAATATCTTTACCGGTCGCGCGGGGTGCAATGCGAACTTTCGCAGATTGTGATCGGAGCGGGAATCGGTTATCTTTTGCAGCTTCTTTCGGTATTGTTTCGTAAAAACGGAAAGATTGCTTTTGAAGAGCCGGGGTATGTCCGGGCGAAGGAGATTTTTGCTTCGTATGGATTTGATATTGTGAATGTGAAGATTGCGGAGAAAACGGTTACGCCGGAAGAACTTGACCGGGCGCAGACCAGCCTCTGTTATCTGACACCTTCTCATCAATTTCCGCTTGGCACAGTAATGCCGGCACCGGAGAGACAGCGTCTTTTAAAATGGGCAAGAGAAAAAGAGGGACGGTATCTGATCGAAGACGACCACGACAGTGAGTACCGTTATAAAGGAAAACCGATTCCGGCGATGCAGAGTCTTGATCCGGAAGGAAAAGTGATCTATATCGGTACTTTTTCCAAAGTGATCACACCGGCACTGCGTCTTGGGTACATGGTGCTGCCAAAAGAACTTGTTTCGCTCTTTCACCGGGAATGTGGTGCGTATAACTGCCCGGTTTCCCGACTCGATCAGCAGATCGTGACAGCATTTATGTCGGAAGGCCATTTTGATAAACATTTGAACCGGATGCGCAAGATTTACCGGGAAAAGCACGACGTCATGCTGTCGGAACTGCAGAAATATCCGGAAAAAGTTAAGGTGCACGGTGATTATGCCGGTCTTTATGTCATAGTAGAAGTGCTGACCGGAAAAAGGGAAGAGCAGATGATACGGGAAGCAGAAAAAAAAGAAATTTATCTGCGGCCGTTATCAGTGTATTACAAGAACGCAGAAGAGGTAGGAAAACCTGCGTTTTTACTTGGGTTTGCAGTACCTGATACAGAGACGATAAAGAGGGGGATTTTCCTCTTGTGTGAAGAAATATTTTAAAAAAATCTTGTATTTGTACCAAAATTATATTAAAGTAAAAGTATACGACGATAAAAAATGATGAAATTCAGAAAAGAGGAAAACGATGGAATTAATATTGTCTATTTTAGCCGGTGTTGGTTTGTTTTTATATGGAATGAATCTTATGAGCGATGGTTTGCAGAAAGTAGCCGGCCAGAAGATGAGAGATGTACTTGAAAAGTTGACAAAAAGTTCGATTATGGGACTTCTTCTCGGTATTATATTTACCGGTATTATCCAGTCTTCTAACGCGACGACCGTTTTGGTAGTCAGTTTTGTAAATAGTGGTATTATGAAATTATCACAGTCTGTCGGCGTGATCATGGGTGCCAATATCGGTACGACCGTGACGGGACAGCTGATTTCGTTTAAGTTAGATGCGATTGCACCATTTTTTATCATTGCCGGTGTGATTTTAGTCATGTTTATTAAAAAGCCGATGGCAAAGCGAATCGGTGAAGTAGTACTGGGGTTTGGTATTTTGTTCTTCGGAATGTCCACCCTTTCTTCGTCGGTAAAACATTTGAACCAGTTTGCGGCAGTAAAAACATTGTTTGGAAGTGTTACCAATCCGTTTTTGGCTGTTCTCATCGGATTTGTACTGACATCGATCTTACAGAGTGCTTCTGCGTCGGTAGGTATTTTGATCGTGTTGGCATCTTCCGGACTGATTCATCCTGACATTTGTTATTACATCATCATGGGATGCGACATCGGTGCGTGTGGGTCTGCCGTTTTGTCAAGTCTTGGTGGTAACAAAGATGCAAAACGTGCCGCCTTGATCCATTTGTCATTTAATATGATCGGGACCGTGATCGTTATGATCCTTTTGGCAGTGGCAGGAAATCCAATCCGCAGTGCCATCCACGGTCTGACCGCATCCATCGCGGATACCGGACTTCGTGCGGGGCGTGACGTGGCAAATATTAACTCCATATTGAAAGTTTCCCAGGTGATCATTCTGTTCCCATTCAGCAAGTATCTGATCAAACTGACCAGATGGCTTGTAAAGGGCGAGGACGAAGAAGTACATGGCCTGGAACTCAAATATATCGGCAATCATTCGATCTTTAATGTAACGACAGCTCTTCCGCAGGCGATTCACGAGACGGAGCGTATGGGAACGATGGCAGTCAATAATTTAAAACGTTCGATGAAAGCCTTGATGGAAAAAGATGAGGAAGCATTAGAAGAAGTGTATAAGAAAGAAGAAGTAATTGACTTCTTAAATACAGAAATTTCCAATTATCTTGTTCGCGCAAACCAGTTATCCCTTCCGATTCAGGACCGGAAAGAACTGGGAGCTATGTTCCATGTGGTCAACGATATCGAGAGAATCGGCGACCATGCAGAAAATATCGCGGATTTTGCAAAGACGATGCGCAAAGCAGATCTGCAATTTAGTAAAAAAGCAACCAATGAATTGATGGAATTATACGAAAAGGTATGTACATTATTGGAATTTTCAATCAAGAAATTTGTTTCCGGAGATGAGACGCATGCCATTGAGATCATGCAATTGGAAGATGAGATTGATAAAATGGAAAAGAAATTCCAGAAGAAGCATGTAAACCGTTTGGCAAACAATAAATGTGAACCACATGCCGCCATGATCTTTTCGGATCTTTTAAGTAATCTGGAACGTGTGGCAGATCATGGTGTTAATATCGCATTTGCCGAGCAGGACGAAGAAGAAGTATAAGCAGAGAGAGGGGCAGCTTTGGTAGGATATGTGCTTGCAGCGGGAATCCTGGTACTCTTAATTGGATTATTTGTATATGGATATCTTGCAAATTTTGAAATGAATGCAAAATGCCGCAGTGAATACGAAGTGATTCTGCCGGAAGCGGCGTGCAAAGAGCCGGTGCGGCTGGTTTTTCTGACGGATCTGCATGGCTGGATTTACGGAAAAGAAAATGAGAAACTTCTGAGACAGGTGGCACAGGGCAAACCGGATCTCATCTGTATCGGAGGAGACATGACAGTAAAGGAAGGAGAGGGATGCAAGTCCGCTCTTTCTTTATGTAGCAGACTAATGGAAATGGCACCGGTATATTATGCGATGGGCAATCATGAGATCCGTATGCCGGAGTATGAACAATACGTGAAAGAATTGGAAAAAATTGGCGTTGTCGTACTGCGAAACCAATCTGTCTTATGGCAGAAAAATTCCACAAAGTTTCGGATTTATGGCTTGGATCTTCCGCCGGAATGTTATCACCGGGGAAGAAAAAAGGAAATTCCGACATCGGAGCAGATTGAAACTCTGCTTGGAAATCCTGTGAAAAAGGAAGACGAAGTGACAATCCTGCTTGCGCATAATCCGATGTATTTTTCAAAATACCATAATGGAAATCCGGATCTGGTGCTTTCCGGCCATCTGCACGGCGGCATTATGATCCTGCCGTTTCTCGGCGGTGTGATTGGACCTGATTTCCGATTATTTCCAAAATACTACGAGGGCGTTTTTAAGGAAAATGAGACATTTATGATCGTGAGCCGTGGACTGGGAACGCATCATCTGCCGTTCCGGTTTTTTAATCAGCCGGAAGTGACGGTGATTGAAGTCCGTCCGGGTAAAAATAAATTGGTAGAGAGGAAGTGAAAACATGGGAATACCTGTTAAATTGGAGGTCTTTGAAGGACCTTTGGATCTGCTGCTGCATCTGATTGAAAAAAATAAAGTGGATATTTATGATATTCCCATTGTTTTGATCACAGAGCAGTATCTCGACTATGTCAGTAAGATGGATACGAAAGATATGGATGTGATGAGTGAATTTCTTGTAATGGCGGCGACACTCGTGCGCATCAAGTCGAAAATGCTTCTTCCGGTAGAGGAGGAAGAGGAGGAAGAATTTGAGGATCCAAGGCAGGAACTCGTCGAGAGAATCTTGGAATATAAAATGTATAAATATGCTTCTTACGAATTGAAAGACCGGCAGGTGGATGCCGGCAGAATGGTATTTAAGGAGCCGAGCATACCGGAAGAGATTCAGGATTTCAAAGAAGATGTCGCGATCGAAGATCTGCTCAGCGATGTCACACTGGCAAAACTGCAGGGAATTTTCAATTCGGTGATGAAAAAACAGGTGGACAAGATCGACCCGATCCGAAGCAAATTCGGAGAGATTGAAAAAGAAGAGATCAGTCTGGAAGATCATATCGTATTTTTGGATTCCTATGCGAAAGAACATAAGACGTTCAGCTTTCGGAAATTATTGGAAAATGGTTCCGGAAAAACTTATGTCATAGTTACCTTTTTAGGAATATTGGAAATGATGAAGATGGGAAAACTTACGATCGTGCAGGAAAATATTTTTGATGATATTTTGATCACCTATCGGGAAAAAGAGGACAAGCGGAAGGAAAGAGAGGAATAAAAAGTGAGTATAAAAGAATTAGAGGCAGTGATCGAGGCCATTTTATTTACAATGGGCGAAGCGGTTGAAGTGGAACGGATCGCAGCTGCCGTAGAACATGATGAAGATACGATACGTCGTCTGATCCGTAACATGATGACACGATACGAGGAAGAAGACCGGGGAATCCGTATCATTGAACTGGATGGATCCTTTCAGCTCTGCACGAAGCCGGAAATGTATGAATATCTGATCAAAGTGGCACATGTGCCGAAAAAACATGTGTTGACTGACGTTATGCTGGAGACACTTTCCATCATCGCATACAAACAGCCAATCACCCGTATCGAGATTGAAAAAATCAGAGGAGTTAAATGCGATCATGCGGTTAATAAATTGATCGAGTACAATCTGATCTGCGAGGCCGGCAGACTGGATGCGCCGGGACGCCCGATCCTGTTTGCCACGACGGAAGAGTTCCTGCGTTATTTTGGGATCGAATCGCTGGAAGAACTGCCGATCCTCAATCAGGAAACCATCGATAACTTTAAGGAAGAGGCAGAGCGGGAAGTAATGCGTGAGATGGCTGCCGGTGAATTGTCAGGGGGAGAACTTCCGGAAGAAATATTATCGGAAGAGGAAGAAGAACCTTTGATGAACTGGATGGAAGAAAGTGAAGAATAAAGAAAAGAAGCCGGATTTGACATTTTCTGTCAGTCCGGCTTCTTAAATGTTGCATTTGGCACACCTGCTTTTTATTTGTAATCTACCAATTCTACATAGAAATTACGGTAATCGGTTCTTTTTTCTTTTGTAGCCGCAATCGCAGTACGTGGATGCTGATTCAGCTGTCCGGTCAAAAGATAAGGGATGTTATAACCCCATACGACACCCTGCTCCTTGAGTGGCTCAATTTCATTTTCCAAAATATCCAGAATCGGAAGAATATTATATTTTGGGTTTTTCAGGAAACCAAGAAGAATCTCGCTGGCGCAGTTTCCGGCTCCACGGCCCATGCCGCTTACGGTAACGTCAAGATAGCTGACGCCGCGGGTCAATGCCTCAATCGTATTGGCAAACGCTAACTGCTGGTTATTATGTGCATGGATTCCGATGAATTTATTGTATTTCTCACCAAACGCAAGATACTTGTCAGCAAGTTTGCGCATCTGTTCCGGATAAATCGCACCATAACTGTCTACGATATAGATTCCGTCTACCGGACTCTGACCGAAAAGTTCAAGTGCTTCGTCGATGTCAGCATCATTGTCATTGGAGATGGCCATGATATTGATCGTCGTTTCATAGCCTTTTGCATGACAATATTCAATCATTTCAATCGCTGCCGGAATCGTATTGATATAAGTAGCAATTCGGATCAGATCGATCACACTGTCACTCTTATCAATGATATCGCGGCGAAAATCGGTTCTACCGACATCTGCCATCACGGCAATCTTCATGTCGGAATCGTTGTCGCCGACGATACGGCGAATGTCTTCTTCGTTACAGAATTTCCATGGTCCAAAATCTTTTTCGTCAAAAATATCTTTGGATGCTTTGTAGCCGAACTCCATATAGTCAACCCCGGCTTTGATGTTAGCCTGGTATAGATTTTTCACAAATTCATCGGTAAAACGAAAATCGTTTACCAGTCCACCATCGCGAATTGTCGCATCTACCACCCGGATGTCCGGACGATAGGATAAAATTGTTCCTTTGTTTTCCATTTTTTCTTTTCCTTTCATCGTTTAAAAGAACGTATTTTTTTAAACCAATTCTAATTGTAACAGAAATAGAAGAAAAATGCAAAAGAAAATGAAACAAACTTTTGACCGACGCTCAGTTCTATGCTATAATAAAAGTAATTTTGATGCGTAAACCGCAAATACTAATACAATGCGCAGTATTTTCGCGCGAGAAGGAGTTAAAAATGGATTACAAGAAAGCAGGCGTAGATATTGAAGCAGGATACAAAGCAGTTTCTTTGATGAAAGAACACATCGCTTCGACCATGAGACCGGAAGTATTGACAGATATCGGAGGATTTTCCGGGGCATTTTCCATGAAAAAATTTATGGGAATGGAAGAACCTACATTGGTTTCCGGTACAGATGGTGTCGGAACAAAATTGAAGATCGCATTTCTTCTGGACAAGCATGATACCATTGGAATCGATTGTGTGGCAATGTGTGTAAACGATATTGCCTGTGCAGGCGGTGAACCATTATTTTTCCTTGATTATATTGCATGCGGAAAAAATGAACCGGAAAAGATCGCAAAGATCGTAAGTGGAGTAGCAGAAGGATGCCGTCAGTCAGAAGCTGCACTGATCGGTGGAGAGACTGCCGAAATGCCGGGATTTTATCCGGTAGACGAGTATGATCTGGCAGGATTTTCTGTCGGCGTGGTAGACCGCAAAGACATGATCACCGGAAAAGAATTGAAAGCAGGGGATGTCCTTGTAGGTATGGCATCTTCCGGTATCCACAGCAACGGATATTCTTTGGTACGCCAGGTATTTTCGATGAATACAGAGGCTCTTAATCGTCACTATGAATCCCTTTCCGGTACTCTCGGAGAGACTCTTTTGACACCGACGAAAATTTATGTAAAAGCGTTGAAAGCAATGAAAGAAGCCGGCGTTAAGATCAAAGCATGCAGCCATATCACAGGCGGTGGATTTTATGAAAATATTCCTCGTATGCTGATCGATGGAACTCATGCAAACATTAAAAAAGACAGTTTTGTCATTCCGCCGATTTTTGAGATGCTGGCAAAAGATGGAAATGTGGAAGAGACAGCAATGTTCAATACCTATAATATGGGTGTAGGAATGCTCACAGCCGTAGATAAAAACGATGTAGATAAGACCGTAGAAGCCATTCGTGCAGCAGGTGAAGTGCCATATATCATGGGCGAGATCGTAGCTGGCGAAAAAGGCATCACATTATTATAATTGAGGTGATGGCATGAAGATAGCAGTTTTGGTATCCGGTGGAGGAACGAATCTCCAGGCGATCATCGACAGTCTTTCGGCAGGAAAGATCACCAATACGACATTGGAACTTGTCGTGAGCAATAAACCGGGAGCCTATGCGCTTGAGCGTGCGGCGAAAAACGGTATTCCGAGTGAATGTGTGATTCCAAAAAATTATTCTACAAGAGAAGAATACGGGGAAGCGATGATTTCCCTATTGGAAAAACATGAGATTGAGCTGGTGGTGCTGGCAGGATTTTTGGTTATCTTGCCGGAAAATCTTGTATCTCATTATGCCGGACGGATGATCAATATTCATCCATCCCTGATCCCGGCACACTGCGGCCCGGGATACTATGGACTGAAAGTGCATGAAAGTGTACTTGCCCGAGGAAACAAAGTGACGGGAGCGACCGTTCATTTTGTCAATGAGATTGCTGACGGCGGTCCGATCATTATTCAGAAAGCAGTGGAAGTGCAGGATGATGACACGCCGGAAATTCTTCAAAAGAGAGTGATGGAGCAGGCAGAATGGAACATTTTGCCACAGGCGATCGATGATATTGCCAATGACCGGATTGAAATTGTAGACGGAATAGTAAAACACAGATAGGAAAGTGAGGACTTTTCAATGAAAGTACTGATTGTAGGAAGCGGTGGACGTGAACATGCGATCGCAGCAAGCGCAGCGAAGAGCAAACAGGTAGATGAGATTTATTGTGCCCCGGGAAATGCGGGAATTGCCGGACTGGCAACCTGTGTGGACATTGGTGCGATGGAATTTGATAAATTGGCAGATTTTGCAGAAGAAAAAGGAATTGATCTTACCATTATCGGTATGGACGATCCATTGGTTGGCGGTGTCGTGGATGTATTTGAAAAACGCGGTTTGCGTGTCTTTGGACCGAGAAAAAATGCAGCGATCATCGAGGGAAGCAAGGCATTTTCCAAAGATTTGATGAAAAAATACGGCATTCCGACGGCTGCTTATGAAAACTTTGATTCTCCGGAAGCAGCACTTGCTTATCTGGAGACGGCAAAGATGCCGATCGTATTGAAGGCCGACGGTCTGGCTCTCGGAAAAGGTGTGTTGATTTGCAATACATTAGAAGAAGCCAAAGAGGGTGTTAAAACGCTGATGCTTGACAAGCAGTTTGGCGATGCCGGAAATCAGATCGTGATCGAAGAATTTATGACCGGACGTGAAGTGTCCGTATTGTGTTATTGTGACGGTACGCATATCAAACCGATGACAAGTGCACAGGATCACAAACGTGCGAAAGACAACGACGAAGGACTTAATACCGGTGGTATGGGAACCTTCTCCCCAAGTCCGTTTTATAATGAAGAAGTACAGCGCTTCTGTGAAGAAAAGGTATACCAGCCGACGATGGATGCCATGAAAGCAGAAGGAAGAGACTTTGTCGGAATTCTGTTTGTTGGCTTGATGCTGACAGAAGATGGCCCGAAAGTGCTTGAGTACAATGCACGATTTGGTGATCCGGAAGCACAGGTCGTTCTTCCACGTATGAAAAATGATATCGTGGATGTTATGAATGCCTGCATCGATGGCCGCTTGGATGAGATTGATCTGCAGTTTGAGGACAACGCGGCTGTTTGTGTCGTTTTGGCTTCCGATGGTTATCCGCTGCAGTACGAAAAGGGCAAAGTAATCACAGGGTTTGAGAACTTTGAAGGAAAAGACGGATATTATGTTTTCCACGCCGGCACAAAATTTGATGCGGATGGAAATATTGTTACCAATGGTGGACGTGTTCTTGGCGTGACTGCCAAAGGAAAAGATCTGAAAGAGGCACGCCAAAATGCGTATGCAGCGACAGAATGGATTTCCTTTGAGAACAAATATATGAGACACGATATCGGAAAGGCAATTGATGAGGCTTAAGTGCAATGTTTAGTGTATTCTACACTTGCAGCACTTTCTATAAAAATAAAAAAGGAGAGTAAGAGATGTATTCATTTGAAGAAGTAGTAAAAGCGGATCCGGAACTTGCCAAAGCGATGGAACTTGAGACGAATCGTCAAAATGATCATATCGAATTGATCGCTTCGGAAAACTTTGTAAGCAAAGCGGTTATGGCAGCGATGGGAAGCACTTGTACCAACAAGTACGCAGAGGGTTATCCGGGAAAACGTTATTATGGCGGATGCCAGTATGTAGACATGATTGAAGATCTGGCTAGAGAGCGTGCGAAAAAACTGTTTGGCTGTACGTATGTCAATGTTCAGCCACACTCCGGAGCACAGGCAAATATGGCAGTATTTTTTGCCCTTGTGAAACCGGGCGAGACGGTAATGGGCATGAACCTCGATCACGGCGGACATTTGTCACATGGAAGCCCTGCGAACATTTCAGGAACGTATTATCATATCGTACCTTACGGAGTAAATGACGCAGGATTTATCGATTATGATGAAGTAGAGCGCATCGCGAAAGAGTGTAAACCGAAAATGATCATCGCAGGAGCAAGTGCTTACTGCCGTAAGATTGATTTTAAACGTTTCCGTGAGATCGCAGATGAAGTAGGAGCTTTCCTGATGGTAGACATGGCACATATCGCAGGTCTGGTAGCTGCCGGCGTTCACGAGAGCCCGATCCCATACGCTCATGTAACGACAACAACAACACATAAGACACTTCGTGGACCTCGTGGTGGTATGATTCTTTCCAGCGAAGAGTTTGCGACAGAGCACAAATTGAATAAAGCCATCTTCCCGGGAATCCAGGGAGGACCTTTGATGCATGTGATCGCAGCAAAAGCAGTCTGCTTCAAAGAAGCATTGGATCCAAGTTTCAAAGAATACGGTAAAAATATCGTGGCTAATGCGCAGGCACTTTGCAAAGGATTGATGTCACGTGGTATTGATATCGTATCCGGTGGTACGGATAACCACTTGATGCTCGTTGACCTTGTAAATAAAGGATTGACGGGAAAAGAAGTAGAAGCATGGCTGGATGAAGCGAATATCACAGCCAATAAAAATACCATTCCAAATGACCCACAGAGCCCATTTGTGACAAGTGGTGTGCGTCTTGGTACTGCTGCTGTGACGACACGCGGATTTAATACAGAAGACATGGATCAGGTAGCAGAGGCAATCGCTATGCTGATTGACGATGTCAATGCAAATAAAGCGAAAGCAATGGAAATTGTAAAGACATTGACCGATAAGTATCCATTATACTAAAAATACAAAAATGATCCTATAGGAAAGAGAAGTCTGAGAAGATCGGGCTTCTCTTTTTTGAGGCTGTTTGAGGAACTGTAACGATTCAAGACATCTCCCACATATTCGTATTTTGGAAAAATATACTTTGACATGGCACTTAAAAAGAGGTAAAATAGGAAAAAGTATTTTTTTACCGAAGGAAAAGGATTCATTGAAAGCGAGGAAAAAAATGTTTGGAAATGGAAGAAAGACCATTGGCTTATTTATTTTCAGCAGTTATGAACAATATCAGCAGGAGATATGCCATGGAATTGCAGAACAAGCTTATAAAAAAGGATATAATGTAGCCGTATTCAACTCATTTGGACGTTATGGTGACAATGTAGAATATTTTGAAGGAGAAGCAAGAATTTTCGATTTGCCGGACTATTCAAAATTTGCCGGAATCGTGTTAGCGACGGATACATTTGATATAGAGGGAGCCAAGGAGAAGATCATGGAGCACATCCGTAATGAGGCGAGATGTCCGGTCGTATCGCTGCGCCAGGCAATGAATGGGATTAATAATATTTTACTGGATGAAAGAGATACGATGGAGGAAATTATCCGTCATGTGATCGAAGTGCATAAAGCGAAGGATATTGCATTTATGTCCGGGCCGAAAGACCGATGCGATGCAAATTTTCGTCTTGCCTGCTATAAACGGATCATGAAAGAATATGGATATGAGATTGGAAAAAACCGGATATATTATGGAAACTTCTGGAAAAATCAGGGTGACAGAGCATGTGATTATTTTTCGGCAGATGGCAAATGGCCGGAAGCGATCATCTGTGCCAATGACAATATGGCACTTTCGGTTTGTGATGTCCTTTGCGAGCGTGGGATCCGCGTCCCGGAAGACATTATCGTGACCGGCTATGATGGCGAAGAAGAGGGAAAATATTATCAGCCGGCGCTGACGACGGTCGAAGTGGATTTTAGGGATATGGCACACCAGGCAGTCAATCTGATTGACAAACATCAGGAAGATTTGCAAAATGAAATAATCTATGCAAAGACAAAATGTTATCCAAAAGAGTCATGTGGCTGTAAAAAAACAGATACGAATTTTGCAAAGCGGGCCATGCATTATAGTTCTAATCTTCGGTTAAGTAATATGGAGATGCAATTTAGTTTTATGTCTATAGATTTTGGGAAAATAAGAAAAATATGTGATATGCCGGCAGTCATCCGAAAGTATATTTACAACTATGAAGACTTTACCGACTATTATCTCTGTCTGTGCGATGAACTCGGACAAAGACAAAAGGAACATGAATCCTTTTATACGGATAAGATGCACCTGCGTGTCGGATTTCGCAACCGAGAGGTCATGTCAGCTCCGGGAGAAAATCTGGATATGGTATTTTCACAAAAGGAACTGCTGCCACATGAATTGATCGATGATACACCACAATGCTTTTATTTTGTGCCGGTTCATTATCAGAATACATGCTTTGGTTATGAGGCATACCAGTTTTCCAGACCGGATAACGGCGGTTCTATCTATGCCCGCTGGACGATTGCGGTAGCCAATGCAATTGAGGCGATTCTTGTACAACAGAAGCTTCATAATCTGATCGATGAACTGGAAAATATGTATATCCGTGATGTGTTGACTGGATTATACAACCGCCGTGGCTTTGAAAATTATGCAAGAACACTTTTTTTGGAAGCAAAGGTAAAGGAAAACAGCGTCTGTGTGATCGGCATTGATGCGGATGGATTAAAGCCGGTAAATGACATATTTGGTCATCATGAGGGCGATAATGTTCTGCGTGCCATCGGTTATGCAATCAATGAAGCCGGCTGTCAGGGACAGATTGGAGCAAGGATTGGAGGAGATGAATTTGAAGTCATCCTGAGGAATGTTGATGAAGACGATGCCAAACATTGGGTATATACGTTTGAACGAAGTCTGGAGAATTATAATAAAAAATCCGGAAAACCCTATGAAGTCCATGCAAGCACAGGATATCGTGTCGGAATTCCGGGGGCTTCAGATACGTTGGAAAGCTTTATGAAAGAAAGCGATGACATAATGTACCAAAATAAAATAGAAAATAAACGCAGGAGAAATGAACCCCTGCGTTAAGAAGTTTTATTCGTAACTATTCAGGACGCCCCTCCTCCACATTCGCATTTCGAACACTTCGTGTT
>OKXB01000298.1_pt1 | contig 63453 bp, 82 predicted proteins | sample 1601731 | NCBI WGS metagenome assembly OKXB01 (sample SAMN04414077, study PRJEB24778) | human gut metagenome | material: faecal | host: Homo sapiens
AACGGCAATAACAGCCAGAAATATTTAACTAAATATCAATATGTCAGTACACTAGTGAATATGTTCACAATACAACTTTTTTTACCAGGGTAATTGTAATTGAAACTATTTATCCCCATTTAACAATATGTTATAATAATAATATAACTATAATTTCTATATCAGATAAGGAGACTGTATGTATCTTACGCTTAAAGAGAACCGCAACCACGGCACAAAAGATTATCCCTACAGCCAGTACCATGTATTCAACCAGCAGACGGCTTTTCAGTTTCCCATTCACTGGCATGACGAACTGGAAATTATATATATACGGAACGGCTCGATTAACATTACTATTGACAATGAACTGTTTACGGGAACCGGTGGAAGCTTTTTCATAGTCAATCCGGGAGAGCTTCACTATATGGGTTCTAATGATTTAAATGCCGACTATTATACGATTCTGTTTCCGTTGGAGTTTATATCCTTCCAGTCAAATGACTATGTGGAAAATATGCTTTTTAAACCAATGAGAAGCAGCCACGTTATTCTGACTCATTTCCTGCCTTATAGTGAAATTTATGCGGAAATAATCTCCCTGTTAGAAAAGCTCATATATATTAATAAGTATGAAAAAGGATTTTACCAGCTTGACTGTAAAATTCTTTTGTTAGAAATATTATCAAATATCCTCAGCATTCCTGATATTCTGGTAAAAAAGACTTCTAATGCTTCTGATATGCGAAGAGAAATAATTACATACGTTAATGACAATTATCTTGAAAAAATCACTCTGTCAGACCTTGCTGACGAATTTCATATGTCTGAAAAATACATTTCCAGATATTTTAAGAAGCATTTTAATATTACATTTTCAAAATATGTAAACCATATGAGACTTCTGTACGCCAAAAATTTACTTGACACCACCAACATTTCCATAACCGATGTTGCGTTATCCTCAGGCTTTCCGAATGTCAGTTATTTTATACGAAGTTTCAAAGAAAGCTATGGCAAAACACCTTTTTCTTACCGTACAGATAACATATCCGTTGACATGTAATTTATGTTAGTATATAATCCGTTTTGAAAAAGATAATAATCTTCAGGGCAGGGTGTGATTCCCTACCGGCAGTATAGTCTGCGAGCCGATGGCATGAACCGGTGTGATTCCGGTACCGACAGTATAGTCTGGATGAGAGAAGATATAATATAACTGTTATCAGATTGTCGTGCCCTGAAAGTAATTTCAGGGTTTTATTTTTTTATATATACTTGGGAGGAATTATGACTGACAGAGATTATATGCTGCGGGCTATAAGCCTTGCAAAAAAAGGAACAGGTTATACAAGCCCCAATCCGTTAGTTGGTGCTGTTATTGTAAAAGATGGCAGAATCATCGGCGAAGGCTATCATGCCATTTATGGTGATTTACATGCAGAGCGCAATGCCATTAAAAATCTTACTGAAGATGCAAAAGGTGCTACGATTTATGTAACACTTGAACCCTGCTGCCACTACGGCAAACAGCCACCATGCACGGAAGCTATCCTTGCTGCCGGGATTACCAAAGTTGTAATAGGTTCAAGAGACCCTAATCCTCTCGTATCGGGAAAGGGGACTGATTTTTTAAGATCGCACGGCATAGAAGTTATTGAAGATTTTATGAGAGAAGAATGTGATGAACTTAATCCCATTTTTTTTCATTACATTACAGAGAAAACGCCTTATGTGGTTATGAAATATGCCATGTCAATGGACGGCAAAATTGCCACCAGAACAGGCTCCTCAAGATATGTAACCAATGAGTTTTCAAGAAATGAAGTCCAGAAAATGCGGCACAAATACCGTGGCATTATGGCAGGAATAGGAACGGTGCTTGCAGATGATCCTATGCTTAACACAAGAATTGAAGGACTTAGAAGCCCTGTAAGAATTATATGTGACAGTGAGCTTAGGATTCCTCTTAACAGCAGGATATGTCAGACTGCCGGTGAATATGAGACGATTATTGCCTGCGGCAATGCCCCTCAAAACAGAATATCGGCTCTTGAAGCACTGGGAATTACTGTGTTACAGGTTCCGGATGAGACAGGCAAAGTTAATTTAACAGAATTAATGTATGTTTTACATGATATGAAGATTGACAGTATTCTCCTTGAAGGCGGTGGCACACTTAACGAAAGTATGTTACAGGCAGACCTTGTAAATGAAATCAAAGTGTTTATCGCACCGAAGGTAATCGGAGGTGCCCTTGCCAAATCTCCTGTGGAGGGTCTTGGAATTGATGATATTAAAGATGCTGTTGTTTTCAAACTTATTAACGTAGAAAAGTTTGATGATGATATATTATTGGAATACAGGAGGTAATGTTTTTGTTTACCGGAATTGTTGAAGAATTGGGAATTATTAGAAAATTACATGTCTCCGGTCATTCGGGTTCCATAGAAATCGAAGCGCATAAAGTCCTTCGGAATACCAATGTAGGAGACAGCATTGCAGTCAACGGAATATGCCTTACCGTAACATCTCTCGGCAAAGATTTTTTTACTGCAGACATTATGGCAGAAACAGTCCGCAGAAGCAGCCTTAAAAATGCCACATCCGGGGACTTTGTTAATCTTGAACGGGCAATGGCAGCGGACGGCAGATTCGGTGGTCACATAGTAAGCGGACACGTTGACGGTACAGGAACCATCCTTTCAATGAAAAAAGAGGAAAATGCAGTATGGGTTACAATATCTGCCCCTCCTTCCATTATGAAATTTATCGTTGAAAAAGGTTCCGTATGTCTTGACGGAATCAGCCTTACGGTTGCCGCTGTCGGCGAATCGGATTTTAAAGTATCAGTCATTCCCCACACAGGCGGTGAAACCACACTTCTTAAAAAGAAAGCCGGCAATACCATCAACATAGAAAATGATATTATAGGAAAATATGTTGACAGGCTTCTTAATTTTAAGGACAGCTCCCCATCAGAGAGCGGTGGGATTACAATGGATTTTTTAAGAAAATATGATTTTTAGGAGGAACATAGATGGATAATCAATACAACACAATTGAAGAAGCCCTTGAAGACCTCAGGGCGGGAAAAATTATACTTGTTACCGATGACGAAGACAGGGAAAACGAAGGCGACATGATATGTGCGGCAGAATTTGCCACACAGGAAAACATTAATTTCATGGCATGTCATGCAAAAGGACTTATATGCACACCTATGAGCTATGATGTAGCCTCAAGACTGGGCCTTCCGCCAATGGTTGCAGAAAATACGGACAACCACCAGACAGCTTTTACCGTTTCCATAGACCATGTGGATACCACAACAGGTATATCTGCTGCCGAGCGTTCTTACACCATGATGAAATGTGTGGATGATAACACCAGACCTGAGGACCTTAGAAGACCGGGACATGTATTTCCTCTCGTATCAAGGGCAGGCGGCGTTCTTGTAAGAAACGGCCACACTGAAGCAACTGTTGATCTTATGCGCCTGGCCGGTCTCAAGCAGTGCGGTGTATGCTGTGAAATCATGCGTGACGACGGAACAATGATGAGAACTCACGAACTTTGGGAACTTGCTAAAAAATACAACCTCAAGTTCATAACAATTAAATCTTTGCAGGATTACTGCCGTATTCACGAAAAACATGTAATAAGGGAAGCCTGTGCCGATTTTCCTAATAAATACGGTCATTTCAAAATATACGGTTATGTAAATGACATTACCGGCGAACATCATGTTGCTCTTGTAAAAGGTGATATCGGCGACGGAAAAGACGTACTCTGCCGTGTCCACTCCGAATGTCTCACAGGTGACGCTTTCGGTTCTTTAAGATGTGACTGCGGTCCACAGCTTCATACTGCAATGAGAATGGTGGAAAAAGAAGGCCGTGGCATCGTCCTTTATATGCGGCAAGAAGGCCGTGGCATAGGACTTATCAATAAATTAAAGGCTTATGAGCTTCAGGAACATGGCTACGATACCGTAGACGCCAACATAAAGCTGGGATTTGCCCCTGACCTCAGGGAATACTGGGTTGGAGCACAGATTTTAAGTGACCTTGGCGTAAAGTCCTTAAGACTTCTTACCAACAATCCTAATAAAGTCTATGGTCTCAGCGATCTGGGACTTGAGATAACAGAACGTGTTCCTATTGAGATTCCACCTCAGGAATATGATGAATTTTATATGCAGACCAAAAAAATAAGAATGGGTCATGTATTTAAAGATATATTAAAATAAACGGAGGAAATTAAAATGAGAGAAATCAATTTATTAGAAGGAAAAGTTGTAGCACCTGAAGGAATGAAGGTTGCCATTGTTGCATCACGTTTTAACGAAATCATCGTAAACAAGTTGCTCGGCGGTGCCGTTGACGGTCTTGTAAGACACGGAGTAGATGAAAATAACATCACTGCGGCATGGGTTCCGGGTGCATTTGAAATACCTCTTACAGCCAAGAAATTCGCCGAATCAGGCAGATATGATGCCGTTATCTGCGTAGGTGCGGTTATAAGAGGCGATACAACACACTACGATTATGTATGTAATGAAGTATCAAAAGGAACTGCTTCTGTGGGGCTTGAAACAGGCGTGCCTGTATTATTCGGTGTAATCACAACAGAAAATATTGAACAGGCTATTGCAAGAGCCGGAAGCAAAGCAGGCAACAAAGGTTATGACTGCGCCCTTTCCGCTATTGAAATGGTTAATCTTTTTAAGCAGATGTAGTTTTTCTGTTATTAAGTATAAACATTACAAGTGAAGCCGATATAATTATACCGTAGCCTACGAAACTATACTTATCAGGCAGTTCACCGAGAAAAAGTATTCCTAATATAGTGGCAAATATAATCTGTGAATAATCATATACAGATATTTCCCTTGCCGGTGCAAAGGTATACGCCAGCGTAATTCCGAACTGTCCTCCCGTTGCGGCAAGACCTGCCAATATGAGAAACATAAGCTGGGCTACGGTCATCGGCTCAAAATCCATTATCATAAGAGGCAATGTGACAAGGCTTGAAAATCCCGAAAAAAATGCAACAATAACCGGGCTTTTCACGCCTTTTTTTCCTGCTATTCTTACGAAAGTATATGCTATTCCGGCACCAAGACCTCCAAGCATACCCATAAGTGATGCGGGATTATGGATAATGTCCGCAGTCGGCTTAATGACAAAAAGGCTTCCGATAAAAGCAACTATTATACATATCCCCTGATATAATTTTACTTTTTCTTTCAATATTAGATAAGAAAAAATCAGTACAAAAAAGGGAGACAATTTGTTAAGCATGGATGCGTCGGCTATTACAAGGTGATCAATGGCATAAAAATTACATAAAATACCCACTGTACCGCCTATCGAACGCATAAAAAGTGCAGGAAGTGCATCTTTTGGTATGTTAACTTTTTCCTTTGATTTAACAATTACTCCAAAGGCAAAGAAAAAAGCTATGATATTTCTGAAAAAGCTCTTTTCAAAAGACGGGAGATTACCTGCTTTCTTCACAAATAAGTTCATGCAGGCAAAACAGAATGCCGAGAGTATTATACATAAAATTCCGTAATTTTTTGATTTTGCCACCTATGCCACCTTCTATCAGTTTTTATAATAATATACAACAAGCTGTGTTCTGTCCCTTAATTCCAGCTTATCAAGGATACTGCTGAAATAATTTCTTACAGTTCCCTCCCCAAGATATAATCTTGAGGCGATTTCTTTATTACTAAGTCCATCCGCGACAAGTTTAATTATCTCAAATTCTTTTTCCGTAATTCCTTTTCCAAAGAACTTGCTTTCCCTTGATTCATTCTCACCTGTAATATTAGGCAGTCTGCCAACAATTTCTCTGCCAAAAACGCTCTGCCCTTTATATACAGCTTTGATTGCCGGAACAATCCCTTCAAAATCCTGTTTGAGAATATATCCCTTTACACCATATTTCAATGCTTTTGTTATATATTCGTCATCAGAAAATGTTGTCAGAAAAAGTATTCTTGCGTCAGGATTCTTTTTAAGAATCTGTGCTGCCGCAACTGTGCCATCCATTCCGTTCATTCTTATATCAGACAAAAGTATATCCGGTTTATGAAGTTCATAAAGCCTTACCGCGTCTTCTCCGCTGTGTCCTGTTGCCACAACTTCTATTCCTGATGATTCCGCTATCATTTTAAGCGACATCACAACAATTTCATCATCATCTATAATTACAGTTTTAATTTTATCCATCTTCATTCTGCCTTTTCTTTGGAACGGATATAAATATTCTGAATCCGTCCTTTGTACCAAATGTTATTATTCCGTTAAGTGCCTTCACACGTTCTTCCATATTAGATGTCCCGATTCCCGCTCCCGGATGAAACATGCCTTTTAACACAACACCATTATCCTGAATGAGCATCTGGTAATACTCTTCAAGTTCACTGATAACTACCCGGACTTTATTTCCGTTACAATATTTTTCGATATTGGTAACAGCTTCTTTAAGTATTGTTATAAAAGCATATTTAACTTCTTTATCTGCATTTTGTGATATGTCACATATAAAATCAATATCATAATTTCCAAGTGCTGAAAGTATGGATTCAGCTGTTTCTTTAACATTAAATCCATCCTTATGAAGGTCATGTACGCTTTCCCTTATATTATTCATTGCTGTATCCAGACTGTATTTAATCGGTACCAGATTGTCGTATATTGTATCTTTGCGGTATACCGTCATTATTGCCCCTAACTGCAGTATGGCACGACTAAGCATGTGACCAACGTTGTCATGTATTTCTCTTGCAATTCTGTTTCTTTCGCTAAGTGTGGCAATTCTTATTTCATTATTCATGGTAACTGTCAGCATCTTGTTTTTTTCAGCTAAAAGATTGTTTTTTTCGGTAGAATCGTCACGGAGCCTCTTTATGCCTTCTTTCTGCGTTATGATATTATATTCCTTAACCGCGAGTATTGCAGAGATGAAACAAACCAGAACAAACATTATATGACGGCTGCTGTCCTGATAATCTCCATATACATATTTCATTGCAAGCATGATATATGTTATTCCATATATTATATGTTTTTTTATACCCCTTACACTGTATGTTATGGTATATATCATTACCGGTAAAAAACATATCGCTTTAGGGAAAAACAGCCCCGCAATGATTTCTGATATATATACTATATTCATTGCAGTTATATTCTTGACAGTATCAAAATAAAAGGATACAAGAAGTATAATTACTCCTGATAACAGATATGCCACATCCACAGGAATTACAACATTATTGTATAACAGCCACGTTCCTGCCAGAAACAGAAAAAACTTATCAATATAAATTCCCATTTTCCACCTCTCTTCCCACTTAATATAACAAATCCCGAAAAAAATGACAATTGTCATATATATGTATGCTATAAATCACTATTAATTTTTTCATAACCAATATATATTGTAATTATAGAATTTACAAGGAGGAGATATTAATATGTCTGATTCAGTTATTTATGTAGAAAATCTCGTTAAACGTTACAAGGAACTTATTGCACTTGACCATTTTAATCTTGATATCAAAAAAGGAGAAATTTTCGGGCTTTTAGGTCCCAATGGTTCCGGTAAGACAACCACGATTAACTGTATCCTGGGACTTCTTTCCTATGATAAGGGTATTATCGAGGTTTTTGGCGAAGATATTGATAAAAATTCTTCCATCAAGTCAAAAATCGGTGTTGTAATGCAGAATGTTGCCGTTCTTGATGAACTCAATGTTTATGACAATATTGACTATTTCTGCGGACTTTACATTAAAGATAAAGAAACAAGAAAACAATATGTGGAAGATGCTATTTCTTTTGTAGGCCTTGAAGACCACAGAAAATTCTATCCAAAGAAACTGTCAGGAGGGCTTTTAAGAAGACTCAACATTGCCTGTGGCATTGCCCATAAACCATCACTTATTTTCCTTGATGAACCAACCGTAGCAGTTGACCCACAGAGCCGTAATAAAATTCTTGAAGGAATTATGGAGCTTAACAGAAACGGTGCAACCATTGTATATACATCCCATTATATGGAAGAAGTTGAGCAGATATGTTCACGGATTGCCATTATGGATGGTGGTAAAAATCTTGCTCTTGGCACAGCTTCCGAGCTTAAAAAGCTTATCAAAAACACGGAAACCATTAACATTGAACTGCTTAATCTCCCGGATGAAATCATGGATGAAATTAAAAATCTTCCTCATGTGTATAACATTACATATAACAATAACATATTAAAGATTTTCTATAGTGGCGGAAAACATAATCTCATAAGAGTTCTGGACCTTCTCAAATCACATAATATCAATATGGGCAGGGTATATTCGGAATTTCCGACACTTAATGATGTTTTTCTTGAAATCACCGGCAAGGAATTAAGAGATTAAAAGGAGGTTACCCTATGTTTTTTCATGCTTATAAATATAAATTGAAATCTCTTTTCCGTGAAAAAGAAACCTTTTTCTGGATTATGTTTTTCCCTCTGATCCTCGGTACTTTTTTCTTCATGGCATTTTCAAAAATCTCGTCACAGACAGAAACCTTCAGTACAATAAATGTGGCAGTATGTGCCGATGATACCGATGATACCGCTTACTTTAAAGAGGTCATTGAAAACCTTTATGCAGATGACAGAAAAGAAGTTCCTTTTTTCAATATCACATATACCGACAGGGAATCGGCGGATAAACTTCTATCCGACAAAAAAGCAGATGGCATTATTACCGTAGATAACGGAAATCCTTCCCTTTCAATACGAGAAAACGGAATAGAAGAAACCGTAATCAAATCTTTCCTTGATTCCTATATCAGAAATATGGCTGTAATCCATGTTGCATTTATGACACCCGAAAAACTTGACGGTGTCTATAAGGAACTTTTGACGAATGTACGCCATGTTACGGAAAAAGAACTTACAAAAGGCAATACCGACAATATGATTGATTACTATTACTCCCTCATTGCCATGGCTTGTATGTTTGCTACCCTTTCCGGAACAACCTGTGTAACGGGACTTAAAGCCGACCTTTCATCTGTAGGTATGCGAAAAAACCTGTATCCCGGAAGCAGAATAACACTTGTTCTTGGTGATGCAGCTGCCACACTCACTTTACATCTCATATCCAACGGATTGCTTATAATATATCTTCAGAAGATATTAAAACTTAATCTGGCAGCTAATTCATGGCTTATATATCTCGTATCGGTTATGGGAACAATAATTGCACTTAGTATAGGTCTTTTAATCGGTTCTGTAAGAAAACTTTCACTGAATGTAAGAATTGGAATTAATCTTTTCATCTCACTTTTTTCAAGTTTTCTCAGCGGACTTATGATCGGCGGCATCAAACAATCCATTGAGAAGCATTTTTCTCTTCTCAACAGGCTTAATCCTTCCGCACTTATATCTGATGCTTTGTATGCACTTAACATTTATGATGATTATAAAATATTTTTACAAAAAATCTCCATTATGGCAGGAATGGCAGTCATTCTTTGCATAATATGCTTTATAAATACAAGGAGGGAAAAATATGACAGTATTTAATGCATTTATGAAAGTAATTAAAAAACACATTGGTTCTATTATTATGTATACCTGTATTTTTCTTTCCATAGCAATTAGCATTTCAAAAAATAATACAAATAACACTATAGAAAATTTTAAATCTACCCGACTTGATATTTCGTGTTTTAATCACAGCAACAGCATGCTGGCAGACAATCTTATACAGTATTTATCAGACAATCACAATATTAAATCCGGTATAAATGAAGATATCAATTCAATCCGTGACGCAATTTACAACAGGGATGCCGACTATATATTAATCATTCCTGAAGATTTTGCATCAACCCATAATGTATCTGCTTACAAACTTCCCGGCTCTTTTGCCGCAGAATTTATGGATATGTCTATTGAAAACTTTATTAATACTTATCTTGCCTTTTCTTCAATGGGAATTGATGATGAAAACGCATACGAAAATACTTTAAAGACTGTCAGTATTTCAACCGATGTGTCAATTGCTGACACCGGGAATACTTCTGTATACGGTGATGAACACTATTTTTACAATTATATACCTTATGTTTTGATATGTGCCATTGTAACAAGTGTTGCTCCTGCCCTTATCTCTTTTAACAAAAAAGAGGTTGAAAAGCGTACTTTATGTTCGGGATTAAGTATTGCGAAACGCAATTATCAGATGGCCAAAGGGTGTTTTCTTGTGGCGTTTGGAATAATAGCTTTATATTTCATTACGTCATGTATTTTATATAAAGGTGCAATGTTTACAGCAGCAGGTGCCTTACGCTTAGCCAATACCGTGGTATATGCCCTTATATGTCTTGCAATTACTTTCTTCTTAAGTTCATTTGTAAAAAACAATAATACGGTAAATATATTTGTTAACGCATTCGGACTGGGTTCAGCATTTATATGCGGAGTATTTGTCCCAAGGCAGTTTCTTGCGGATGGCGTAATTGCAGCCGGAAGATTTTTTCCTGCATACTGGTATGTGAATAATGAAGAAGCTGCTTCCAATCTCTCCGCAGCAAGTGCCTCTTCAATTGTTCTTAATTTCACAATACAGCTTATGTTTGCCCTTGCTTTTATGGTTCTGGCAATTGTCATAAGCAGCAAAAAAAAGGACAGAAACTAAATATTTAATAACTTTTTCTGACTTCTTATGTTACAATATTACTGACCAGATTATAATTAACTACATAAGAAGAAGAGGACTATATTTATGTTTAAAAGATACAAAGGCCAATTTCTGACGATACCAAATATTCTTGGCTACATAAGAATTTTTCTTATGCTCATTTTTGTTATCGTATACTTTAATGCAGGAAATTACCATTTTGCAGCAGTAATATTCTTAATATCCGGTCTTACGGATTTTCTCGACGGTAAGATAGCACGACACTTCCACATGGAAACGGAATTTGGTGAAATACTTGACCCTGTTGCCGACAAGCTTACACAGGGTGCGGTCGTATTAAGTCTTACATTCCGTTTTGTTATGATGCGCTATTTATTAATGCTCATTCTGCTAAAAGATGTATTTATGGGAATTACAGGTTTTATCCTTTACAAACGTGGCAAGAAAATGGACGGTGCCCAGTGGTATGGTAAATTCAACACCACTTTTATGTATTTTGCCATTCTGATACTGCTCTTTTCCCGCTCCCTGACCTATTTCAGTTCGGGATTGCTGATAGCCGGTGTTTTCCTTGTAAATATGTTCTGTTTTATCAGCTACGTTGTATTCTACATAAGAATGATACGGGGCGTATCCAATGAAAAGAACAAACTCAGTAAAAAGAAGACCGGTATTGTATTTGCTGTTATCGTACTCATATTTCTGAGTTTTGAAGTATCTTCTACACTTTCTGTCTACTCAAAACAGCCTGATGTGTCAGAAGATATGCTTATAGACAGGTCAGAATTTTTTGGAAACGGCGAAGCAGGTGAATCTGCCAAAATCCTTGTTGATAATTCAGATGCCCTTTTTGAAAGGGTTTATATGATTAAAAATGCAAAAACAAATATCTCCATGTCGACCTTTGATTTCCGTGCAGATGAAGCGGGTCAGATAATGATTGGCGCCCTTATGTCTGCCGCTGACCGTGGCGTAAAGGTTAATCTTCTTGTGGACGGAATTAACAGCTGGATTCAGATGGAATGGAATCCTTACTTTTACGCTCTTTCCTGCCATGAGAATGTAACCGTCAAAGTATATAATAAAGCTAACCCTCTTGTGCCATGGAAATCCATTGCCAGAATGCACGATAAATACCTTATTGCAGATAATTCCACATATATTCTTGGCGGTCGTAATACATACAACCGTTTCCTCGGCGATTATTCTACATATCAGAACTACGACTGGGATGTTCTCGTATACAGTGATACCGTACAGGAAAACAGTTCTGTCAACAAGCTGATTGACTATGCCGAAAAAATATGGCATGACCGGGATTGTTCGATATTCCACAACAGCCGTTATTTAAAAAGATGGACCTGTGTAAAGAACGCTTCAAAAGATATTTATACGGCATATAATAATTATATTTCAGATAATGACAGCAAAATGGCTTCTTATGATTACAAAGAAGATACCATTCCCGTCAATAAGATTACTATATTAAGTAACGCTACCAACTGTGGAATGAAGGACCCTGTTATATGGGCTAATCTCACGGAGCTTGTTGTAAATGCCAGAGAAAGAGCCAAAATACATACCCCGTACATAATCTGTAATGACGTAATGTACCGTTCTCTTGAGAAAATGGCAGTATCTGATGCCGATATTATACTGATGACTAATTCCGCACCTAACAACGATAATCCGGTAGGTGCCGCCGAGCTTGAATCTTCCATGCCGGACATTCTTGCCACCGGCATAGATTTGTGGGAATTCAGCGGAAAAAGAGCCTACCATGGAAAGAGTATTGTTATAGATGACAATATATCAATAATCGGCTCCTTTAATATGGATATAAGAAGCACCTACCTTGATACCGAGCTTATGCTTGTAATAGACAGTGAAGAAATTAATGCCCAGATGTCATCTTATATGGAAAAATATGAGAAACAATCAGTAAATATACTGTCTGACGGCACAAAGGAAAACCCTTACAATGTTACCGAGGTCGAATACACCTCAAAAAGAAAAGCCAGGAAAACACTTATTCAAAAGCTCTTTTCCTGGGCAAGATGTTTCTTTTAGTTATTCTTTTTCTTAATGGCGGCAGCTATTAAAATGATAAGACCTGCCAATGTAACAATTCCTCCCGCCATAAGATACGTATTAAGACCAAGAGGTATTTTAAAGCCTATCATTTTCTTAATATTATAATTACTTCTTAAAATATTATATATTATAACGATAACGGATGCTGCTCCCGCAATGGTAATATTTCTGCCAAGGTGCAGCATTCTTTTTTCTTTATCTGATAACAGAATCGAAATAACCAGAAATACAGCAGTAAGCACATAAAGTGCAATTCTTACATTCTTTATAAGTATAAAATGGTACAGCTTAACTTCTACCCTGATTCGTGTTGTCACAATATCCATATTTTCATTAACCGCATCATTGATTATCTGCACAAGCTTTGTGCTTCCAATACCTATTATACCGCTGATAATCAGACGTTTATCATCATCAATGCTGATATTAAAAAGTTTCATTACATTATTCACAATCGTATTGGCAGTTAAAGCAATTTCATTTCTGACAGCCTTATTATCAATGCTGCCCGTTATATCAATTTTAGAAAAACCTGCCTTATAAATTGCATCAAGTGCGGCTTCAACATAATAATCAACTACATTGTTAAGTCCCTCTATATCATTAAAATTTTCCCGTATTTTGTGCTCGTCAACATTTACGCTGCCTAATTTATCTTCAAGGAACTTAATCACATTATTATTAACGGCACCTTCTATAACTGTTTTCTTAATTACTATAGGAACACGTTCTTTTGCCGCAAGACCACCTATTATTCCACAGGTTCCTATTATAAACAGAACCGTGGCAATGACTGAAATTGTTTTCCTCAATTTATTATCCTCTTCCTATATATTCTTTTATTTTACCAAGCATTTCTTTTGATAATTCCGGTTCATAGTCATCAATATAAATTTTAAGTTGTTTTACATAATCACTATATATTTTGTCCGAAGTATCATCAGGTATATTCTTAGCTTTAGCCAACGCCGTTTCAAAATCACATTCATCAAGTGCCTCATATATTTCCGGCAGCAATGCGTGAATATCAGTATCAGCGGGCTCTTCCGTATCTTCTTCTATGAAAAAAAGCATGCTTTCTTCATAGCATTTACTAATCTGCTCCAGAAGTATCGGGTGTAATATATTAATTCTTTCAGTATCATTATTATGTACAGCTTCTTCAATGAGCCTCGCAATTCTTGATACTGTAAGAGCTCCCACTGCGTCTGAACTGCTTTTAAGACTATGTATGTTTATCTCATAATCTTTAAGATTATTGAGACTGTCATTAAGCACTTTTGGAAGATTCTTTAAATAATCCCCATAGTCCCTAATCATTAAAATTAATACTTTCTTATCATTTATAATTGACATTGCATGGTGCAAATCAAATTCATTTACCTCAGGAAATACAATTTCATCCTTTATGTCGTCTGTTTTGCCTATCTTACAGTCAGGCAGGTGTTTTTTAATGATGGTTAACAATTCCGTATAACTTACGGGCTTACTGATGTAATCATCAAAACCTTCTCTGATATATTGTTCCCTTGCGCCTTTAATGGCATTGGCTGTCATCGCTATTACAGGAACGTTCTTACATAAGGTCCTGTCATCATTTTTCATTCTATGAAGGGCTTCTATACCATCCATCTCCGGCATCATATGGTCAAGCAGAATCACATCAAAAGTGTGATTTCCGGTAATTTCAAGCATCTCTTTCCCACTGCGGCAGGTTGTGATATTCATTCCTGCCTTTTTAAGCAGCCCTCCCGTAACAGACAGGTTCATTTCATTATCGTCAACAACAAGGACATCTACATCTTTTGCAAGATAACCTGTATCTAAGGTACTGCATTTATAATAATTATTAAGTTTTTCTTTGTAATCCCCAATCGGAGTATCGTCTTCTACATTAAGCGGTATGGATATATAAAATTCGGATCCCTCTCCGTATTTACTGTCAAAAGAAATCGTTCCGCCCATAATGCCCAGATATTTTTTCGTTATGGACAGTCCGAGACCTGTTCCCTCCACACTGCTCATAGTATCGGCACGTTCAAATTTATTAAATATCTTGTCTTTAAATTCTTCTTTGATACCTATTCCCGTATCGGTAACCGTTACATTAAGAACATACTTGTCTTCCACATAAGAACCTTTCATAATCAGTTCTATACTGCCTTTTTCTGTATATTTTACAGCATTGCCAAGTACATTTGTAAGTATCTGCCTGATTTTCACTTCATCAGCTTTAAATGATGACGGCATTTCTTTATCTGCCTTCACAATAAATTCAAGCCCTTTATTCTCCGCTTTTCCTTTTATCATCATAATAACATCGTTAAGCATTGATATGGTACTGAATGTATTTTCAACAAGCTCTATTTTACCTGATTCGATTCTTGAGAAATCGAGAATATCATTAATAATTGACAAAAGAGTATCTCCTGCCGATCTAATATTTCCCGCATATTCCTTGATTGCTTTGTCCGGGTCGCTCATAAGTATCATATCATTCATACCCATTATCGCATTGATAGGAGTTCTTATCTCATGGCTCATACTAGCAAGGAAGTTGGATTTTAACTGGTTGGCTTTAAGCGCATAGACTGCCTTCTCACGTATTCTGATATTGTTTTTTATGAAATTAACAACAGCCATTATAAGCAGTAAATACAAGCCGATAATCATAAACATACCATCGGTATTTCTGTTATTTCCAAAGTTAATCATTATAATCTCAACAAGAGCACATATTGCAAATCCCAGGAAACCTTGGGCAATAACCTTATATTCTTTTATATATCCTTTTATCAAATCCATTATAAGGGTATATGCAACGCTTGCAATCTGTATTGCAAGAACAATATTCATTGGTAAACGAGAACTGTAAAAATCTACGACTCCCGTAAAGTGAAGTGTTGTGAATACTATAAAATTCAGAATTACAACAACTATGGACACCGTATAAAGACGGCGATACCTGTATTCCTGTTCCCGGTTAAGGTAATGGTCAAAAAACGCCGGTGCAAGCATTATAACAAGATATCCTAATATTCCATCTATATAATAAATCTTGAATATGTACTGATACAGCATATTATCAAATATGAGCCAGCTTGCAACAGCAAGAACCCCCACGCTCAGTGATAAAATACTTATATCTTTTTTTCCTTTTATATGTAAAATAAGGTTTACAACAATACTCACAAATGCAAATATAGCAAGAATTATAGATGCATTCATCTGGACGCCACAAAGTTTCTGATATTCCTCATATATGCCATAGGCATTACCCAGAAAAACTTTTGATAAGACAAGAACATTATCCCTGGGTGCATTTCTGACAATTCTTATGGTCTTGCCTGAGGCCTGGCTTCCCAAATCTATATAAACAATTCTGTTTTTTTCCATTAACCCCGGTAAAGGATTATCATCATTTCTATACATTCCCACAAGAACATCATCGAGATATATCTTTGTGCTTCTCCCCAGAGTCAACGACAATACGGAATCATAAGGAAGATTGTCCGGAAGAACATTTTCCACAACAATATCTTTATTTCCCCCTTCAGTTATACTGACAGGATAATCAAGTGGCTTTCTTGTCCCATCTTCATACACACGTTCCCACCCTGTCTTATATGATTCACACCAGCCCCCAAGCCCGTTACCATAATGTTTTTTTATGTAAAGCTGAAAGACCATGCCAAAAATATATACTCCTGCAAGCATGCAAAAAACAATTCCTACAAGTATTTTATATATTTTTTTTCTTGTATCTCCGTTATTCATAATTACCTCTGAATCTTTTTAACATTATTAACCCTGCGGCTGTAGTTATAAACTCCGTCACAGGGAAGGTACACCAGAAATATTTAAGTCCAAGCTTTGAAAACAACCAGCCTAAGGGTACAAACAATACCACCGTCCTTAAAACCGTCAGCAGCGAACTTTTAACAGACTGTCCGATTGCCTGAAAATATACAGGAAACGTAAGTGACGTTACAAGGAGTATAAAAGACATACCTATAATGTGAAAGGCATTAACTCCAATCTCAATTACCTTTGCATCCCTTGAAAATACCCTTAACATCGGCCCCGGAATTATCTCAAAGCAAAGGATTCCTATAATCATAAGAGTCCATCCAAAAATCACCGCATCTTTTAACGTCTTTTTGCATCTGTCATACATACCGGCACCGTAGTTGTAGCTTATGACGGGAACTATACAGGTCTGCATTGCCCCTAACGGAATAAAGAAAAACGACTGCCATTTATAGTACAATCCCAGTGTCGTTACTGCCTGGTCTGAAAATCCCTTTAGAATCATATTAAGCCCAAATATATAAAATGTATACGCCGACTGCATTAAAATATTAGGGAATCCAAGATAATAGATTTTTTTGACATACTTTTTATAAACTGAAAGTGGGGGAGATTTTCTGAATCCCTTAGTCATTACGATTACAGCCGCAGCTATCTGCCCCGTTACCGTGGCTACTGCCGCACCTGCTATTCCAAGTGCCGGAAAAAATCCTATTCCGAATATAAGGAGGTAATCCAATATAATATTAATTACCGCACCTACTATCTGGGCTATCATAGGAAGCTTCATATTACCTTCTGACTGCAATACTTTTGTCCATGCACTTTCAAGAAAAAGCCCTATGCTTAATACGGAAACTATCCTCCCATAAGTAACCACTTCTTTAATTATCTCCGGTGATTTGGTTGACATTCCCGCATATTTCGGCATAAGAAAAAAGCTGACTGTAGCAAAAACAGCCCACATCACAAGTGCAAGCAATGTGGCTGTTCCTGCCGTTTCATCTTTTTCTTTTACTTTACCCATTCCGAGATAATGTGCCATTAAAGTGTTGATACCGACTCCCGTTCCCACGGCTACCGCTATCATTAAAAGCTGTATCGGATAGATTATCGATAATGCCGTAAGTCCGGCCTCCGAGTATCTTCCCACAAATATACTGTCCACCATGTTATATAACGCCTGTATAAGCTGTGCTGCCATTACAGGAGGTGCCAGTTTAAATAATATTTTCCATATTCCGTCTTTTCCGAAATCTATTCCGTTATTCATATAATACCTTCTTATGTATATCACCAAATGGTATTATAACACATGTCACATTATTTTTACCATCCCAAATCCATAAGCCAGTTATTAAGACTTCTTTCTCTTTCTGTCTGCGTTAAATTATTATCTGTAATGTATTCTCCTTTTATGGTTCCGTCAACAAGATATAATACTCTGCTTTATCAAGGAAAGAATGATATTCATTGTTTTCTTCCTTTTGAATATGCCTCTTATTTTGGCAAGGAGAATATCTAAATCAAACGGCTTTTCAATGTAGTCGTCCGCACCCATGTTAAGTCCTTTTTCTCTGTTATCTTCTACGATTATTATATCCAGCATACCTATGCCCCTCGTTGTCTTAAATTATACCATAAATGTCCTGATATAAAAACAGCCACCGGCATAAAATGCCGGTAGCTGTAAAATAAAATATTATATTCTTACTTTTCTTTTGCCGAATATACATATACCTGCAGCACCTGCTACAGCAACCGAAATTACAATCCACAATGCACCGTGTCTGTCACCTGCAACTACGTCGCTGTTGGAATTGTCACCATCTGACGGAGGTGTTGGAGTTGTATTATCGCCTGAAGATTTTATCTTGTAATATACTTTCAGAACAGTTGAACCGTCCGCTTTTACTGCATCTCTTTCTTTGGATTCGTCTACAATAACATGTATATAACCGTCATACTCTCTGTCGGCAGAACTAACCTCTGTTCCCGCAATCACTTCTTCACTTGTAACTGTATCCTTTAAGAGGAAGGAACCATCCGGCTGTTCCAGATAGTATTCTGTCTTATATTTTGCCTTCGCCGGCTTATAATTATAATATAACTTTAACGTTGCTGTTCCGTCTGCCAGAACAGTAATGCTGCCTATTGAGCTGCCGGCTACTTCAGTAAATTCATATTCCTGATATTCTTTCTTGTATCCATTGTCATTGATACTTACAACGGTTTCAGGTGCAGCTTCTTCTGTTAATGTATCTGCTGTCTGCAAAATATAGTTTGCCGGGTCATTCTTATCCTGTAAATAATACTCAACTTTATACTCTGCATTGCCTGTGATAGGAGCATACGCATTAATAAAGTCAAACGAATGTATTGTATGATTTGCCTTTGATGAACCTACTGCAGATGTAAATCCCATATACACTGTCTGATTACCAAATTTATCACTTAAGTTGATTGGTTCAGTTATCTGTGGATTCTCCGGTCTTACCGCACTTGCAAAATTTCCGTTAGCATATCTTACATATATCTTGGTACCATCATAGTCCACCCATACTGTAAATAATCTGTCATTAACATTCTTATCTGCAAAACGTGTTGCACAGGTTGAGGTTGTGTCCTCTTTATTAGTTGCTGTAGGATTTGCATATGCGTTAATCATAGCAGCATTTTCGTCCAGATTTCCACCTGCACATGCTTCAAAATACGCCAAATTCTTGTATTTTTTCTGTCCGTTTTCTTCCACTGTTTCAGCAGGGTCAATGCCATTAATGTAGCTGATCGCTTTATGGTCGGTTATCTTACCGTCTATTGTGATTCCTATATGGTCAAATCTTTCACTGAATTTATAGTTACGGTACTGAACATATTGTCTACCGTCAGTTCCTTCATACGGATTATTCGGGTTATTATAAACATCTGAACCGGTATAACTCCAGTCTTTATGAAAATATAACTGGTTATCAAAACCCCAGTTAGCGTAGTTATTGCTATCCGATGCTGCCATATCACAGTAAGTACCATTAAAAAAAGAATCCAGCTCAACAGCCATACTGTTACCCAAACCTTCATAACCGATACCGCTTCCTGCTTTTGTATCATGAGAAGGGTTGGTCGTCATAACAAATGCAATGCCGTCTCCGCCGACTTCCCTTGCAAATTTTTCTTCTGTTGTCTGACCAATATTAACGCAGGCATCCGGCATCGAAAATGTAAACTTCATAGAAAATTCAGAATTACTGTCAAGTTTAATTCCTTCTTTGAGAAATGCTCCTCCGCTTCGATAATCCGAAAAGCTGGAACTATCTTCATATCCGAGAGTCTTACCATCTGTCTCTTTTTTGGTAACGACACCATCAATAAGACGTATTACTGACTCTCTGTCAGCCGAATATGGATTATCAAGAATCTTAGCAACATTTTCATTGCCTATCAGGCTATATGTATTTCCTGAATTCTTAGCCTGTCCATTAAAAGCCCATGATGATGCCTGAAAATCCTTGCCTGTTCCTTTTCCTTCGGCAAATACAACAGTCTTAGTATCTGCTGCCTGTGTTTCATTTGTGAGTCTGCCATAACCCACAAAACTTGTTACGCCCACGGCAGCTGCTATTGAAACTGCCCCGAGACGCTTAATTGTTCCTCTTTTCATCTACAATCCTCCTTGCGGTATGAGCTCTGTCATCATGGCAATTTGAATAATAAGATGACCCGGTCTGATTATTTTATCCAACCTCAGATTTCATACCTTTTTTATATGCACAATATAATTCATTCCAAATATACTTGTCAAGTATACTTATAGTGAATATCGACATATTTCCCGTCTTACTTAACGAACAATTCCATTATATCTACTGCAAGTTTTGTCTGTTTTTCGGTTCTGCCGATTGACATCTGATATTGTATGCCATGGGCGCAAAAATATACGGTCTGATATTCATCAGGGTCATGCGTATTTCTAACACCTTCCATAGGCTCATCCTTTCCTTCCCAGATAAAATATGCTTTTGAACCGTTACTGAGCGTGTATACAAATGACGCTTTTACATTATCACGACCATCACCAAGTTCATCTCCGTCTTTTACTTCATTAGCAAAGAACTGTGAATTTATTAATGCGCTCTGACCTGTGGATATCTGTCTGACGGTCATTGAACACCGCACAATATTATATTTATCAGAAAAGCCTACCATCATATCTCTAAATACAAAATCTTTATCTTCCGGCAACTTCATTCCTGTATAATCTTCTAAAAGATTACCATCCTCAAATGCAACCCAGTAAGATATATGATCTTTGTATTTAATTTGTTGGACATCCTCTTTTGATATGAATCTTTCAATATCAAAATACACCGGCTCCATAGGCTCCATCTCCACCGTCCTGTTTCCAATCACAAGGCTGTATGAGTTGTAAATATTTTCACCATACGTAATTGCTGACGGAACTCCGATTGCCACAACAATAACTGCTACCACTAGTCCTGCAAGGGCATAAATTTTTCTAAGGCTGATTTTCTTTTTGGGCGCTTTTTCTTCACATTTCTCAAGAATCATCCTGTCCAAGCCGATATTATGTTTTATTCTGTCCTGTTCTATTCTGTATTCTTTTTCAAAATCCATATCCCCGTACCTCCTTTTCCGATAACATTCCTTTCAAACGTTCCCGTCCTCTTGACAACTGACTGGCTATTGTATTCTCTTTTTTCCCAAGCATAAGGGATATCTCTTTGATACTGTAGCCTTCATAATAAAAAAGATGAATTACTGTCCTATATTTTTCCGGCATATCCTGCACCAGCTCTGTAAGATACCCATTTTCCTGTCTATTACCGGCATCGGGTTCTTTTTCTTCATAACTGACTTTCCTGTGCCATGATGATTTCCAGTAATCTTTGCAGCAATTAACGGTTGTCCTCATAAGCCACGCTTTAAGGTGTTCCTCAGGTTCTATTCTATTGTCTTGTTTTATAAGCTTCAGGAAAACATTCTGGTAAATATCATCTGCTTTGTCTTTATTTTTCATTTTGAGATATGCCAGCCTGTAAACGCTGTCGCCGTATTTTTTAATAATGTTTTCTAATTCATCGCGACTATACAAACCATTTTTCTCCTTCCTCTGTTCTTTCATTCATAAAACCGGTTTCACTATATATACGATTCAACCCGGTAAAAAATTGCATTGCCTATAATTTTTTTACAATAATATTTTCACTTAGTCAAACCAATAAAAAATACCACTTAATGAACCTTCTATTCATTAAGTGATATTAAAACTTTTACATTATTCTTATTCCCACTCATCTATTTTGGTTCCTGAATCACCTGACGGCTGCGTGTGAAAATCATCCGGGTGCAGATGTATAATCACCGTCTTTCCTATTATTTCACATACTTTAAGCCTGCCTGTTAAAAATACGGAGTAGGCGTAGCCATTATTTCCGAAAAGCGGAGGCATATCTCCTGCGTGGTACGGATGTTCACAATCCTGCGGATTATAATGTGCCATTGAGTCTGCAAATGTGGATTCCATATTTCCCATTACTCTAGAAAATAATGCAATATAATGATAGCATTTTTATACTTTGCTATTTAAAATACAGTATCTTAATTCGTTCCAATGCTGCTTTTATATACTCAGAACTCTTTTTATATTGCTCAAATACAATATCAAATCCATCTGCATCATCACATACGAAATTCCAATAATTTTTTCCTATTAATAATTCATCTTCTGCAAAAAATTGTTTTACTCGTTCCTGCCTCCATTCAGTATTTTCCCCATATTTGTTATATGCAGTGCCAAAATAAATTTTAATCTTGTCATTCGGTTTGTTTATTAATGAATTTTTAAGTATAAAATATTCTTGCAACATAGCCAATTTTTCTGTTTTAGCTTTTTTGTTATCTAAATCTCCGCCCGCCTTTAATTCAATTAAATAATGTTCTTTTTTTTCTGGGTTATAAAAATAATGGTCAGTTACATGTGACTTTTCAAAACTTCTAGTATCAGTTGGAATCATACATGTAAAGTCACAATAATCAGATACCTTTGGCTTTGTATGTTTTTCGTATTCCAAAATAATATAATCAATATGTTGCGATTGTTGCGGTAATAGAAAAGACTTTATGTTACCTCTGACATCATAGGATAACTTTGCAATTTCATTTCCTATTTTTTCTAATACTTTCCCAAATGAACTATCAAAACTTCTCACAAATGCACTATAAAACATAAATTCTTTTCCAAGTTCAGCAACAAAACAATTATTTTTTTTGCTATTTATTACTCCTTCAGGATTATCTATTTCACTCGTAAATCTAATTTCATATGTATCCGCAAACTGTTTTATCTCTCTATTAATAATATTTTGTATAGCATTTTTTTTATTACTATCCATCTGTTATTCTCCTACCATGTAATTTGTAATCAACAAATGCTGTGCATTTTTATTATTCCTATCTTGAAAACTAACAAAATACTTTTTATCGAAACTAGTAACATACAATTTACTACCATTTGCAGTTTTATTTTCTGCCTGATAAAGTGATGAAATATACTCTGTATTTTTTATTACTATCATAAAATTTGCCTTACACTCTTTAATTAAATAATTTGCCAATCTAGCCTGATCATCTTTATTAAATTCATTCTTTGCATATGTACTAAATTCGGAATCATATGGTGGATCCAAAAATACAAAATCATCCTTTTGTGGCTCATAGCAATTCATAAAATCATAGAAATCCATATTCCCAATTATTGTTTTTTTAAGATGCTCATGTAACTCCTCATTCTTGTAATACATAATTTTATTTAAGAATGATTTTCTATTATATGATATTCCTCCATATGGAACATTAAACTTTCCGTCTTTATTATATCTAAACATAGATGAATAACATACTTGTCTAATAAAAAAATATATCGCCGTTGAAAACTCATCACTAATACCAAGTTCTTTTTTATAATTCATTAACATTCGGAAATGAGTGTAAAATGCGGCTTTTAAAGATGATTCAATATTTAAAACAATATCTTCATACGTTAGTGTACCTTTTTCCTTTTCTAATTTATACATTCTAGTCATTTTATTTTTGATACTTTTACATAATTCTAATACAAAGTTTTCGATTTGATAATTAAAATTCGTAGTTAATAATCCATTAAATTCTTCTGTATTCGTCAAAACAAATTCAGTAATTTTATCTCCTAATTGTTGCTTATTCAATGTTCCTGCTTTATAATCAAAATAGATATCAACTAATTTTTTTTCATGATGATCTACTACCTTGCTTATAATATTCCAATTATATTCAATAGCCTCTAGTTTCTCAAAAAATTCACCATTCTGATCTTTTACCATCTTATATAATAAGATTAACTCATCAGACTTATCATTAATAAAATATTCATCTGCTTTTATAGAAAAGTATACGGCACCCCCACCAACAAACGGTTCATAATACCTATTAATTTTGTTTGGAAGAGATGGTAATATATAATTCAATTCTTTCTCTTTTCCCCCGGGATATTTTATTAATGGTGTTAGTCTGTTTTCTAATACATTATTCATTGTTTTCTCCAATTATTTTTTGTAATATATCCTATATGCTGATATTTCCTTATCAAATATACTATTAAAATTTATTCCCGATATATATTCAATTTTACCTATACCCTTGTCAATATCGAATTCATATACTCTTGCAATTATATAATTTTCTTTATGTAACTCGAAAAAAGTATACTCGGATGAAGACATATAAAACGGCATACTCTTCTTACCTGTTGTCGCTTTAACTTCTATATATACTATTTTCTTTTCCTCATTAAATGACAAAATATCGTATCCTGCTCCATCTCCATCTATTTTAGATACAAAACGGACACTTTTTACCAATTCTGTTGAGTACTTACTTACCTTATCCAATTGATCTTCATATACAAGCACCTCTCCAGCATTGCCTATTAATTTCTTCTCTTTATTTATTCTTTCAAAATCTAATTTTTTTGCATAAAATGCTATCGCTTTATTTTTCTTTTTCTTCAATTCATTTTTATAACAATTTTCATCTAAATTAGTTTTTTTATTTTTAAATTCTAGTGATACATATTTGTCTATACTTTCATCATAGAATATGTTACTGAAAAATATTTTATTTTTATGTGACCGTAAATTCCTCACCTTTTGTGAAAAATATGTGTCATTTCTATTGGATATAATTTCCATGTCATGACCTGTTGGTTTCATACGTTCAGTTAAAACTTCTATCAATTCTCCCATAGAAATCTCCCCATATTCCTCTATCACTTTAATTGCCTCTATTGCTATTTTACTTTCCGTATACCTAGACACACCAACATCTCCTTTTATTAATATATATTATTACTACTCTAATTCAATAACGATCCAATACAGTAATACAAATAACAAAATTTTTACAATATTATTTATTATTCTAAATCTCCTTCTGGTATAAATCAATTATGTATAATCATCTTGTTAATTATATTCGTTTATACTAATAAATGCAAGCACTTATTGAACATTTGTTCGCTTATGTAATTTTCTATTGTTTCACATTTATCTCGATTAAACCGATATCTGGGAACTTATCCTTTTCATCATCTATACTTAAATCTTTCCTTATTGATTTTACTAATAACCTATATGCATTATTTTGTGCATGATCATCTTTTTTACCCCATGTATTAACATAATCATTCAGTGCCTTAACAACTTCCAAATTTTCTGTAATGTTAATTGTATTAATTAAACTAATCAATTCATCAATATCTTCTGTATTTGACTGTTTGTTTTTTTCTGCTCTTAACACTTTTACCAATAAGGAAATTAAGCGTATATATCTTTTCTGCTTATCTTGAAATCTCTGTTCTTCCCTTTTTTGTTTAATGTCCATCCTTTTATTAATTGCCGTTGGAATAATTACAATCAATGCACCAATTATTGTAGGAATACATGTTTTTAATAAATCACTTATTACATTCATATCAACTTTCCTTTACAAATTTATATTGTATATATTGCCATGACCTTTGCCTTATTTTCGTTATTACCATATTTTTTAATGTAGCTATGAATCTATTCCAAATAACTTGTTATTGTACTTTTACCTGAGCCATTTGGTCTGGCTAACACAAGAATCATCGGCTTTCTATTCTGCATATTTTCGTTCCCCATTTGCATATTCTACATAAGCCCGCTTTTTTTCTTTGTCATAACCTGCTATAGGTTTTTTACATATCTTTGCTTTATTTATTGCAGCCTTGACAGCTTCAACAGCTCTTTCATCCATTTCTCTATCCGATTCTGTTAATATGTTCTTCTCTTCTTCATGAGATACAACTTTAATTATCTTTCCGCTCTTGGTTTTGACTATTTCCATATAAAACACTTTCCGTTCTGATTGTTTGTAATAATATTTATCCTACCACCGTTAATATAAAAAACACCCCAGACCAAAGTCTGGGGTGTTAATACACATCTGTGTAAAATTATCTCTTTGTTAACGTTTAGATAACAAGAAAAGCCCAGAAATAGGGGATTTGTGTATGACAGTGTTGCATATGTGTTGTATGCGGTTAGCTGCCCACACATTCCCAGAACTACTCATTACTTTAGCAAAGAAAGGACTAATACTATGAAAATACATTTTGCTTACTACGGCTTTTAACATTTTAATCTTGACCTAGAAGCTCTGTATTATCATCCATTATTACTTCTTTAAAAGGTCTGTCTTGAATAACCATACTATCTAATACTTCTGACATATCAGAATATGCTCCTAATAATTCGTATTCTCTTTTATCAGAAGCTATACACTCTTTTCTCCTATAGAGACTAAACAACACTTCTTTTCCATCTGGTAATAATGCTGGTTCATCATACATATATCCAGTATGAAAACGATATTCTTTCCCTTCATACATAAAATCAAGCCCGAACCAATGTCCTCCAGATGGATTCCATTCACCAACATATTGTGAAGTAAACTGTTCTAATGATTCATATTCATTTTTTCTCATCGCAAATGAAACTCCTTTTTTATTTTCTTGATAAGTGCTTCTTCTGCCGCAGTAGGCGGAATTCCTGGATCATTTTTATTATGACTCAGATATTCATGTCTATGTGGCTGCACACCTTTATGAGGATGTGCTAAATCAATGCTAACTGATTGCTTATGATTTTCATCATAGTATGCTAAATGCTTTAATTGTCCTTCTTTTACAACAGCATATATTCTTCCTGCTGTATGTGAGAATTCAGGTGCCTTGACACTTTTTGAATCCTGTATTATTACCTTTACATTACTATCTCCCCTTAAAGTTCCTATAGATTTATAGTGTTGGCCTCCTTCTTTAAACATGAAATTTCCCAGTTCAACACTTTCAAAAGCTCCACGTGATCCCATATTATACTGCCTCCTTAATTTCAAACACCTGCGATATCCCTTCAATTCTTAATTGAAATGATTCTCTTGAAAATGCATCTGAATATTTGTAGTTAACAAATCTTCCGGTCATTCCCTCAATCATATCCCCATAGACAATGATTAGTGAGGGGGTTAATCTTTTTTTCATTTCATTAAAGCCTTTTAGGAAAACTTCTGTATTATTCTGGCATCCTAATGTTGAGATAATCACAATGCCACCTTTTTCAACTCCTCCAAAAACTATATCATATGTATCTGGTAACGCCCAACCAATTGTAGGATATACTGTACTACCAAAGTTTTGCCAAGTTTTTCCTAACCATCTAGACATATATACATTATGTCGTATATCATTTATATTCATTTCCGGATATATGCTGAAATCAGGTGTCGCAATTGCATAAAATGACTGAAATAAACCAATCTTCTTTAAAGGTGTATTCCATAAATTCAATAAACGATAGTCATAGTTAAACATTAATAAAACCATATTATCATTCTTCTTTTTGGGCGATGCATTCTGTAACCCTGTCACACCAATATTTTGCCATTCTTTTTCGCGAAATTCAGTTTTGTTAATTATAGGAAATCCATTTTCATCCAGTTGATATTTTCCAACGCAGAATTTTTTGATGCTGCGTTCCGCGTCATTATTATCCAACGAAATAATCGCTAATTCTAGAAAGACTCGAAGATATTTTTCCTAGTTCACAGAATAGGTCAGTGCCTTCCTCAAATCAGTTGAGGATATGACCTTATTGTTCAGGATATCTTTTACCCACGCAAAGAAAGCATCAACCAGTGGCTTTACTGATTGCTGTCTGTTATCAAGAATCTCCTGTGGTTATTTGCCCTTGCAGAAATTGTCTGTATTGAAAATAACGGCGATTCTTTCTGTAGCCTCCCTGGCGATCTGTTGTACAGGAGATAATGCAGCTCCTTTTTTTCTGTTTTCATGATTTCTGCATATTTTCGTTTACAGTGAGCCTTATTCCAGTTCTCGAATAAGGCTTATTATCCCAGCAATTCGCATTTCCCAAATGTTCCAATTTGCGAGCAATCTTGTGATACTGGGCAAGACCGTCGGTAACCAGGATTCCCTTAAAGTTCTTATAATACTCTTTGGGATGATCACTGTGGCGTGTTTTCTGGTATTCATCCACAATGATCTTTGGATCCGGGCTAAGCTCACCGGTCAGATGCACCCACATGTAGCATCTTATTACTAATAGAGCCCCCTTTACTTTTTAACTCATATTCTTCCATACAAGATGGGCAAAAGAAATCTGCAACCGGTCTGTTATTTTCAAAATGAGAGATATATTTATTCCCACAATATGGACAAAACATATTACTATCCACCCAATCTTCTGTTATAACTCTTATTCATTGAGCATTGTTTGAATAATTTTCTGCTTTTCTTCCATCCATCTGTAATTTCAATGTCATGACTCCAATACTGTTTGATATACAACACTTTTAAATCTATTCTTAATTTTTTCTATATTTTCTTTCAATATTTCTATCAGAATACAATTTCTCTTTTTATTCAAAGCTGCAACCCCTACAGCTCCACTTCCGGCAAATGAATCTAATACTATTTCTCCCTGATATGTTACATATTCCAGAATTTCTTCACAAAGTTCAACCGGTAATTCGCTCTGATGTATTTTATTCTTTTTTGAAACCGGCTGAATGTCAAACATTGCAGGTAACATGCCATTGCTCCCACTCATATAATGTATTTGCCCTGTACTATCAGATTTTTTCTTGTCAATTCTCATGCTTCTGGCCTTTCCTTTAGAAAAAAACATTATATCTTGAGTATTCTTCGCTTTTCTGCCTGTATTGCTTACAAAATTTCCTTTCTTCCATGTTACCTTAGAATAATATAAAAATCCAGCTTCCTTTGCATAATTTTTAATCTGATAGAGATATTCATAATTATTTTCATTCTCTGCCGGAAGTACTTCCACAAGAAAACATCCTTCCTTCAATACTCTGGCTTTTTCCTTGAAATCATTCAAAGTATACCTAAAACAATCATATTCTGCAAAGTCCCTCGTACCACCTTTGTTTGATTTTCTATCTAACCAAGGGTGGTCTGTTAATATGCAATCAATACTATTATCCTTCAGCATTGACAGGTCTCTGCCATTACCTTCAATTAACAAACACTGTTCCTCTTCACAGTTAATTGTACGATATACACCTTTTGCTACTCTTTCAAATTTGACACCTATTTTCTCATAAATACGTGCTCTGACAGTTTCCTGCGGCTTTTCCGTATTTTGTTGATATGCCTCCTGTAAAGTAAAATTTTCTCTATTTTTAAAACAATTAAATATTTTTTCTACTAATGTCATTTTGTACTTTCTCCTTTCATATTAAGTCATAATCCTAACACATAAGGATGTACAATTAAAAGGACTTTGTCATTCTTGGCGTCGTATTTATTATTTTTGTTATAAAAAACACCCCAGACTAAAGTCTGGGGTGTGAATACACATCTGTGTGAAATTATCTCTTTGAGAACTGTGGTGCTCTACGAGCTGCTTTGAGACCGTATTTCTTACGTTCTTTCATTCTTGGATCTCTTGTGAGGAATCCTGCTGCCTTAAGTGTTGGTCTGAAATCAGCATCAACTTTAAGGAGTGCTCTTGAAATTCCGTGTCTGATTGCTCCGGCCTGTCCTGTTGTTCCACCACCGTGAACGTTAACTGTAACGTCATATTTATCTGTAGTATCTGTAGCTACAAGTGGCTGTCTAACGATAACCTTTAATGTCTCAAGACCAAAGTACTCATCTATATCTCTCTTATTGATAGTAATCTTACCTGTTCCGGCTGTTACATATACTCTTGCAATACTGCTTTTTCTTCTTCCTGTTCCATAGAACTTTGCGCTAACTGCTTTCTTTGCTGCCATTGTGTTTTCCTCCTTCTAAATTAAAATGTTAATACTTCCGGCTTCTGAGCTTCATGCTTGTGGTCCGGACCAGCGTAAACGTGGAGTTTAGTATACATTTCTCTTCCTAAAGGTCCCTTTGGAAGCATACCCTTAACTGCAGATTCAATAACTCTTTCAGGATGCTTGTTAAGCATTTCTCTGAGAGTTGTCTCCTTAAGGCTTCCTACATACTCTGAATGTCTGTAGTAAACTTTCTGATCAAGCTTCTTACCTGTTACTTTAACTTTTTCTGCGTTGACTACGATTACGTAATCACCTGTGTCCATGCTTGGTGTATATGTTGGCTTATTCTTTCCTCTTAAAACCTTAGCCACCTCTGAAGCAAGACGTCCTAATGTATATCCTGTTGCATCAACTACATACCATTTTCTATCAATTGATGATGCACTAGCCATGAATGTTTTCATTGGTTTACCTCCTTGAGATTATCAAAATCAAATTATTTGTTAGCATCAGCACCTCAGATGTGTCCGTCACCCTTGGCACTATATATTAAAAATGTTTCTCCGGGGCTTGGTGAAACACTTTATTCCTAATGTCGCCACAATTAAATATTATATAATAGTGGTTAATTTGTGTCAACCGTTTTTTCATAATTTATTTCAACAAGTGCAAGGCCTCGCGCAGGAGCTGTAGGTCCCGCAAGTTCACGGTTTTTCCCGTCAATAATTTTGGGAATTTCTGCAGGTTCAAGCTGTCCCTGCCCTACTTTAATCAGTGTACCCGCAATTATTCTTACCATATTATATAAAAAACCGTTTCCTGTGACTCTTATGGTAATAAGCCTGTTATTTTTTTCAACAGAAATACTATATATTTCCCTGATTTTACTTTGAACCTGGCTGCCTACCGAGCAGAACGAGGTAAAATCATGTAATCCGATAAAATAACGGCACGCTTCATTCATTTTTCCGATATCAAGATTTCCGTAGAAAAAATGACTGTAATATCGAACTAAAGGATTTTCAAATTTATCGTTCCATATTTTATATTCATAAGTTTTGCGGCATTCTACATGACGTGGGTGAAAATTCTCACTTACCTGCCTGCTCTCCACAACGCGGATATCCTCCGGAAGTCTGCTGTTAAGTGCATAGGAAATCTTTTCGGCGGGTATCCTCGTATCCACATCAAACACAGCTACATTTCCGTATGAATGTACTCCTGCGTCCGTCCTGCTTGCTCCGATGATATCTATATCCCGGGCAAAAAGATTTTTACAGGCCTTACACAATACTTCTTCAACTGTAATTGCATTGGGCTGTTTCTGCCAGCCCGAATAGCCGGTGCCGTCATACGCAACACGAAGCATAACTCTCATGTTAATTCTCCTTTACCTTAGGAAATAATTCCAAAGTATTTTTGCGGTAATAATAATTCCAAGATAGACTAAAAGAATGGCATACGCCACAAAATCTTTTCCGGTATATTTAAGAGGTTTCATTTTAGTTCTGCCCTTGCCGCCCCTGTAGCAACGTGCCTCCATGGCAGTTGCAAGATCGTAAGCTCTTCTTATTGCCGATACAAAAAGAGGAATGAGTAAGGGCACTAAAGCCTTTGTTTTCTTAAAAATTCCTCCATTATCAAAGTCAGCACCTCTCGCCTGCTGCGCTTTCATTATTTTATCCGCTTCTTCTACGAGAATCGGGATAAATCTAAGGGCGATTGACATCATCATGGCAATTTCGTGAACCGGGAATTTGATTACGTTAAGAAATTTCATTGACTTTTCAAGACCGTCCGTCAGCATATTCGGAGTTGTTGTAAGCGTCATTATTGTTGAACCCATAATGAGGAACACAAGTCTTATTCCCATATATGCAGCCTGTATCAGTCCTTCGTAGGTTATTTTGAGTTTCCAGACTTTTACCAGTACCCGGCCATCCGTTCCAAATATATTGAAAAGAAGGCTGAATGCCATCAATACCATAACCGGCTTTAGTCCTCGCATAATATATTTTACAGGCACTTTTGATATATATATACAGGTAAAAAGAAAAGTTGCGGCAATACAATAGACAGCAGGATTTTTTGCCAGAAATAAAGACACAATAAAAACAAGGGTTCCAAAAAGCTTTACTCTCGGATCCAGCTTGTGTATAGGTGATTCTGTTGGATAATACTGTCCTAATGTAATATCTTTTAACATCAGAATATTCCTTTCTCTTGAAGTCTTTCTGTGATTTCTGCTATGCCCTCGTCTATTGTAAGTGCATCGGTTTTAACGTCAAAACCTCTTTTTTTCAAATCATTCATAATATATGTTATCTCAGGTGCCGCAAGTCCGATTTTTTCAAGTTCTTTGTAATGTGAAAAAACATTTTGCGGTGTATCATCAAAGGTAAGCCTGCCGTCGTTCATGACAACAATTCTGTCCACATATTTTGCCACGTCCTCCATGCTGTGGGACACAAGCACTATGGTATTCTGTGTTTTTTCGTGTACTTCTTTTATCATTCCGAGAATCTCGTCCCTTCCCACAGGGTCAAGTCCCGCCGTTGGTTCATCAAGCACAATATATTCCGGCTTCATAGCCATTACGCCGGCTATTGCAACACGCCTTTTTTGTCCTCCTGACAATTCAAAGGGCGACTGGTAAAAAAGTTCACTGTCGAATCCTACCATTGTCAGTGCTTCAAATGCCCTCAGTTCACATTCTTTTTGTGATAAACCCATATTTTTAGGTCCGAAACACACGTCTTTGAATACTGTTGTTTCAAAAAGCTGGTGTTCAGGGTATTGAAATACGAGCCCGACTTTCTGGCGTAGTTCCTTTTTATTGAAATTTTTTTCCTTGGTATCAAGACCTTCAAAATACATATTTCCTGTTGTCGGTACTAATAATCCATTCAATATCTGCGTTATTGTGGACTTTCCCGAACCGGTATGACCTATAAGCCCTATAAATTCATTTTTCCCGATTACAAGGTTGATATCTTTAAGAGCCTGTTTAATATAGCCTTCGTTCTGTCCGTATACATAACTGACATTATCTAATATAATTGACATACAGCCTCCACTAATTCATCTCTTGTTAAAATATCTTTTGGAATATTATATCCTGCTTTTCTAAGCTCGTATGCCATTGCCGTAGCTGCGGGGACATCAAGCCTCAGTTCCCTTATTTCCTCCACATGGGAGAATACCTGCCTTGGAGTTCCCTCCATTGCAATTTTACCTTTATCCATGACAAATATTTTATCTGCTAAAACTGCTTCATCCATATAATGTGTTATAAGGATTACAGTGATTTTTTCAACTTTATTTAATTCAATTATGGCACTCATTACTTCTTTACGTCCCAAAGGGTCAAGCATTGCCGTTGCTTCGTCAAGGACAATACATTTTGGCTTCATTGCAAGAACTCCGGCTATTGCAACCCGCTGTTTCTGTCCTCCGGAAAGTTTATTAGGCGAATACCCTCTGTACATTGTCATATTTACCGATTCTAATGCTTTATTAACTCTTTCCCAGATTTCGTCCGTCGGTACACCGAGATTTTCCGGTCCGAATGCTACATCTTCTTCTACAATTGTAGCTACAATCTGGTTGTCCGGATTTTGAAATACCATGCCTGCAGTCTGTCGCACAGACCACACATTATCTTCCTCCGAAGTACTCATTCCGTCTACGGTCATTTCACCTTCTGTAGGTTTGAGAATTGCATTAATATGCTTTGCCAGTGTTGATTTACCGGAACCATTATGTCCTAATATGGCAATAAATTGTCCCTGCTCCACATCAAGGCTGACATGGTCAACCGCCTCTGTTACATTTTCCACATTGCCTTCTTCATCCCTTCTGATATAGTCAAATACCAAATCATCAGCTTTAATAATTCCCATTTTTCAACACCTCTTTTCTCTTTCTAAAAGAAAAGAGCAAATGATGCCAAGCACCATCTGCTCTGATATGCATATATCTTCAAAAATTAAACTAACTCAAGAAGAACTTCCATAGCTGCATCACCTTTACGCTGACCAATCTTAACGATTCTTGTGTAACCACCGTTACGTCCAGCATACTTAGGTGCAATTTCGTCAAATAACTTATTTGCGACATCAACTGTCTTTGTATTTCTCTTCTTACCAGAGTTGTCTGTTGGAACATCTGTTACAGTGTAGAGAACTTTCATCATTTCTCTTCTTGCATGTACTCTTGAAGGTAAGTCTTTCTTGATAGTCTTTTCAACACTGTCATATACAGTCTTTTTCTTACCATCAACTACTTCTTTAACTCTCTTACCATCTTTATCTTTACGTGCTACCTTAACAGTAACTGTAACATTCTCAAAGTTATCTTTTTCTTTAACTGCTAATGCAATTAAACCATCAGCAACTTTGCGGATTTCCTTAGCCTTAGCTTCAGTAGTAACAATTTTTCCATTGAAAAGTAAAGCTGTTACCTGGTTTCTGATTAAAGCTTTTCTCTGAGCAGATGTTCTGCCAAGCTTTCTATAACCTGCCATTTGTTGCTTTCCTCCTTGTTATTCTTCACTTGGACTAAGTTCTAATCCAAGTTCTTTTAATTTGGCAAGTACCTCTTCTAATGACTTGCGTCCGAGGTTTCTTACCTTCATCATATCTTCTGCTGTTTTGCTACATAACTCTTCTACAGTATTGATTCCGGCTCTCTTTAAACAGTTGTAAGAACGAACTGAAAGTTCAAGCTCATCAATGTTAATTGCTCCGGTCTTAACCTTTTCATCTTCCGGCTTCTCAATGAATGTGCCGACAACATCTTTCGTATTATCTGAAAGATCAACGAAAAGATTTAAGTGCTCACAGAGTACCTTTGCTGCAAGGCTGACTGCATCGTCAGGTGCTAATGTACCATTTGTGTATACTTCTAATGTAAGTTTATCAAAATCTGTAACCTGACCTACACGTGTGTTCTGAACTGTCATATTAACACGTTCAACAGGTGTGTAGATAGAGTCTATTGACAATACACCAATTGGAGTATCTTCGTGCTTATTCTTTTCCGCACTTACATATCCTCTGCCGTTAGTAATTGTAAGTTCCATAAATAACTTGCAATCATTTCCACCATTTAATGTAGCTATTGGCAAATCCGGATTCATTATCTCGATATCTGAATCAGTATGAATATCGCCGGCTGTTACAACGCCTTCACGTCCATCACATTCAATGTACGCAATCTTTGGCTCATTTGAATCACTGCTGTTCTTGATAGCAAGATTCTTAATATTCATAATAATATCACTAACATCTTCTTTAACTCCCGGAATAGGACTAAACTCGTGTAAAACGCCATCGATCTTAACCTGACTAACTGCTGAGCCTGGGAGCGATGAAAGCATAATTCTTCTAAGAGAATTGCCAAGTGTTGTACCATATCCTCTTTCAAGAGGTTCTACTACAAATCTTCCATATCTTTTATCTTCAGATATTTCTTCGATTCTAATTGTTGGTTTTTCAAATTCGAACACTAAAAAGTCCCTCCTTTTATGGGTTGTGTCGTATCGAGTCTGTCATATTCTAATGATCCTTATCCATGGCATCATCCGCCATGGTTACATCCTATTATTTTGAATATAACTCGACGATAAGCATCTCGTTAACCGGAACATCTATCATATCTCTTGAAGGAGCTGCCTTAACAACGCCCTTGAGATTATCCTGATCTGCATCAAGCCATTCCGGAACAAGTCTTCCGCCTGTTACTTCAAGGATATCTTTATATCTCTGAGAAGACTTAGCCTTCTCCTTAATTTCTATTGAATCACCAACATTTACAAGGTATGAAGGAATGTTTACACATTTTCCATTAACTAATACATGCTTATGATCTACTATCTGTCTAGCTTCTTTTCTTGTTCTGGCTAAACCTAATCTGAAAATAACATTGTCAAGTCTGAGTTCAAGTAATGTCATGAGGTTATCACCTGTCATACCATTCATCTTCTCAGCTCTCTTGAAATAATTTCTGAAAGGTTTCTCAAGAACTCCATATATGAATTTTGCTTTCTGTTTTTCGCGAAGCTGAAGTCCGTATTCACTTACCTTCTTGTTGGCTCTGCCTGATTTTCTGTTTGATTTCTTATCTATTCCTAAATAAACTGGATCAAGTCCAAGTGTTCTGCATCTTTTAAGAACAGGAACTCTATTAACTGCCATACTTTATTACACCTCCTATTAGACTCTTCTACGCTTTGGTGGACGACATCCGTTATGTGGTACCGGAGTAACATCCTTGATGCTTGTAACTTCAAGACCGCATGCCTGAAGTGCACGAATTGCGGCTTCACGACCTGAACCAGGTCCCTTAACCATAACGTCTACTGATTTTAAACCGTGTATTAAAGCTGCCTTAGTTGCAGTTTCTGCTGCCATCTGAGCTGCATAAGGAGTAGATTTCCTTGAACCTCTAAAACCAAGACCACCGGCACTAGCCCATGACAATGCGTTACCTTCTGTATCAGTTATAGTAACGATTGTATTGTTGAATGATGACTGAATATGTGCCTGTCCGCGTTCAACGTTTTTCTTAACACGCTTTTTTGTCACTTTTTTTGTAACTTTAGCCATTTTCTAAACTAACCTCCCTTATGGGTTCCCGTTTATTCATCGGGTATTATTTTTTCTTATTTGCTATTGTTTTCTTAGGACCCTTGCGAGTTCTAGCGTTTGTCTTTGTCTTCTGTCCTCTGACAGGGAGACCTTTTCTGTGACGAATGCCTCTGTAGCATCCAATTTCCTGTAATCTCTTGATATTTAAGGCGATTTCTCTTCTAAGATCACCTTCAACTGTCTGACTTGCGTCAATAACGTCTTTAATTCTGCCTACTTCTTCATCTGTAAGATCCTTAACACGAGTATTAGGGTCTACTTTAGCTTCAGCAAGAATACGATTTGAGCTGACTCTTCCAATACCATAAATATAGGTAAGTCCAATCTCAACACGTTTCTCTCTTGGTAAGTCTACACCAGCGATACGAGCCATGTGCGTTACACCTCCATTATCTCTTAATGTTGTTAATATATTTATTTAAAGTGGCTGACAACTCACCCTGGTGGTTCGCCACTGCAGCCGCAAATTAGCGGGATTTCCAAACATAAAAAAGCCGGGAATTATCCCTGTCTCTGCTTATGCTTAGGATTTTCGCAGATAATCATTATATTTCCTTTTCTCTTAATGACTTTGCATTTTTCACAAATAGGTTTTACTGATGATCTAACCTTCATGGTAAATCCTCCTTTCCACGAAAAAGCAACTTTTATACCAAAATAAAAGTTGAAAAAAACGTCCGAGTGATAGTATATCACAAGGGTACAACTAATACAAGTAGTATTTTATAAATTTATTTGTCTCTCCAAATGATTCTTCCTTTGGTCAAATCATATGGTGACAACTCAAGTGTTACTTTATCGCCGGGAATTATTCTAATGTAATTCATTCTAAGCTTTCCACTGATGTGTGCCAGAACTTTGTGTCCGTTTTCAAGTTCTACCTGAAACATCGCATTTGGTAGTTTTTCAACTACTGTTCCTTCAATTTCTATTGAATCAACTTTTGACATCTTTTCCTCCTGCTATTTATCTAAGTGAGCCAGATATTTTTTTATAGAATATTTAATATTTTCATTTTGCAGTCTGTTATTCTCAATCATCCGGATTATTTCTTTATCTTCATAATCAACAATCTCAAGATGTTTTAAATTTTTGACTTTGGGATTAGATAACGGTCTGTACTTTCCGTCACTGACTTTTATCACATTTCCTGTTTCTACTATAATATAGTAGGTTCCTTTATCATGTCCGGCTAAAGATCTGCAAATGCTTCCTTTTTTTATATCAGCCATTTCTTCACTTCCTGTCAGATACTATAAGATTGAAAGGATTTCGCATCCTTCTTCAGTTATCAGAATCGTGTTTTCATAATGTGCTGACAAAGAGCCGTCATATGTGACAACTGTCCAATCATCATCCAGCCAACATACTTTATATGTTCCTATATTAATCATAGGTTCAACTGCCAGTGTCATTCCCGCAGCAAGTTTTATGCCTCTTTTTTTCTGAATGAAATTAGGTATGTCAGGATCTTCATGAAGATGTGTGCCAATACCATGACCGCACAAATCCCTGACAACACCATATCCGAGGTCTCCGGCATATTTACCTATTGCATTGGAAATATCATGTAAATAATTTCCTGCTTTTGCTTGCTCTATACCGGCAAAAAAACTTTTTTTTGTGTTTTCTATAAGTAGTTCTGCTTCTTTACTGATTTTACCTACTCCATAGGTTCTTGCTGCATCAGAATGATATCCTTTGTAGATAACACCTGCATCAAGACTGACGATGTCGCCTTCTTTTAATATTCTTTTACGGGAAGGTATCCCATGAACAACTTCCTCATTTACTGAAACACAAATCGACGCAGGATATCCGTTATAATTAAGAAAAGAAGGTATACAGGAAAAACTTCTTATAAGTCTCTCGCCTTCTTTATCTATCTCATACGTTGATATTCCCGGTTCTATTATTTTTCCAAGTTCTTCATGAACCAATGCGAGAATCCTTCCGGCTTCACGCATCAGCTCAATCTCACCTGGTGTCTTTATTGTTACAGACATATATTATTCTCCTAAAATTGAGACGATTGATGAAAATACATCTTCCATCGCTTTAGTTCCGTCAACTTCATGAAGAACATTTTTAGCTGTATAGTAATCAATAAGAGGCTGTGTCTGCTCATGATATACATTAAGACGATTTTTAACCGTTTCAGGCTTATCATCATCTCTCAATATAAGCTCTGCTCCACATTTATCACAAACGCCTTCAACCTTTGTTGGTATATGGACAATATGATATGTAGCACCGCATGCAACACATGCTCTTCTACCTGACATACGGTTAATTATGTTTTCATCAGGAACTTCAACATTAATTGCATAATCAACTTTATCATTGATTGCCGCAAGGGCTGCATCTAATGCTTCTGCCTGTGGAATAGTTCTTGGAAAACCATCCAGAACATAACCGTTTGTGCAGTCATCAGCTTTTATTCTGTCTACTACAAGGTCAACAACAAGTTCATCCGGAACAAGTTCGCCTTTATCCATATATGATTTGGCTTTCTGACCAAGTTCGGTATTATTTTTAATATTTGCCCTGAAAATATCTCCGGTTGAGATATGAGGAATATTGTACTTTGCACATATTTTATCTGCCTGCGTACCTTTTCCTGCTCCAGGAGCACCTAACATGATTATTTTCATATTGCATTCTCCTTTACTCATTTAAGAAGCCTTTATAATCACGAACAACCATCTGTGACTCAATCTGTCTTATCGTTTCAAGTATAACACCGACAATAATGATAATTGATGTTCCACCGAAAGAAACGTTTGCATTAAACAGTCCTGAGAACACAACAGGAATAAGTGCCACTACTGTAAGTCCGATTGCTCCTATAAAGATAATTCTGTTAAGAATTTTTGTTAAGTAGTCTGATGTAGCTTTACCCGGTCTTATACCCGGAATAAAACCACCGCTTTTCTTCATGTTGTTTGCAATCTCTAATGGATTGAATGTAAGTGATGTATAGAAATATGCAAAAAATACAATAAGTACGATGTATAAAATCACACCTAATGTTAATATCATGTTATTTCTGTTAAACCAGTTATTTGATGATAATGCTCTGATGATTTTACCACCAACTGAGCTGTAGTCAAAATTAGGTTTAACAATCTGCATTATAATGAGTGGGAACGTCATTAAGGACTGGGCAAAAATAACCGGAATAACACCTGCTGTATTTACCTTAAGTGGAATATTTGAAGAATTACCACCATAAGTTCTTCTTCCCTGAACCTTCTTGGAATACTGCACCGGTATTCTGCGTTCGCCACCGCAAAGCAGAACTGTAAACAGTATAGTTCCTACTACTACTGCAAGAATTACAACAATTGCAATTGTTGCATTTAATACACTCTGTCCTTTTACGAAAGACTTGTATAAAGCTACGAAGTCTTCAGGTAAACGAGACACAATGTTGATAACAAGTATAATAGATATACCGTTACCTACGCCTCTTTCTGTGATTCTTTCACCGAGCCACATAAGGAGAGTTGAACCAGCTGTAAGAATTGCTACGATCATAACAGAAACCCTTACTCTTTCAAGAGCTGCCATTGTTGAATAGCCTTCAATAAGACCACTCTTTCCAAATCCTACAACCATCGCAATACTTTCGATTAAAGCAAGTGCTACTGTAACAAATCTTGTGATTGTCTGTATCTTTTTTCTTCCGTCTTCTCCATCTTTCTGCATCTCTTCAAGCTTTGGAATAGCTATTGTAAGAAGCTGAACAATGATGGATGATGTAATATATGGTGTAATGCTCAATGCGAACACCGACATCTGAAGTAATGCACCACCTGTGAATGCATTAGCTAATGCTGAGCCATCTCCCTGGAAGATTGATGCCAGCTGATCACGATTTATGCCAGGAATAGGAAGAATACTTCCTATTCTGACAACAATTAACATTATAAAAGTGAAAATAATTCTGTTTCTGATTTCTTTCACTTTGAACGCATTTGCTAATGTTTTAAACATTAAATCACCTCGCAGGTTCCGCCAAGAGCTTCAATCTTTTCCTGAGCCTTTGCACTAAAAGCGTTAGCCTTTACAGTGAGTTTCTTTGTTAACTCGCCGTTTCCAAGAATCTTAACGCCGTCTTTAGGATTCTTAACAATTCCTGATTCAATTAATGAATCAATTGTGATAACTGAACCATCTTCAAAGCTTTCCAAAGCCTTTAAGTTAATTCCTACGATTTCAAGGCTGTTTCTGTTTGTAAAGCCTCTCTTTGGTAATCTTCTATATAATGGCATCTGACCACCTTCAAAGCCTGGTCTTGGTGCTCCTGAACGAGCTTTCTGACCTTTATGTCCCTTGCCGGCTGTTTTACCATTTCCTGAACCGTGTCCACGGCCTCTTCTGAAATTATCACTCTGCTTAGATCCTGCTGCAGGCTGTAAATTTGATAAATCCATTTTTACACCTCCTTATTCAGATATAATGTTTATGCTTCTTCAACCTTAACTAAATGTCTTACCTGTGCAATCATACCTTTTGTTGCATCATTGTTAGGTAATTCAACTGTTTTGTGAAGTTTTGTAAGTCCAAGTGCTTCAACTGTTTTAACATGTTTTGGAACAGCACCAATTGTTGACTTTATTAATGTTACTTTTAACTTATCTGCCATTCTTCGCTACCTCCTTATTTGTAGAGCTCTTCTACAGTCTTACCACGAAGTTTTGCAACTTCTTCCGGAGTCTTTAACTCAGCTAAACCATTAATTGTAGCAAGAACAACGTTCTGTTTATTGTTTGATCCTAATGATTTTGTACGGATGTTTTTGATTCCTGCTAATTCAATTACGCTACGTGCAGGACCGCCGGCGATAACACCGGTTCCTTCTGGAGCCTTCTTTAAAAGTACAGAAGCACTTCCAAATTTTCCAACATAATCATGTGGAATTGTTCCATTCTCATCTACAGGAACAGAAACAAGTTTCTTAATAGCATCTTCCTTTCCCTTGCGGATTGCTTCAGGAATTTCTATAGCTTTACCAATTCCGGCACCAACGTGTCCGTTTCCGTCTCCGACAACTACAAGTGCAGAGAATCTCATATGACGTCCACCTTTTACTACCTTGGTTACACGCTTGATTGATACTACTTTTTCAGTAATTTCTAATGCGCTAGCATCAATTATTTCATGTCTCATTCGTTTCTCCTCCCTGCTTAGAACTCAAGGCCAGCTTCTCTGGCTGCCTCTGCTAATGCTTTTATTTTGCCCTGATATATGAAACCGCCTCTATCATAGACAACAGTTGAAATTCCGTTTTCGAGCGCTCTCTTAGCAATTACTGTTCCTAAGTAAGCTGCTGCTGCAACGTCATTTGTTTTTTCTAATTCAGCCTTAACAGCTTTTTCTGTTGTTGAAGCTGCAACGAGAGTTTTACCAACTGTATCGTCAATAATCTGAGCGTACATATGATTGTTGCTTCTAAATACTGCAAGTCTTGGTCTTTCAGCTGTTCCGCTGAAACGATTACGAATTTTTCTGTGCTTGTTCATGCGAACTTCAGCTCTTGATTCTTTACTAACCATCTTCGATACACTCCTTTAATTATTTCTTACCAGTCTTACCAACTTTACGTCTGATAACTTCATCAGCATACTTAATACCTTTACCTTTGTAAGGTTCTGGTTCTCTCTTGCTTCTGATTTCAGCTGCATACTGGCCAACTTTTTCTTTATCGATACCTTTTACAATGATTGTAGCCTGATCCGGTACTTCTACTTCAATACCTTCTGGGTCAACCATATCAACCGGATGTGAGTATCCAAGGCTGAGATTTAATGTCTTACCACTCTTCTGAGCTCTGTAACCTACACCGTTTACTTCAAGTTTCTTAGCATAACCTTCTGTTACACCAATAACCATATTATTAATCAATGTTCTTGAAAGACCGTGTAAAGATTTCATTCTCTTTGTTTCATCCGGTCTTGATACGTTGACAACATCGCCGTCAACTTTGATTTCGATTCCTTCAGGTAATACTCTTTCAAGTGTTCCCTTAGGTCCCTTTACAGTCACTTTATTATTTTCTGCTATAGTGACAGTTACACCTGCCGGTATAGCGATAGGCATTCTTCCGATACGTGACATGCCGTTACCTCCTTAATAGTATTGCAGACTTAAAAATCTGCTTATTAGTTAGTTACATTTTCTATCTGATTACCAGATATATGCAAGAACTTCGCCACCAACATTAAGCTTTCTTGCTTCTTTATCAGTAACGATACCCTGATTAGTTGAAATAATTGCTATTCCAAGTCCTCCGAGAACTCTTGGTAATTCATCTTTACTTACATAAAAACGAAGACCAGGTTTAGAAATTCTCTTAAGTCCTGTTATAATCTTTTCGTTCTTGTCTTTTCCATATTTTAATGTAATACGGATATTTTTGAAATTGCCATCTTCAACAAGTTCGTATTTCTGGATGAAGCCTTCTTTATAAAGGATTTCAGCAATAGCATTTTTCATCTTTGAAGCAGGAACATCTACTGTATCATGCTTTGATGTATTCGCATTACGAATTCTTGTAAGCATATCTGCAATTGGATCTGTCATCTGATTCGTCCTCCTATTTATATCATCATCTAACATCGGTAAGACAAACTTAATTGTCTTACCTACGCAATTAGGTTAATCTTACCAACTTGCTTTCTTAACACCAGGGATCTGACCCTTGTATGCTAATTCACGGAAGCAAATTCTGCAAATTCCATATTTTCTCAAATAAGCATGTGGACGTCCACAAATCTTACATCTTGTGTATTCTCTTGTAGAGAATTTTGCAGGACGCTGCTGTTTAATTTTCATCGCGGTCTTAGCCATTGAATTTCCCTCCTAAATTACTTTTTGAACGGCATATTGAATAATCTCAATAATTCACGTGCTTCTTCATCTGTCTTAGCAGTTGTTACAACTATTACATCCATACCTCTGACTTTATCGATTTTATCATATTCGATTTCAGGGAAGATGATCTGTTCCTTAATACCAAGAGCGTAATTTCCTCTTCCATCAAATGATGCTGAGTTAACGCCTCTGAAGTCACGTACACGAGGTAAAGCAAGATTAACGAGACGATCAAGGAACTCGTACATCTTTTCGCCACGGAGTGTTACTTTACATCCGATTGGCATACCCTCTCTGATCTTGAAGTTAGCTACTGAATTCTTAGCCTTAGTAGTAACTACTTTCTGGCCAGTGATTGTCTCAAGTTCTTTAACTGCTGTTTCAAGAACCTTTGAGTTATCTTTAGCTTCTCCAACACCCATATTTATAACGATTTTATCAAGCTTTGGTACTTCCATTATGTTTTTGTATCCAAATTTCTTTACCATAGCATCTACTATTTCACTTTTATATAAGTCTTTGAGCCTGCTCATCGTTACAGACCTCCTTTCCTAAATTAGTCTATAACCTCACCGGTAGATTTAGCGATACGAACTTTCTTATCTCCTTCAATCTTGAAACCGACTCTGGTTGTTTTTCCATTGTGTACATACATAAGGTTTGAAATATCAATTGGAGCTTCCTGATGTACGATTCCACCATTCTGATTCTGTGCACTTGGTTTTGTGTGCTTTGTAATCATATTTACGCCTTCAACGATTGCTTTATGATTCTTAGCATCAATAGAAGTTACTTTGCCTTCTTTGTCTTTATCTTTACCGGCGATAACTCTTACGAGGTCACCTTTTTTAATCTTCATTGTTGACACAGTAACACCTCCTTATAATACTTCCGGAGCTAATGAAACAATCTTCATAAACTGTTTGTCTCTTAACTCTCTTGCTACTGGTCCAAAGATACGTGTTCCTTTAGGGGTCTTGTCATCTTTAATTATTACAGCAGCATTTTCATCAAATTTAATATATGATCCGTCTTTACGACGAGCGCCTTTTACTGAACGTACAACTACGGCTTTTACTACATCGCCCTTCTTAACAACACCGCCTGGTGTTGCATCTTTAACAGAAGCAACGATAACATCGCCGATATTTGCATATCTTCTTGTAGATCCACCCATAACTCTGATGCAAAGAAGTTCTTTTGCACCTGTGTTATCAGCGACCTTAAGTCTTGTCTCTTGCTGAATCATGCAGGTAATCCTCCTTCAAATATTAGATAAAAATTACTCAGCTCTGCTGATAAGTTCAACAAATCTCCATCTCTTATTCTTTGATAAAGGTCTTGTTTCCATAACCTTTACAATATCACCGATCTGGCATTCGTTATTCTCATCATGTGCCTGTAACTTATAAGTTCTCTTAACGATCTTGTTGTAAAGAGGATGTTTTACATGGTCCTCAACTGCAACTACGATTGTCTTATCCATCTTATTGCTTACGACCTTACCGGTACGTGTTTTTCTTAAATTTCTTTCTTCCACAACAAATTCCTCCTTCCCGGATTATTGAGCTGTCTTTTCAGCTATAACTGTCTGAATTCTTGCAATATTCTTACGAACATCTTTGATTCTGCTTGTATTATCCAGCTGATTTGTTGCGTTCTGGAATCTTAAATTGAAAAGCTCCTTTTTAGCAGCTACTAATTCTTCATTTAATTCTGCAGGAGTCTTTCCTTTTAACTCTTCTACATACTTATTAATTTTCACTGTTGTCACCGCCTTCTAACTGTGCACGAGAAACTATCTTACATCTAAGAGGAAGTTTGTGCATTGCAAGACGTAATGCTTCTCTGGCTACTTCTTCAGGTACTCCAGCGATTTCAAACATTACACGTCCTGGTTTAACTACTGCTACCCAATATTCTACTGAACCTTTTCCTTTACCCATTCTGACACCTAATGGCTTATGAGTATAAGGCTTATCAGGGAATAATTTAATCCATACTTTACCACCACGCTTGATGTATCTTGTCATGGCGATACGGGCTGCTTCTATCTGTCTTGAAGACACCCACTTTGGTTCAAGAGCGACAATACCGTATTCACCGTATACGATTTTATTGCCTCTTGTTGCTTTTCCGGCCATTGAGCCACGGAACTGCTTACGATGTTTAACTCTCTTAGGTAATAACATTACTGTTCGCTCCCTTCCTTAACTGATTTTGTTGGAAGAACTTCACCCTTGTAGATCCATACTTTAACGCCAACTTTTCCGTATGTTGTATCTGCTTCTGCAAATCCATATTCGATGTCAGCACGTAATGTCTGAAGAGGAATTGTTCCTTCACTGTAAAATTCTGTACGAGCCATATCTGCTCCGCCAAGACGTCCTGAAACTGATGTCTTAATACCTTTAACACCTGCAGTCTTCATTGTTCTTGACATAACTGACTTCATAGCTCTTCTGAAAGAAACACGGTTTTCAAGCTGGAGTGCAATGTTTTCAGCTACAAGCTGAGCATCTCCGTCCGGTCTCTTAATTTCTTTAATATCAATTGATACTTTCTTTGTAGTAAGTTTCTGAATCTTAGCTTTAAGCTTTTCAATATCAGCTCCACCCTTGCCGATAACAACACCTGGTTTTGCTGTATAAATGAACACTTTCACTCTGTCAGAAGCTCTTTCTATTTCAATCTTTGAAATGCCGGCACTGTAAAGTTCTTTCTTTACAAATTTTCTGATGTTGTAATCTTCTACAAGATTATCAGAAAAATCTGCCTCGGCATACCACTTTGAGTCCCAGTCTTTGATAACACCGACTCTCATGCCATGAGGATTTACTTTCTGTCCCATGTGTGTTCTCCTTTCTACTTTTCGTTAAGCACGATTGTGATATTGCTCATTCTCTTCTCGATTCTGTAAGCTCTACCCTGTGCTCTAGGTCTGACTCTCTTCATGATTGGGCCTTCGCCTGCGTAACATTCTTCAATGTAAAGGTTTTCAGCCTTCATGCCGTTGTTGTTCTCAGCATTAGCAATTGCTGATTTTAAAAGTTTCTCTATAACTGTTGAAGCATATCTTGGGTTATATGAAACAATAGCAAGTGCTGTTGTAACATCTTTTCCTCTGATTGCATCTAAAACAAAGCATGCCTTCTGTACAGACACTCTTGCGTAAGAAACCTTAGCAGATGGTCTTGTATCTTTATTGGCATTTCTCTCTCTTTTAATCTGGGATCTATGTCCTTTAGCCATGGATTAAACCTCCTTCCGAATCTGTTAATTAACGAGATTTTTTCTCGTCTTTTCCATGTCCTCTAAATGTTCTTGTGGCAACAAATTCGCCAAGCTTGTGTCCAACCATATCTTCTGTAATATATACAGGAACATGCTTTCTGCCATCATGAACTGCAATTGTATGTGATACCATCTGAGGATAGATTGTTGAACGACGTGACCATGTCTTAATAACTGACTTATCACCTGCTGCGTTCATAGCGTCTACTTTCTTAAGTAAGCTCTCATCTGCAAATGGTCCTTTTTTTAATGAACGTGCCATCTTTTGACCTCCTTAACTATTTGATGCTTTTACCGTCTCTTCTTCTTACGATAAGCTTGTTAGAAGATTTATTCTTCTTTCTGGTCTTGAGACCAAGTGCTGGTTTACCCCATGGTGTCATAGGTCCTGAACGTCCTACTGGAGCTCTACCTTCACCACCACCATGTGGATGGTCATTAGGGTTCATAACAGAACCACGTACTGTTGGGCGGATACCCATGTGACGGATACGTCCTGCTTTACCATAGTTGATAAGGTTGTGTTCTACGTTACCTACTGCACCAACTGTTGCACGGCAGATAATTGGAACCATTCTCATTTCGCCTGATGGAAGTCTTAACGTAGCATACTTACCTTCCTTAGCCATAAGCTGGGCACTTGTACCTGCTGTACGAACAAGCTGTCCGCCTCTGCCTGGGTAAAGCTCAATGTTATGGATTTCTGTACCTACAGGAATATTTTCAAGTGGTAAGCAGTTACCTACTCTGATTTCTGCTGTTGCACCATTCATAACCGTCATTCCGTCAGTTAATCCCTGTGGTGCGATAATATATGCTTTTTCGCCGTCTGCGTAGCAGATTAATGCGATATTTGCTGTTCTGTTTGGATCGTATTCGATACCGATTACTTTTGCAGGAATACCGTCTTTATTTCTCTTAAAGTCGATAAGTCTGTATTTCTGTCTGTTTCCACCGCCATGGTGTCTTACAGTGATTTTACCCTGATTGTTACGACCAGAATTTTTCTTCTTTGAAGCAAGAAGTGATTTCTCAGGTGTCTTCTTTGTGATTTCAGAGAAGTCTGAGCCAGTCATATTTCTTCTGGAAGGGGTATATGGGTTATAAGTCTTAATTCCCATTTTTGTTTCTCCTTTCGATGTTTCAAGTTACACACGGCGCAATATTTTCATCACTCTTTCTGCGCCGGACTTCACCGTCAGAGCGGATACTCTGAAGTGGTCTTCAAATTAAAGACCTGCGAAGATTTCAATATCAGCACTGTCCTCAGTAAGCTGTACAATTGCTTTCTTCTTAGCTGCTGTCTTACCGAAAGTCATTCCTCTTCTGCGAGTCTTGCCTTCTAAGTTCATTGTGTTGACGTTTGCTACTTTTGTTCCTTCAAACATCTTCTCAACAGCTTCTTTAATCTGAGTCTTATTTGCTTCCGGATGAACAAGGAATGTGTATTTCTTAGCGCTCATGTCTTCCATACTCTTCTCTGTAATTACCGGTTTAAGGATTACATCATAATACTGTACGTTTGCCATTATGCATACACCTCCTCAATCTTTGAGATTACATCCTTAGCTACAACCATCTTGTCATATTTTAAGATGTCGTAAACATTAATTGTGTTAGTAAATGCTGTCTTAACACCAGGAATATTTCTTGATGATAATGTTACATTCTTGTTGTCATCATCAGTTACTACTAATGCTTTCTTAACTTCAAGATTCTTTAATACATTTACCATATTCTTTGTCTTGATTTCATCAAAGCTGAGTCCGTCAACTACGATGAATTTGTTCTCAGCTACTTTAGTAGTAAGAACTGATTTAAGAGCAAGATTCTTTTCTTTCTTGTTCATCTTGAAAGAATAATCTCTTGGCTTTGGTGCGAATACAATTCCGCCACCTGTCCACTGTGGAGATCTTGTAGAACCCTGTCTTGCATGACCTGTTCCCTTCTGTCTCCATGGCTTTCTTCCGCCACCGCTGACTTCTGAACGGGTCTTTGCACTCTGAGTGCCCTGTCTCTTATTAGCAAGCTGGAGTACAACTGCCTGATGTACAAGGTGAGTATTAACTTCAACACCGAATACAGCATCGTTAAGTTCCATATCTCCAACTACTTTGCCTTCAATATTGTAAACAGATACTTTTGCCATCTGTGTGGTCCTCCTTCCTTAAAATCCGATTACTTACCGGATTTTACTGTCTCTTTTAATGTTACTAAAGATTTCTTAGGTCCAGGTACTGCACCTTTTACTAAGATTAAGTTATTCTCTACGTCAACTTTTACTATTTCAAGATTCTGAACTGTAATCTTCTTAGCGCCCATATGACCAGGCATTCCTTTTCCTTTGAATACACGGCTTGGATCTGATGAAGAACCGTTTGAACCCTGATGACGATGGAATTTAGAACCATGAGCCATAGGTCCTCTGTGCTGACCATGTCTCTTAATTGCGCCCTGGAAACCTTTTCCCTTTGCAATTGCTGTTGCATCAAGCTTATCGCCTGCTGCGAAGATGTCAGCTTTGATTTCGTCTGCTACTGTATAATCAGCTGCATTTTCAAATCTGAATTCTCTTACATATCTCTTGTAAGATACTCCAGCCTTGTCAAAGTGACCTTTTTCAGCCTTTGTTACTCCATGTCTGTTTCTGATTTCTTTGCTGCCGTTTTTGTCAACATTAACGATTTTTTCTTTCTTGTCAACAAAACCAACCTGAACTGCTGCATAGCCATCATTCTCAACTGTCTTAACCTGTGTTACTACACAAGGTCCGGCCTGCAATACAGTTACTGGAACAAGAACTCCGTCTTCGTTGAAGATCTGGGTCATTCCAATTTTTGTAGCTAAAATTGCTTTCTTCATTAATAAATTCCTCCTGTTTAAATCTACAGCGGTTCTCATTTACGAGAACATCCTAGAAAGTTAAATATAAGTGGAACTATCTGTTGCTTCTATATTAAACCATTCAGGACTTTCCTACTTTGCTTTGTGAAGACTTATTTGTTTTTCATTTTGATGTCGATGTAAACACCGGCTGGCATTTCTAATCTTGTTAATGCATCTCTTGTCTTCTGTGATGGCTCGATGATATCGATTAATCTCTTATGTGTTCTCTGCTCAAACTGTTCTCTTGAATCTTTGTACTTATGAACAGCTCTGAGAATTGTAACTACTTCCTTCTTAGTTGGAAGAGGTACCGGACCACTCACCTGAGATCCTGTCTTCTTAACAGTCTCGATAATTTTCTTAGCTGACTGATCAACCATCTGATGATCGTAAGCTTTAAGTGTAATTCTCATTACTTGACTTGCCATAAAAAAAGCCGCCTCCTTTTCGTACTTTTGAAAATGATACGTTGTTATCTCGTATCTCAGTACAACAAGTGGTGACTGTACACATCCCCGCGTGTGTCGCATCTGACTGATCAAAAAAGAAGTGGAAAAACCTTCTTCTATAATGCAACCTCAAACGGTCATCTCTGCCATGTGCAGATGGTAAGTTGTACAGTGACTTGTCGTCAGTTTCCTAACTTGACATTCGCTCCACGGAAAACCTGTCTTACGACAGCAACCTCACGCTTCACAGCTATCATGTCACAGCAATGATTAGTATATAGTAGATACAGAAAAAAATCAATTATTTTTATTGCATTTTTTTTAATACAATAGAAAAAATATTGTTTTTCTTTCCATATTACTTTATTATATCATATAGGTGGTTCGGTTGCATCATACGAATCACTATATAATATAGAAGAAGCAGGATTATAATTTATGTGGATAGCAGATAAATGGAAAGATTACGAAGTCATTGATACCTCATCGGGAGAGAAACTTGAGAGGTGGGGGGATTATATTCTCGTCCGTCCCGACCCTCAGGTAATATGGAACACTGACAAGAACGATAGCAGATGGAAAAAACATAACGGACATTACCACCGCAGTAATAAGGGCGGGGGCGAATGGGAATTTTTTAACCTTCCTGAACAATGGTCCATTAATTACAGGGAACTGGAATTTAACCTCAAGCCTTTTTCTTTTAAACACACAGGGCTTTTCCCTGAGCAGGCTGTAAACTGGGACTGGTTTTCTGATAAAATCAAGAATGCCGGAAGGCCTGTTAAGGTGCTTAACCTTTTTGCATATACGGGAGGTGCCACACTTGCTGCTGCCGCTGCCGGTGCAAGTGTAACCCATGTTGACGCTTCCAAGGGCATGGTTATGTGGGCAAAAGAAAATGCCGCATCCTCAGGACTTTCAGAAGCTCCGATACGCTGGCTTGTGGATGACTGTGTGAAATTTGTTGAGCGTGAAATCCGCCGGGGCAACCACTATGACGGAATTATTATGGATCCGCCTTCTTATGGAAGAGGGCCTAAGGGTGAGATATGGAAAATTGAAGAAAGTATTTTCCCATTCGTTGAACTATGTGAAAAGCTTTTATCGGATGACCCGCTTTTCTTCCTTATTAATTCATATACAACCGGACTTGCACCCGCAGTTCTTACTTATATGATAGGAACCGCAATCTGTAAAAACCACGGCGGTCATGTTGAATCCGACGAAATCGGACTTCCTGTAACATCAACTGGACTTGTGCTGCCTTGTGGTGCAAGCGGAAGATGGTGCAGATAACCATTAATATAAAAGGAGAGCAAACCGCTCTCCTTTATTTATTAATTATTGCTGTCCATTCCTTTTGCATATTTTTTCATAAGAAAATCTGCAATGCATTTTGGCCAGTATCTTCTGTATATTCTTATATCATCATTGTATCTGCTGTTGTCCGCAATATTTTCAGTTGTTCCCGATTCCGCATGTATTCTATGTCCTACAAGAGGTTCACCGATATATACGAACCGGCCCTTTTTTCTTGCAAGCCTTGACCATGCGTCCCAGTCAAAAGAATTTTTAAAGTCATGGCTGAACTGGAAACCCTCACATTTATCCATTGCAAAGGTCACGGAAGGACAGCATATTGGATTACCCAGTGACAATACCCGGTTTCTGATGAAACGGCTGCTCTTTGACATCTTAAAACCGATATTCATAAGACGTTTTATTTTTAACAGCTTATTCTTGTATACTTTGCCTTCTTTTCTTATCTCATAATAATCGGTAAACAGAATAATGTCCTTACCGGGTTTCATGCGCTTCTTTATATTTTCCACATACCAGGGTTCATACACATCATCCTGATGACAGAGAGTAATATAATCGGCTTTGAAATTTCTGAGGGCATAATTGAAATTATGCTGTGCCCTGTTTCCGTCTTGATGGGAAAATACCTTTATGCCGTATTTAGCTGCTATTTTGTCAATAAAATCATTAGGTGTGGATGTGCATATCACAATATCCGCTGTAACAGTCTGGTTAAGCAATGATAAAAGACATTCCTCAAGATACTCGCTTTCTTTGTATGCACAAAGTACCAAAAGATGGTTAATTCTGCTCATCCTTCTTCTCCTTCTCCTCAAGTTCTTTTTCAAGAATTGCTACTCTTTGTGTCAAAAGTGTGATAGTCGCTGAATGTTTGCTTATTGCCACAGTCAGTACATATATTATAAACAATGCAATGCAGAAGCCGCATATAAAAAGCATATTCATAGGAGAGGCAATTCCCACTAACCACGCAACCCTGTCAAGAATTACAGGGAAACAGGTAAGTATTATACATACCAGTATAAAAAGCATCCACGGAAGGCAGAATTTAAAATCCAGTTTTTTCTTATTTATATGAAATATCATAAGCGCAAAAACAAGAATTAATGCTGCAAGTATTATAATCTGTATTCTGGTACTCATTATCATCTCTCCTTTCTGTCTACGCTCTTCATTTTTTCTGTAAAAATGGCAAGTGTCACTTTAATCATATAATATATTGAGCCAAAAAATTTAATAGAGGAACTTCCGCCCTGTCTCTCTCTCATTATAACCGGAATTTCCTTAACTTTTTTATGAAGTTTCAGAACATGGACCACACTCTCAGGTTCCGGATAATCCTTAGGATAACTTTCATCAAATTCTGCAATAAGTGACCTGTTAATCATCCTGAGTCCGGATGTGGGATCCGTAATTTTCGTTCCTGTAAGGAGCTTTATAAGCCCGGTAAAATAACCGATTCCCACCCGCCTTATTTTTGATGACTGAAAGCCTTCTTTTTCAAGGAAACGTGAACCTATAACCATATCTGCATGTTCATTGATAATTGTATCCGCCATTTTCCCAAGAAATGCAGGGTCATGCTGCCCATCAGCATCAACTTGTACAGCAATATCATATCCTTTTAATCTCGCATATTTATAACCGGTCTGTACCGCACCGCCAATTCCAAGATTCGCCGGCAGATTAATCACATTAAAACCTTGTTCTTTGCATATCCTGCCGGTATCATCGGTGGAACAGTCATTAATTATGACATAATCAAAGTCAGGAGCCTTTTTTTGTATGTCTTCAATAGTTCTGACAATGTTTTCACTTTCATTATAAGCCGGTATGATAATAAGTTTTTTCATAGCTTGTACCATTGCAATTCCTATATAATCATCCCTGTGAATAATGCGACAGGAATTGTATTGTTCTCTCTTCCCTTGGATTTTCTATAACCTGTACAGGGTCACCCTGTTCAACAATATATCCGTTATCCATAAAAATAATTTTATCTGCCACATCTCTGGCAAAAGTCATTTCATGGGTTACAATAATCATAGTTGTATCTTTATCCGCAAGTTCTTTAATAACCTTAAGGACTTCCCCCGTAAGCTCAGGGTCAAGTGCCGATGTAGGCTCATCGAAACAAAGAATATCAGGATGAAGTGCAAGTGCCCTCGCAATTGCTACTCTCTGGCACTGTCCTCCCGAAAGCTGGTGAGGATAATTATCCATTCTATCAGCAAGCCCCATCTGGCCCAGAAGTTCCTCTGCTTCTTTCCTTATCTCTGAAAGTATTACCTTTTTATTGGATTTATAATCAGGCTGTTCCTTGGCCAAAAGCTGTCTTGCAAGCATAACATTCTCAATCGCTGTATATTGCGGAAAAAGATTAAAAGACTGAAATACAAGTCCGAAATGAAGTCTGTTTTTTCTCATAGCGGAATCCTTAAGCTTTACTCCCGACTTGCTGTCAAAAATCACTTCACCGTTAACCTTAATTATTCCCGAATCAGCTCTTTCAAGGAAATTCAGGCATCTGAGCAATGTTGTCTTGCCGCTTCCGGAAGAACCGATAATCGATAATACCTGACCTTTTTCAAGTGTAAAACTGATGTCTTTAAGTACCTCTGTATTTTCAAAAGATTTTTCTATGTGTTCTACTTCTAATATGGGCATGGTATTCCTCCTATTTAAAATACTGAAGTTTCTTCTCAAGTCTGCCTAAAAGAATAGTAAGCAATCCTACAAAAACAAGATAGTAAACTGCTGTAAAGAATAATGGCCATATTGCACCGTAAATTCCCTGTGAGCCCTTCATAAATGCCTGTCCGGCCCAGATAATCTCCTGCAATGCAATGATTCTTGCGAGGGATGTATCCTTAACAAGGGTAATAATTTCATTGGACATAGGAGGCACAATTCTCTTAATCATCTGTTTAAGCTTGACTTTAAAGAAAATCTGGCCTTTTTTCATACCAAGCACAAGACCTGCTTCGTCCTGTCCCACCGGTATCGACTCAATCCCGCCCCTGTATATTTCAGAAAAATAACATGCGTAGTTAATTATAAATGCAACCGCTGCTGCCATAAACCTTCCTGATTCTCCACCTCCCCACACAGGGTTATTAAGCACAAGTCCCGGAAAATAAAAGATAATAAGCAGCTGTATCATAAGCGGAGTACCGCGGATTATCCATACAAATATTTTAGTTATATATTTTAAAGGTGGAAATTTAGAAGTTGAGCCAAATGTAATGATAAGTCCAAGGGGAATGGCTCCTATAAGTGTCACTATAAATAATTTTAATGTCTGTAAAAATCCTGTGTTAAGTGCTTTAACAACCACAGGAAATTGTTTTGCGAATAATTCCATTATTATGTTCCTCTGTTAAGAAAGAAAAAGAGTGTGGAGCTCCACACTCTTAATGTCTTTAAATTTACTGTTCAATAAGTGCAGCCTGCACGCCATATTTCTCAGCGCATGTCTTCATGCTGCCGTCATCATAGCTTGCTTTAAAAAATTTATTTAATTCTTCTGCAAGGTCAGAACCTTTTCTGAAGCCTACGCCGTATTTCTCGTCGCTCAAACCTACTGTATATGTAAGGTTCTCGTAAGAAGTTCCTTCTCCTACCATTGCTGCAGCCATAAGTGAATCAATAATTGCCGCATCCGATGTTCCGCCTGCAACTTCCATAAGTGCGTCTGACTGTGCTGTTACCTCTGTAACCTTAAGTCCGAGTTCATTTGCCACTTCATTGCCTGCACTCTTTGATTCAACAGCATAAGTCCATCCAAGGTCTTTAAGGCTGTCCTTATCTTTTATTTTATCAGCATTTTCTTTTTTTACAATAACAATCTGCTGATTATTGCAATATGGCTTTGTGCATTCCATTGCTGAAACAACATCTTCTGTTAATGTCATTCCGTTCCATACACAGTCAATTGTCTTGCCTTTAAGTTCCATAAGCTTATTATCCCATGTAATCTCTACAAATTCAACCTTTACGCCAAGGCTTTCTGCAAATGCTGCAGCCATATCAGCGTCAAAGCCAATCCAGTTGCCGTTGTCATCTTTGTAATCCATTGGTGCAAAGTCTGTAATACCGACAACAAGTGTTCCCTTGTTCTTAACATACTCAAGGTCGCTTTCGCTGCTTCCTGCCGATGTCTTATCTGACTTACCGCATGCTGCTAAAGATAAGGCAAGTACACCTGCCAAAATCATTGCTAAAAACTTCTTCATAATTGTTTCCTCCTGTAATTCATATTTACTTATGTGAAATACCTTAACATATTACCACTCTATTACGATAAAGTCAATAAAATACCCGATTGATAAATGGTTTTTACTGCCATTTCGAGATTTTCTTCATTGACAAAGGAGTAATTGATTATAAATACATGCTCTGAGTCATTAGAAGTTTCCTTATAATACTGTGACAATGCGGTTACTTTTATACCATTTTGCTGTAGCTTAAGGACAACCTCACTGTCCGGAAGAGTTGTTTTTATTTTCATAAGAAAATGGAGTCCGGAGTCCTTTTCCGATATCTCCACATGTGATGACAATGGGCTTCTTTCTATTATGTTTAAAAGTCTGTCCCTCTTATTAAGATAATACTTCTGCATCCTGTTGATATGTTTTTCAAAATAGCCTTTGTTAATAAACTCTGCCAGTGTATACTGTTCAAAATTTGACACCGTACATGAGTAAAAAGACATTTTTTTGTAATATTTCTCCGCAAGGCTTTGGGGCAGAACCATATAACTCACCCTGATTGTGGATGAAAGTGTCTTGGTAAAAGTATTTATGTAGATAACTTTATCCTGTACATCCATGGTCTGCAGTGCCGGAATCGGATGTCTGTCAAAGCGGAATTCGCTGTCATATTCATCTTCTATTATGTAGCGTTTATCAGAGGACGCAGCCCATCCTAACAATTCATATCTTCTGCTGACAGGCATTATTATTCCCGTGGGGAAATGGTGTGACGGTGAAATATGTATAATATCTATATTCTTTTTTTCCAGTTCATCTATAATAATCCCGTTGGAATCCATATCCACATAGCCGCAATCAACGCTATGGCTCTTATATATCTGATATATCTTGCCGTATCCCGGATTCTCCACACCGTACTTACGGTTAAATCCAAGAAGTTCAATTAACTGTCCATACAGATACTCCGTTCCTGCACCGATTATTATCTGCTCCGGCATAACTGTCATATTTCGGAACTCCTTCAGATGGTTTGCTATTGCTTTCCTGAGTGGTATAATCCCGCCGCAGGGCGGATTCGTTAAAAGCTCTGCCTGATTGTTGGTAAGCAGCTCCCTCGTTATCTTTGCCCATATAGAAAAAGGGAAATGTTCCGCTCTGGTCTGGTTACTGGTAAAATCTGCAAAATATACGCTTTCTCCCGATGACAGCTTTACATTATCCATGTTTATATTTCCGGCTTCAACAGGGGAGGGATTGACCTCTGACACAAAAAAACCTTTTTTAGGTACGGAATAAATATATCCTTCCGCAATTAATTGTTCGTAAGCATTTTCCACGGTAATAACACTTATGTTCAGATTGCGTGCAAGATTACGCTTTGACGGAAGTTTCTCCCCCGCCTTAAGAATCCTTTGTATTATGTCATTTTTAATACATTTATATAGATATATATACAAACAATCTGACCCTATATTGTCAAAAGAATATGTAAGCATTAATAGTTTCCCTCCAAATCTGACCTTTTTGAATATATGTGTTTTGAATATTTTCATATATCCAGAAATCATTATAATTGCAAATAGTTAATAAAACAACAAAAATCTTGGAGGTATCAGAATGGCTGAAAACAGATACAAATTAAATAAAGAACTTGCCCAGATGTTAAAGGGCGGCGTCATCATGGACGTTACAACTCCTGAGCAGGCTAAAATCGCAGAAGCAGCAGGTGCATGTGCTGTAATGGCACTTGAGAGAATCCCTGCAGATATCCGTGCCGCCGGCGGTGTATCACGCATGAGTGACCCAAAAATGATTAAAGGAATCCAGAACGCCGTTTCTATTCCTGTTATGGCAAAGTGCCGTATCGGTCATTTTGTTGAGGCACAGCTTCTTGAAGCTATTGAAATTGACTACATCGATGAAAGCGAAGTTCTTTCTCCTGCTGATGATGTATACCATATTGATAAGACCAGATTCAAAGTTCCTTTCGTATGCGGTGCAAAGGACCTTGGCGAAGCACTCCGTCGTATCAGCGAAGGCGCATCAATGATTCGTACAAAGGGTGAACCGGGTACAGGTGATGTTGTCCAGGCAGTACGTCATATGCGTATGATGAACAGTGAAATTAACAAAATCAAAGCTATGCGCGAAGATGAACTTTTTGAGGAAGCTAAAGTATTAAGAGTTCCTTATGATTTAGTTGTATATGTACACGATAATGGAAGACTCCCTGTTGTAAACTTTGCAGCCGGCGGTGTTGCAACTCCTGCCGATGCAGCTCTTATGATGCAGCTCGGTGCCGAAGGTGTATTCGTAGGCTCAGGTATTTTCAAATCAGGCAATCCTGAAAAGAGAGCCAATGCGATTGTTAAAGCTGTAACAAACTACACAGATGCAAGCCTCATCGCTTCTCTTTCAGAGGATCTTGGCGAAGCTATGGTTGGTATTAACGAACAGGAAATTGAACTTTTAATGGCAGAAAGAGGAAAATAATATGACTATTGGTGTGCTTGCCGTTCAGGGAGCTTTTGCAGAGCATATAAAAAGACTTAAAGAACTGGGAATTGATTCTGTAGAGCTTAGGAAAAAAGATGATTTGGGCAAACCTTTTGATGGTATTATTCTTCCCGGCGGCGAAAGCACCGTTCAGGGTAAATTATTAAAAGAGCTGGATATGTTTGATACTCTTAAAAATATGATTAAGAACGAGGTTCCCGTTCTTGCCACCTGTGCAGGACTGATTCTTTTAGCCGAAAAGCTTGAAAATGACAGTCATACATATTTTGGCACATTACCCGTTACAGTTAAACGTAACGCCTACGGAAGACAGCTTGGCAGTTTCTTTACAGAGGAAGATTTCAAAGGTATCGGAAAGATTCCAATGACTTTTATCCGTGCCCCTTACATAGAAAGCAGTAGTGATGATGTTGATATTCTCGCAAAAGAAAACAACCATACCATTGCCGTCAGGTATAAAAATCAACTGGCAATGTCTTTCCACCCTGAACTCGATAATGATACAAGGATACATGAATATTTTGTTGATATGATTAAAGGATGTTAGATTATCCTACCATCCTTTATTTCAATTATGCGGTCGCAGGATTCAGCAATATCCTTGTCATGTGTAATAATGATAACCGTTGTTCCCTTTTCATTCATCTTCCTTAATAAGGCAATTATATCTGAAGATGTCTTTTCATCAAGGGCACCTGTAGGTTCGTCTGCAAGCAGAATTTTAGGTTCCATTATCATGGCTCTGGCAATTGCAACACGCTGTTTCTGCCCTCCTGAAAGCTTACTGACTTCTTTATCATAAATCATTTCCATACCAACTTCTTTGAGTAAGTCAATAGCTCTTTCTTTTTCGATTTTACGGTTTACCTTTTTCTTTGAAAAATCAAAAGGCAGTAACACATTATCAATTACCGTATATTTTTCCAGTAATGCAAAATCCTGCATTACAATACCTATATTTTTGTTCCTTATCTGTGCACGTTTTCTGTCATTATATTCCGCTACATTAACACCGTCTATAAGATATTCTCCGCTGTCATAATTATCAATACAGCCGAGTATGTGCATCAGTGTTGATTTTCCCGCACCTGATTTTCCTATAATAGCCACAAACTCTCCGTCATTTATCTTAAGGCTTACATCATCAAGGGCTTTTAATTGGTTCGGTTTTCCTTTGTTATATGTTTTTGTCAGATTTTTAATTTCTATCATATAGTGTTCTCTCCCTAATTTTTTTGTGCAACAAGTTGAAAAGATGTTTTCCTCATATTAAGCAATCTACACATCAGATATGTACATATTGCAACTAATGCGGCATATATTATTATCATATACATCAACTCATTCGTTATCAGGAAATTAATATTACCGAAAATCTTAAACTTCATCTGCAGTTTTCCTATACTATAGAACAATATCATTCCGATTATCAGGTCAAATATAACTTCAATCGTAAAAGGCATTGCTGCTTTTCTGTTATTCATTCCCAATATCTGGATTACCCCGAATGCTTTCTTATCATTACTCAATTTGATAAGTAATATCGAATCTATACAGACTGTCATCATTAACAAAATAATTATGGCTATCGGAATATTTTTTCCATTTTCCCTTGCATATATTTTGTCTGAATTTGATACAAACCCATTTTCGGTTAAATTAATGACGCCATTTACACCCGAAAACATTTCCATTCCTTCTTCAACAAGTTCACTTGCATATTCATCAAACTGCACCGGATCCATATCATCCATATTTATCAGGACATTTCTGTAAAAATAATCACCATCAGCGGTTTTTTCAATCTTTGAAAATTCGCTCTCCGGAATAATCATGAGAAGTCCGTTTTCATTATAATAATAGCTGTCATACATTTGCGTATAGTTTACCTCCGCTATTCGTTCAAATCCTCCGTATATACTCATAAGCGTCTGATTATCAGAGATAATTCCTGCTATCTTATATTTAACTGAATAAGGATGCTCCTCATTCAGGGAATATGCCGTTCTTATATCACCCTTTTTAGCTCCAAAACTGTTTTTTGAAACATATACATTAATATACTCATCATTGTTGCCATCTATTTTTCTTTTTCCCGAATCCAGCTGCAGATTTAATTCTTTTATTAATTTATCAGGATAAACAACTACCTGATATGCTTCCCTTCCATCAATTATATTTACCTGGCTTTCATCATACAATGTTGTTGATTTAAATGACATGGCTTTTCTGCCTGCTGTCAATTCATCATATCTATCCTTATTACACACGGAGATATAGACCATATTGTCTCCCGAATATCTGTTGACAATGTCATATAAGACTTTCTCTCTGTTAATCTGGCTCAAAAAAATTCCTGAACTACACATTGTCAATGCGAGAATCAAAATAAATACAATATGAAAAAAAATATTATATACATAATCTTTTCGTATAAATCTAATCATTATTTGTTCTCCTTAACAGTTCTTTAAGTTCAACACGATTACATACGAATACAACTGCCGATGTCAGCACGATTATGCAGCCATATACAACCGCTCCGGTGAGTATATATGTTCTGGCACTAAATATATTGTAGTTATTACCATATATACGATAAAATATATTTTCAAAAGCCAGATGCATCAACGTCATTCCAATGCATATAGTCAATGCACTTATAACCGCTATTTCTGTCATATTAATCTTAAATCTTTTAAGCTTGCTTGCCCCGACTATGCCCATAACGATTAATTCCTTACGTCTGTTTTTGATAAGATACCAATATAACATACCCGTATTGACAGCGATTGTTATTCCCACTATTACAGATATAAAAATAATTGTTTTGATTGACACCAGTGTTTCTCCGTCACGGATATTAAAGTCCGGAACATATACCCTGTCTCCCAGTTTGCTTTAAAATTATTTTTGATTGCTTTATAATCTTTTACACTTGGCAGGTCCTCAAAATTAAATATTGTCATTAATGCACCCGCTTCATCACCGATTACATTAATTGTTGTACTGACCTTATTGTGTAGAACATCGTCACCTTCTATTCCTATGATGGTATACTCTTCGCCCAATATTTTAATCTTATCACCTAATTTGTAATCACTGCCGGCAACAACAACTTTACTGTTTTCTGTATAATCCTGCTTTTCAAAATAGCGCCCCGATATAATATTCCTGTTCTCTTCTATCGGTTCTGCATTCATAAATTCACCGTTACTATATCCTGAATAAATATTGACGGGATACTCCAGATCTGTCAGCGCCATAGTATATACATACGATAAATCTGCTTCCACTTCTGCGCATGTTGTCCTAATTAATTCCTTTATCTCACCGATTGTGACACCTTCAAAGCTTAAATCAATATATTTATTATCAATGTCAAGTTCCTGTTTTCGTCCGTTAAATTCGGCAAATACTCCATACAGAAAAATTAAGCAAACCATCCCTATTATCTGTGACAAAATCAGAACAACATATATAATTTTATGTGCTTTCATTGAATTTTTTAATAGTTTAAACAAGGAAATCTATCCTCCCCTCTTCCGTTTCTTTTGCATTAATTAAATAACTTCTGATTGTAAATTTATAATCAACTTTAAACAATCGATAAGCTCCTATAAATTTACTATATCATACTCTTTCGCATATTTCTATATCAATGTCGCGAACGGTCATTTTTACTATAATAACCTATAATAAAACTTATACCATTCCCAATATCTACCCATACAATGTAAGTAGGAACTGTCTTATAAGTATCATGAAATTTTAATTCCATAAATTTATGGGTATTATGGGAGAGATATTGATATTATCGTCTTGTTCCATTCTTATCAAAATTCTTTCTTAATGCTATTTCTGTTGGGATGATAGCCCCAATTAAAGGAATAAGTTGAACACCATTGATAATTACTCCTATACTCCCAACACAATCTTTATTTTCCCCAATTACTGAAAGCATACATATTACTGTTATCGGCAACATAACCATTCCACAGACATACCAAACTTTACCAGAATATTTATGAGCAAATTCCCATGTATCTTTGTTCTTCATAGACATCGAAGTCCGGTATCCAAATAATGAATTTATTTCCTTGGGAGCCTTTTTCATAAAATATCTTCCAAAACCAATCATCGTAAATGGAAGAAGCAAATCCATAATCAACATAAAGATCCAAAATCCCATTCTTGAACTCCTTTACTACTAAATCCCGATTTGTCAGATTCATTCTTGTTAAAAAACCGCAACTCCTCATAAAATGAGGAATTGCGGCTTATATTTAAGTTTCTATGATACTAAATCAAAGATTATTCGATAATTGTTGCAACTCTTCCTGAACCTACTGTTCTACCACCTTCACGGATAGCGAATGTAAGACCCTGTTCCATAGCGATTGGATGGATGAGTTCGATTGTCATTTCTACGTTATCACCAGGCATGCACATTTCTGTTCCAGCTGGAAGTTCGCAAACACCTGTTACGTCTGTTGTTCTGAAGTAGAACTGTGGACGATAGTTGTTGAAGAATGGAGTATGACGTCCACCTTCATCTTTTGTTAAAACGTAAACCTGAGCAGTAAATTTTCTATGACATGTAACTGTACCTGGTTTTGCAAGTACCTGTCCACGAACGATCTGATCACGGTTAACACCACGGAGAAGAGCTCCGATGTTATCACCAGCCATAGCTTCATCAAGCTGTTTTCTGAACATTTCGATACCAGTAACAACTGTCTTAAGAACATCTTCCTTAACACCAAGGATTTCAAGTTCATCATTAAGGTGAAGTGTTCCCCTTTCTACTCTACCTGTAGCAACAGTACCACGACCTGTGATTGTGAATACGTCTTCTACTGGCATAAGGAATGGCTTATCTGTATCTCTTACAGGATCTGGGATATATTCATCAACTGTGTGCATAAGTTCAAGAATCTTATCACCCCATTCACTGAAAGGATCTTCAAGTGCTTTAAGAGCTGAACCCTTAATGATTGGACAACCTTTGAATCCATATTCTTCAAGCTGTTCTGTAACTTCCATTTCAACTAATTCGATAAGTTCTTCATCATCAACCATATCGCACTTGTTAAGGAATACAACGATATATGGAACACCAACCTGACGAGCAAGAAGGATATGTTCCTTTGTCTGTGCCATAACACCATCAGTAGCAGCAACAACGAGGATAGCGCCATCCATCTGAGCAGCACCAGTGATCATGTTCTTTACATAGTCAGCATGGCCTGGGCAGTCAACGT
>OKXB01000300.1_pt1 | contig 63315 bp, 51 predicted proteins | sample 1601731 | NCBI WGS metagenome assembly OKXB01 (sample SAMN04414077, study PRJEB24778) | human gut metagenome | material: faecal | host: Homo sapiens
GAAAGTCGATATGGACAGTCTGAAAAACGGAACAGGAGTAATGATCATCCATGATCATAAGCTGTCACAAAAGCAGGAAAATCAGGCAGAAAAAGCAGTGGGAGAAACGGTATGTTTATCTCCGTTAAAGAACAAAGAAGCATGCATCCGGTGGAATTCCATGACGGACAAAGAAAGGGATAAGGAAGATGAGAAAATAAAGGCAGAAACGCCGTCTACAGAATATACGTTAAGCGGCTATCTGGATAATCAGGCAGATGGCTTCCCGGAGATTCACCAGACCTGGCATGGTGCAGAAGGAGATATCTATTATCTGGTCAGTGAAAAAGGATTTAACCGTTTATCTACGAAGAGAAAGACATTTTGCATGGAATTAAACGTAGAGAAAAAGAAAGAAAAAAAGATTATGCATGAAATCCAGAAGATTCTTTCGGCAGAAAACCAGCGGCGGAAAAGCAATACACAGACAAGCCCGGACGGCGAAGGAGAAGCAGGCATTTTCTACATTGCAAGATCAGATCTTATGCAGAAAAATGCAGACTACATCCGGGGAAACAGAATTATGTTCGGAAGTATCAGTGTAATATTATTGTGTGTCGGACTGGTTAATTATTTTAATATTATGTGGTTAGATGGAGTAATATTATTTCCATTAATTATAATGTATTTGGATAAGATGATACATAATGAAGGGAATTTGGGATATATTATATGTCTTAGTTTATCTTTAATGATAAGTTATTATATTAGTTATTTTATTCTTTTATATATATTATTTTATAGTTTTATATATTTTAATTTATATATGGATAAGGATAAGATGAAGGAAAGGGTATGGGTACTGGGAGTTAATACGATTAGTGCTATGATGATTAGTAGTGTTAGTGTATTACCTAGTATATATCAAATGTTAATATCTAGTAGATTTGCTACTGATAGTAGTTTTATTCTTATGTCTGATACGATGGTTAAGTCATTATATATATTATTTAGTCCGTTATTAGTGATATTATTTGTGATGATGATTAGTAAGTATAAGAATGATAGGAAACAAATATATTTATATGTTGTATTATTTATTATGTTTGGTATAGGGATAGTTATTGAACCAATTAATTTAATGATACATGGAGGTAGTTATTGGGATTTTCCTTATAGATATGGATTTATTACTAGTTTTATTTTACTTAATGGGGGACTTTATTATATAGATAAGTATGATATAAGGGAAAGACGTGGATATGATCTTGTTAAGTTAGTGATATATATGATATTAATGGGGGGAATGTTATATATTAGTAAGGTTTATTTGAAGGGGATAATTAATGAGAGGATATTTTTAGATTTTTATAATAAGGAAATATATAGAGAGATAATTACTATTATATGTTTTATGTTTATGATATATATTGTTAGTTTGTGTATTAGTAATAGATATATGAGATATACTTTGATTGCTCTTACTAGTGGGGTATCTATATATACAATTTGTTCTTTTACGATGTTTTATAATGATGGGTATTATCTTAGTAAGAGTATGAATGAATATAATGAGAGTATAGATATTAGGAAGGATGGTAGGTATAAGGTAGACTATAGTAGTTATACTCCTGATTATGGATATATACTTAAAGTAGGAGAATTAGATAATTGGTTACATATAATACCTAGTCAAGAGATAGATATATATAGTAAGTTAGGATACTTAGTGAGTGGTACTAGTATTAAAGGATATGGAGGTACTATATTTAGTGATTGGTTATTAGGAATTAGATATATTATTAGTAATAAGATTAAGGATGAAGAGATATATCAATTAGTGGATAATAAGAATGGAAAGTATTTATATCGTTATAGATATGGTAATAATTATGGGGTATTATATAATGGTATAGGGATTGATAGTGATAGATATAGGATGAGGTTTCAGAATGATATATATCATGATCTTATGGGTAGTGATAAGGATATTATTCGAGTAGATGATTATAGTTATCAGGAAGATGATATTTATATAGATTATGATATAGATGAATTAGGAATATTATATATAGATATTGATGAATGGGAGAATATTGATTATATAAAGATAGGGGATAACTATTATAGTGGATTTGAGAATTGTATTAATGAGATAGGGGTATTTGATCAGGATATTAGGATACATATAAAGAAGAATAGTGAGGAAGTAATTAATTTTTCTTTGGGATATATTAGATATAGTGATATAAAGAATCTTAGTAGTAGGGTTAGATATGATGATGGGAAGTATTATGTTAGTGATATAGATGATGGTGAGAAGATAATAATACCTGTTAATAATGTTCCTGGTATTAAGGCTATGGTTAATGATAAGGAAGGTAGGGTAGATAGTTATTTAGATAATTTTATAATGGTTAATTTAGATAGTGGGGATAATTTGATAGATATTAAGTATGAAATGCCATTATTTAGAATTGGGATAATTATTAGTTTACTTGGAGTTATATTAGTTATATTTAATAAGAAGATAGGATGCTTTAAGGTAGGTTATAATGTTAGTTATTATGGATATATGATACTGGTATGGGTGATGATAGGGTATTATTATATTTATGCAATGATCAGGGGAATTATAGTTAGATAAATATATCTATTATGGTAAGAAAGCGCAATGTTTATAAAAAGGCTAGATTTACATTTAGTCTTTTTTTGTGTATAATTATATAGAGGTGTTATTATGAGGTATTTTATGACATTTTCTTATGATGGAAGTAATTTCTCGGGATATCAAAAGCAGCCTAGAGAGAGAACGATACAAAAATGTTTAGAAGATGTACTAAAAGAGATAAATGGGGGAAAGAATGTGAGTGTATCTGCTTCAGGAAGAACTGATGCGGGAGTACATGCAATTAATCAGAAGGCACACTTTGATATGGATGTTAATATTACAACGGATAAGCTTATGAGAGGGATGAATTCATTACTTCCTGATGATATATATGTTAAGAATATTAAAGAAGTTAGTGATGATTTTCATGCTAGATTTAATGCTATTGGAAAGGAATATATATATTTGATTAATATGGGAGAATATAATCCAATAGAGAGAAATTATTGTTATCAATATTCTAAGAGACTTGATGTAGTGGCAATGGAGAGAGGGCTTAAGTATTTGGAAGGAGAACATAATTTTAAATCTTTTACTAAATGTACAGAAGGGATAGATGATTATGTGAGAAAGATAAGTCAGACTTCTATTGTGAGAGATAGTAAAGATATGAATAAGTTAATTATTACTTTTGTAGGTACTGGTTTTCTTAGATATATGGTAAGAAATATGGTTGGTTTGCTTATTGAGATAGGTGAAGGAAAGAGAAAACCTGAAGAAATTATTGAGATACTTAAGCATGAAGATAGGACTATGGCAGGTAAAACAGCACCAGCTTGTGGGCTATATTTAAGAAATGTTTTTTACTAGACTTGATTTTATAGTGAAAAAAGTGTAGAATATTTATTAGGAGGGAATTATGAAGAAAAGTGATTATATATTGATTGGGTTGGTTTTAGTTATTGTAATAGTTGCTATATTTTCTACTAAAGGCACTAAAGCTCAGGAAGATATAGAGTATCCATTAACATTAGCTGGAGAAGTTGGACTTAATCAAATAACATATAGCCAATATAAAGAAATGGTAGATAATGGCGATGGTTTCGTAGTTATTATTGAGAGAGCAGGATGTAAATATTGTCAAATGTATATGCCAATAGTAGAAGAATATGTTAAGGAGAAGAAGATAGCAATTAATTATATTGATACTGATACTTTAACTGAAGAAGAATTCCAAGAATTATCTACTAAGAATAATTATTTAAAGAGAAATAATTGGGGAACACCTACAACTTTGTTTATGCTAGGAGATAGAGTAATAGATGCTATTGGTGGATATGTTGAGAAGAGTAAGTTAGAAGAATTCTTTAAAGATCGTGTTGTTATGGGAGAATAATATGAAAAAGAGTTATGAATTAGCTAGTAAGTTTATGAAAAAATATCCAATGACGGTGGCATGGAGAGTAAAACATCATTGTAAGATCATTGATAAACATTTAAATCCTGGAGAAGAAATATTATATATGTTTGCAGGACAAAAAAATGATAGTATGGTTGATTTATTTCATACATGTGTCTTAGCTTTTACTAATAAGAGAATTATGATAGCTACGGATAGAGTTTTATTTGGATATTTCTTTAGATCAATTACACCGGATATGTATAATGATTTAACAGTTAGTAAAGGAATTATCTGGGGTAGAATAGTAATAGATACTGTTAAAGAAGTTATTACTATTACTAATGTTGATGCTAAAGCTTTAGATGAAGTAGAAACTAATATTACAGAGATCATGATTGAATGTAAAAAAGAATATATAAGAAATGATAATGATAAAAGTACTAAAGATGAATAGTACTTTTTTTTATAGTTAGCATAAATTATATTGGGAGTGATTAAATTGTATGATACATATATAGTTAAAGAAGGGGATACAATAGATAGTATTTCTTCTAAATATAATACTTCACCAGAGGTTTTACAACAATTAAATGGATATGAGTTTAGTTTGACACCGGGAATGACTTTGATTGTACCAAGAATTACTAGTAAATATTTTGATTATTATAAAGTAGGAAAGGGAGATACTTTATATAAGATAGCTACTGATAATAAGATAAATCCAAAGTTATTAGCAGAACTTAATGGAATAAATGTTAGTGATTATATATATCCTAATCAAATATTATTAGTGCCTAAAGCAGGAAGTATATTATATTTTACAGCAGTAGGAGATACTTTAGGAGAAGTAGCTAAGGGATTTAAAGTGGGAGTAGATGAATTAATTAAACAAAATGATAAGATATATTTACAACCTGAACAGCTTATTGTATATAAATATGATAAATAATAATTGTGTGAAAGAGAATTTATGATATAATTATACTAGGATAGGTGATAGAGATGGTATTAAGAAAGCCTTATGGTTTTTTGATTAAGCATTTTAGACTGATACATTTAATAATTACAGCACTTTTAGGAGTAGTTTTATCTAAATATAGAAAAGTATATACTTTTTTAGGGGAATGTATTCGTGATAGCGTTAATAGATATGATGCTAAGATGTATATAGATTATAAGATATATATATATTTGTTTATATGTATGGGATTATTTTTCTTAGTGTATTGGCTTTTGAAATATAAAGATAAACCTAGAAAGATATATATATGGGGTATTGTTGGTAGTGTTGTTATAGGAATTATTATATTACTTGTATATAGTTATATGAGTGGATTTAGTAGTAATGTAGTTTCTCAAAAAACGATAAGACTATATAGAGATATATTATTTATAGGTAATTTATGGCAATATTATATTATAATTGTTATGCTAATTAGGGGAATGGGCTTTGATATAAAGAAGTTTAATTTTGCTAAGGATGTGCAAGAACTTAACTTATCACAGGAAGATATGGAAGAAGTGGAAGTTAATATAGGAATAGATACTACTAATGTGATGAGAGGGGTAAGAAAACAAAAGAGGGAATTTGGATATTTTCTTCAGGAATATAAAGTTTATGTTATTGCTATATGTATTTTAATAGTAGGAATACTAGGAAAGATGGGATATGATTATTTTAGTAATAAATATAAAGTATATAGAGAAGGAACATATGTAGGAGAAAGTAAATATATTAAGATAGTTAATAGTTATTATCAAATAGATACTGATAGTAATTATGTAATAATAGATTTTATGGCTATTACTGAGGGAGTTAGAGATAAGCTTAATACAGGAAATATTATTTTAAATATGAATGGAAAGAAATATACTGTAGATAAAAATATTTGTTATAATTTTAAGAATTATGGTAATTGTTATAAACAACAATATATAGATAATAGTGAGAGTCAATATATTTTGGTATATAAAGTAGATGAACTTAATAGAGATAAGGCATATATTTTATATGGGGAAAGTTATGATAAAACATTCAAAATTAAGTTAAATATGATAAATAATAAGAGTGATTAGTCATTCTTTTTATTTTTTAACATATATTTAAGTAAAAAATAGTTGATAAATGGAATTTTTTTTGATATAATTTATTTGTGCCTTGTAAAAGACATTAAAAGACATATGGACCTATAGCCAAGTGGTAAGGCGTGGGACTGCAACTCCCTGATCGTTGGTTCAAATCCGACTGGGTCCTCCACTGAAAAATATGTTCAAACTAAATAGCTTGAACTTGATATATATAAAGTCAATCGAAAGATTGATTTTTATTTTATTAAATATAAAAATATTTTAAAAAAACTATTGACTAACATATGTTCATATGGCATATTGGTATTGTCAAGGTAATATTGGTGAGTAAAGATAGTCTTTTATAGGGATTTAAGTGAGATAGATTATTTCACAAAAGAAAGATATATTTCTTTCTTTTGATAACGTTATGAAAAAGAGAAGTGTATGTGAATTTTTCTTTCTAATATTTTAGTGTGATAATGGGGGAAGTTTTTTCTAATATTGATGATTAATTATTGTAAAAAAGTGAGAAATATGTTATTCTTATAGTAGGATAGGTGATATGAGATGAATAAATTTATGGATAAGATTAAGAACTTTTTGAGTAAAAAGAAGAACTTATATATGGTATTAGGCATAGTAGTTATCTTATTGATAGTTATAATAGTAGCAATAGTTACTAAGCGTGATAAGAGTGGATTTGCTCTTGATACGATATATGATGTGTATCCTGCTGAAGTTAGAGAATTATATAGTAATATGGTATCAGTATCTTGTGATGGTGATTTAGTTTTAGGTATAAGTAAGGATGCTGGTAGTATAGATATTACAAATATTGATCAAAAAGTTTTACTAAGTTATGCTTTAAGTTATTTAAATAAGAATAAGTTGATAGATAAAGAATTTGATAAGGGAGTAGTGGATGATGCTGCTGCTAGACTATTTTATGGAAATGTTCAATTAGGTAAATATATTGGAGGATTTACTGGTAATGGATACGTCTATAATGTTAATGAAAATGATGATAAGGTAGTTAGAGAAGAGACTGAATGTAATAGTGATAAGAAATATATATCTGATTTGTTTGGATACTCTTATAATAAGAATGAATTATCTATAGATGTTAATATGGGATATTTAGTAGATGATACATTATATGATTTAGATGATAATAAACTAGGTAAGTATGATGGTAATGCTGCTAGTTTGAGGGATTTATTTAGTAATAGTTCTCATTATAGATATACTTATGTATTAGAGAGAAAGATATATAAATTAAAGAGTGTTGAGTGGGATAGTAGAATATAGAACTTAACAATATATATTAGATAAAAATAATAGAATTTAAATAGGATTGAACGAGAGTTCTTTTCTTTACTGAGGTGGTATTATGAAGGGAAAAACGGTTGTTATTACAGGTAGTGCTAGAGGACTTGGATATGAAATGGCTAAATGTTTTAGAAAGAAAAATTATAATGTTGTTATAAGTGATCTTGATAAGAAGAATTTAGACTCTGCTAAGGATAGTCTTATGGATATTGATAGTAAAGGAGAAGTTTTAGCAGTAGTATGTGATATAACACATGATAAAGATATTGTTAATTTGATTAGTAAGAGTAAGAAAAAATTTGAAAGTATTGATATTTGGATTAATAATGCTGGAGTAAATCAACCTGATAAGATGATATGGGAATGCTCTAATGAAGAAATTAGAAGAATGATAGATATTGATTTAACTAGTACGATGGTAGCTTCTAAATATATTATGGAAGAGATGATTAAGCAAGGATATGGAGCTATATATATGGTTGAAGGGCATGGCAGTAATGATGCACTGATACCAGGATTATCAGTATATGGAACTGCTAAGAGAGGGATTACTTATTTTGCTAAGGCTTTAGCTCACGAAGCAGAGGTAAAAGAGAAGGATATTATAGTAGGAAGATTAGCTCCTGGTATAATGATTACGGACTTTTTAGTTAATGCTTTTCGTGATAAGAAAATGGAGTTAAGTGAGAAGAATAAGAAAGTATATAATATTTTGGGTGATTATCCTGATGTGGTTGCTAAATACTTAGTTAGTAAGATGATTGTTAACACTAATAATAATGTAAAAATTAATTGGCTTACTAATAGAAAAGCTATGTGGAAGTTTATGACTTATGGCTTTAAAAAAGATAAAAAGTTAAAATAAAAGACCTGTATGTGAATACTTTTTGTAGGTATTCGTGATACAGATCTTTTTAATTTTATTTAGTTTCTTTTATGAAATATGTATCATTTGATACGTCTATGGTGATAGTGCTATTATATTTAATTTTATCTTGGATGATATTGTTAGCAATTAGAGTTTCAATATTCTTTACAACATATCTTTTGATTGGTCTTGCTCCGAAAGATTCATCGTATGAAGAATCAATGATATGTTTTTTAGCATTATCAGTTAGATTTATTTTGATTAGTTTATCTGATAGACGCATTTCAATGTTATGAATGATATTATCAAGAATTTGGTAAACAGCATCTTTATTTAATGAATTGAAGGTAATTATTTCATCGATACGGTTTAGAAATTCTGGCTTGAATGTTTGTCTTAATAAAGAGTTGATTAGATCTTTAGCATGTGGATCTTTATTTAAGATATATTCACTACCTAGATTTGAAGTCATGATGATGATGGTGTTTTTGAAATCTACAGTTCTACCTTGGGAGTCAGTAATACGACCATCATCTAGTATTTGAAGTAATATATTGAAGACATCTTTGTGAGCTTTTTCTATTTCATCAAATAATACAATAGAATATGGATTACGTCTTACGGCTTCGGTTAATTGGCCTCCTTCGTCATAACCAACGTATCCTGGAGGGGCACCAACTAATCTTGATACAGAATGAGATTCCATGTATTCAGACATATCGATACGAACAATGTGACGTTCATCATCAAATAATTCATATGCAAGAGTTTTAGCTACTTCGGTTTTACCAACTCCGGTAGGCCCTAGGAACATGAATGATCCGATTGGTCTATTTGGATCTTTGATACCAGCTCTTGCACGAATGATAGCTTCTGATACTGTGTGAATGGCATCATCTTGACCAATGACACGTTTTTTCATGTTGGCTTCAAGATTTAATAATTTATCTCTTTCAGTACCTACTAATTTAGTAACTGGAATGTTAGTCCATTTAGATACGATACTGGCAACGCCTTCTTCATCAACAGTGTTACTTAGTAATTTAGAACTACCATTTTGAAATTTTAATGTAGCTAATTCTTCTTGAAGAGTAGGAATAGTACCATGCTTTAAGACGGCAGCTTTTTCATAATCATAATCAGCTTCTGCTAATTCTAGATTGTGCATAGCTATTTCTAATTCTTCTTTTTTCTTTTTGATTTTAGTACTTAGTTGTTTTTCTTCGTTCCAACGATTTCTTAATGATGATTCTTTATCTTTTAATTCAGTAAGTTTTTTATTTATTTCTTCAGTTCTTTTAATAGACATTTCATCTTTTTCTTTTTTTAGTGATTCTTTTTCAATTTCAAGAGTCATAATTTCACGAGTTAAGTGATCTAGTTCTACGGGAACTGACTCCATTTGTACTTTAATAGTGGCACAAGCTTCATCTACTAAATCGATGGCTTTATCTGGTAGATAACGATCAGTAATGTAACGATTTGATAGAGTGGCTGCTGCTACTAGAGCGGAATCTTTGATAGTAACACCATGGAATACTTCAAGACGAGATTTTAATCCTCTTAAGATGGCAATGGTATCAGAAACGGTTGGTTCAGTTACTAGTACTTTTTGGAATCTTCTTTCAAGGGCTCCATCTTTTTCAATGTATTTGCGGTATTCATTTAGAGTAGTAGCACCGATACAAAGAATTTCACCACGAGCAAGCATTGGTTTTAACAAGTTTCCGGCATCCATAGCTCCTTCCATAGCTCCAGCTCCTACTAGTAAGTGAATTTCATCAATGAAAAGAATTATTTTTCCTTCAGAATCTTTTATTTCTTTTAGAACAGCTTTTAATCTTTCTTCAAATTCACCACGATATTTAGCTCCAGCTATTAGGGCACCCATATCAAGTGACCAAATTGTTTTATCCTTTAAGTTATTTGGAACATCTCCTTTAACTATCCTATTGGCAAGTCCTTCGATGATGGCAGTTTTACCAACACCAGGAGCTCCGACGAGGACGGGATTGTTTTTTGTTTTTCTTGATAATATTCGAGTTATATTTCGAATTTCTTCATCACGGCCAATGACTGGATCAATTTTACCATCTTTGGCTTCTTTAGTGACGTCGCGACCATATTTCTCAAGAACATTTTGTAATGCTTCAGCATAAGGGTTTTCTTGATTCATATATATCACATCCTTTCTGTATTAATTATATGATATATTTTAGCAATTGTCAATAGAGATTGCTAAAATTATTAAAAAATTAGCAATTAATTAAAAAGATTGCTAAAAAGTATTGACATTTAAAAAGGAAGTGCTATAATGATAATTGAAAGGATGTGAAAAGTATGCTACCAAGTAGAATATTTTTTGATAACTTCTTAGACGATATGGAACATGAGATGGAACCTAAGAAGTTAAATAAAATGATGAGATGTGATATATATGAAGAAAATAATATGTATCATATAGTAGTAGATGTTCCAGGTTTCAAGAAAGAGGATATTCATATAGAATATGAAAAAGGATATCTTAAAATTGTAGCTACGCATAAAGAAGATGAAAAAGATCATAAGAAATATATGCGTAGAGAAAGAATTGCTACTAGTAGATGTGAAAGATCATTTTACTTAGGAGAAGGTCTTAATGAAGAAGAAATTAAAGCTGAATTTAAGAATGGCATATTAAAAGTAACAATTCCAATGGCTGAAAAAGAAGAACCTACTAAGAAAATTATAAATATTGATTAATGTGAAGAAGATTATAGATATTTAAGATCTATGATCTTTTTCTTTTTAGTAAGTTTTTCTTTTTGAAGAAGCTAGTTTCTTTTTTTATGAGAGTTTTCTTCTTTTGTGAAGGTTTTCTTTTTGTTACTTTTTTATGCTTTTAACTTTTTAATTAGTTATATGATATGAATAGTTTTTAATAGGTTTCTTTTGTAAACTTTTGTTATTAGGTTTGACAAAATGTGAATATTATGATTAACTTATTTTAGATGGTGGTGAACAAAATATATGGAAAAAAATTATGAATGGTTAGTAGAGGATATTAATGATAGTTATCGTTTAAAAGTTTTTTATAAAGATAGTGATGGTAATAAGAGATGTGCTACATATGTGGCTACTAATATTAATAGACTTGATAATTTAGAGATAGAGGCTGTTTCAGGAAATGTACAGGATATAGAGAATTTAATTAGTGGAATGGTTAGATTTGTTAATGAAATAGATGAGAGTAAGATTTTGGATATTCCTCTTAGAAATATATATATGTTAAGTGCATTACATGGAGATAAGCAATATAGTAGAGAAGTTAATTTTAAAGAATTGCAAGGTTTTACTCCAGTGGATATTGAAACGATTGAAGTTCATTATTTGAATGAGAAGAGTAAAGAATTAGAAGAGATAGAGATAATCGCTAAAGATTATTTTGGTATGGGAATGCAAGATAAATTTAATAGTATGAAGAGAGTTAATGAACTTAATGAAAAAAGAAAGGTATTATTAAATCATCATACTAAGTAGAAGGGTATAGTGCTATAGGATTAGTGATGATCTTATAGTTTTTTCTTTGTGATAGATTTTTAGCTTTTAAGATGATTTATCTTTTTAGAAGTTTTTTCTTTTTGATGGGCTTTTTTGTGAGATTTCTTTTTTTTGAAGCGATTGTGAATATGATAGGATAATTTTTTGATAAGGCTATTTTTATGAATAGATTTTCTTTTGATATTTTAGAATTAAAAAAAATTTAAAGATATACAAACAAATGTACGGAAATATCTTGACAATCTTTTTATGATATGATAGTATTAATTTGTAAGAGAGAAGAATAGTTCTCTTTAGCTGGAAGGATATGGTATTATGTATGCAGAAGTTATTATTGAATATGGGGCAAAAGCAGTAGATAAAAAATTTACTTATATAATACCAAAAGAATATCAGAATATAATTAAAGTAGGCCATAGAGTGTTAGTTCCTTTTAATAATAGGCTTATTGAGGGATTTGTACTTGATATTAGTGATGAGTATCATGATGAATATGAACTTAAGGCTATAGAGAAGATATGTGATGATGAACCTATTTTAAATGATGAGATGCTTTATTTAGGGGAAGAGATTCAAAAGAAGATATTATGTAGTAAGATAAGTATATATCAGGCTATGTTACCTAAAGCTCTTAAGGCTAAGAGTAATACTAGTATTGGTATTAAAAGAGATAGATATGTTGTTCTTAATAAGGATAAAAAAGAGATATCAGATTATTTGAATGATTGTAAGTATGCTTTACAAAGAGAAATACTTGAAGAGTTGCTTATTAAGGATAGGATAAAAGTAGACAAGCTAACTTCTAGTATTGAGACTTTGGCGAAGAAAGAATTAATAAGATATGAGTATGAAGAGGTTAATAGATATCAAAGTACTTGTAGTGGAAAGTATCATGTAGTAGAGCTTAATCAGGAACAACAACAAGCAGTGGATAAGGTAGTGCTTGATAAGTTTAAGGCTTATTTATTATATGGGGTAACTGGTAGTGGAAAAACGGAAGTTTATATGGAACTTATTGATAAGGTAATTAAGACTGGTAAAACAGCAATTATGTTAGTTCCTGAAATTAGTTTAACTCCACAAATTGTTGATCGTTTTGTGACAAGATTTGGTAGTGATATTGCAATACTTCATAGTGGACTTAGCGAAGTAGAAAAATATGATGAATATAGAAAAATTTTATCAGGAAAAGTAAAAATAGTGGTAGGGGCAAGAAGTGCAATATTTGCACCACTTAAGAATATTGGGATTATTGTTATTGATGAAGAACATACTAGTACATATAAGCAGGATAATAATCCAAGATATCATGCAAGAGATGTAGCAATGATGAGGGGGAAATATCATAATGCTCCGGTTATATTAGGAAGTGCTACACCATCACTTGAATCTTTTGCAAGAGCATTAAATGGAGTATATGAATTGCTTACTTTAACGAAGAGGGCTGGTGCTGGAAGATTACCTAATATTGAAATAGTAGATATGAAGGAAGAAGCACGTCATGGTAATTTTATTTTATCAAAGAAATTAACTGATAAGATATGGGATCGTCTTAAGAAGAATGAGCAAGTTATTTTACTTCTTAATAGAAGAGGGTATTCTTCGATGCTTACTTGTAGAGACTGTGGTAGTGTGATAAAATGTCCTAATTGTGATATATCTTTGACATATCATAAGAGTAGTAATACTAATAGGTGCCATTATTGTAATTATAGTATTAAGAATGTTAATAAGTGTCCTACTTGTGGTAGTAGTAATATGAAGGATTATGGTCTTGGTACTGAAAAGTTAGAAGAAGAGCTTAATCGTGTGTTTAAGGCAAGAGTTGTTAGAATGGATATGGATACTACAAGTAAAAAGGGTATGCATGAGAAGATAATTAATGATTTTGGAGAACATAAATATGACATTTTGCTAGGTACACAGATGATAGCTAAAGGACTTGACTTTCCTATGGTTACATTAGTTGGAGTTATTAATGCTGATTCATCACTTAATGTGCCTGATTTTAGAAGTGCTGAAGTTACTTTTGGTTTACTTTCACAAGTATCAGGTAGAGCAGGAAGAAGTGATTTAGCAGGAGAAGTAATTATTCAAAGTTATAATCCTCAACACTACAGTATTAATTATGCTAAGCATCATGATTATTATAATTTTTATAAAGAAGAAATGGGTATTAGAAAGACACTTAATTATCCACCATACTATTATATTACTTTAGTAAATATTACTAGTAGGGACTATGATTTAGGATTTAAGGAAGCTAATAAGATAGGGGAATTTTTAAGAAAAAATTTATCTAGTGATACAAAAATATTAGGGCCATCAATGGCAAATGTTTTTAGGATAAATAATGTATATCATTATCAATGTATTATTAAATATAAGAGGGATGATAAGTTAAATAGTGTATTAACACATATTGATAATATTTATAAGATTAATAATAAGGTAGATATATCAATTGATGTTGATCCAATAAGGGTGTGATAGTTAATGAAAATAAAAATAGAGAAAATGGATCATTTAGGTAGAGGAATAGGATATAATGATGGAAAAATTGTTTTTGTACCTAAAGCTGTTATGGGAGATATATTAGATATAGAGATAATTAGTAATCATAGGAAATATGATATTGGAAAGATTAATAAAATTATTCAGTCTAGTGATAATAGGATAGTAGCAAAGTGTTCTTATTATAATGAATGTGGTGGGTGTCATATTAGTAATTTGAAATATTTTGATCAAGTTGGTTTTAAGAAAGATAAAATTGTTGATATGTTTAAAAGATATTTAAATATTGATATTAATCCGAGAGTTATTGATAGTGAGAAAGAATTTGAATATCGTAATAAAATAACTTATCAGGTAAAGAATGGAAAGATAGGACTAATAGATATTAATAATAATTTTATTGAAATAGATAAGTGTTTACTTGTAAGTAATAGAGTTAATAAACTTTTAGGTGCATTAAAAAATGAAGATTTATCTAAGGTTACAAAGATAGTTATTCGTGAATGTAATAATGGACTTATTCTTAGTATTACTGGAGACATGAATGTAGATAATTTAGTTAATGAATGTTTAGAAATATATATTAATGGTGTGAAAAAATATTCTTTAGAAGAAGGATATTTATATATAGATAATTTAAAATATAGGGTATCTGATAAATCTTTCTTTCAAATAAATACTGGTAATATTAAACGATTATATGATGAAATTGTTAGATATGGAAACTTTACTGGTAGTGAGAGAGTAATAGATTTATACTGTGGTGTAGGAAGTATAAGTCTTTATGTATCTAGATATGTTAAGAGTGTACTAGGAATAGAAATAGTAAAAGAAGCGATAAATGACGCTAATTATAATAAAAAAATAAATAATATAGATAATGCTAGTTTTATATGTAGTGATGTATCTAAGATTATTGATAAGAATATTGACGGAGATATTTTAATAGTAGATCCACCAAGAGCCGGACTTGATAAACATACTAGAGAGATTATAAATAATGCTAATATTAAAAAAATTATATATGTATCGTGTGATCCAATGACTTTAGTGAGAGATATACAAGAACTTGATAAATATAAACTTGTTGAAGTGAGCGTAGTAGATATGTTTCCACAAACGGAGCACGTTGAGTGTGTTTCAGTACTACAACGAAAAAATCTTGAAAAATAAGATTTCTTGATTTTTGACAGAACTAAAAAAGTGATATTTTGTTGTAAAAAAATGATAAAAAATTAAAAAATATTCTGAAAGTTGTTTGAGTATGATATGTATAAGACACCAATATAAGTGATGTTGGAAACATATACTAATTAACTTTTTTATAATGAATGTGCAATTTGTTTGTATATTTAACATACATAAATTATTCTTATATAATATAGATAGCAAAGAGAAAATTGTGGTTATAATAAAAAAATAAAACCACTTATTAAGAATATAGATATTAAACTAATTTTAAATATCTTAATACAATTAGTGAGATTTATTCGGTTTTAAATGGTGAATGTATTTGTGTGAATATGCTATGTAATTTGATTAATGAGAAATCTACTTTGAAATTAATAAGATAAACTTAATTGCATTTTTTTGATATAATAATATAAGATAAGAGGTGATTATATGAAAAGAATTAGAGATTATGGGGTTATAATTGGCGAAGGTAAGACTGGAAGGTTAAATAAGATTACGGATGTTCCTGGAGTTAAGGTCGGTCATTATACGGTTTCTAGTGATAATCATAAGACTGGTATTACGGTGATTATGCCATCGGATGATAATATTTATTTGAATAAGATGGTGGCTGCAAGTTCGGTTATTAATGGTTATGGTAAGACGATGGGGCTTATGCAAATTAATGAACTTGGGTCGATTGAGACGCCTATTTTTCTTACGAATACTTTAAATAGTGGTAAGATTTATGATGGGGTAGTTTCTTATATGATAGATACGTGTAAGAAAGATGGAGTTAATGTTACCTCTTGTAATCCTATTGTTGGTGAATGTAATGATTATCCTTTGAATGATATTAGTGAAAGGATTTTAGAAGGCGATGATGTTAGAAAGGCTATTTTAGACGCTAAGGTGGATTTTGAAGAAGGGAGTATTGGTGCTGGAGCTGGGATGAGCTGTCTTGGAATGAAAGGCGGCGTTGGTTCGGCTTCTAGGCTTACTTTGATTGATGGAAAGTTTTATACGATTGGTATTTTGGTGGTTAGTAATTTTGGTGGCTCTCGTGATATGATTTTTAATGGAAAGTATATTGGGGATGTTATTGATTCTAAGGTTACTAATTTACCTTCTTCAAAGGGTTCTATTATGATGATATTGGCGACTGATTTGCCGGTAAATGAGAGGCAACTTAAAAGGATGCTTAATAGGACATCTGTTGGTCTTGCTAGGGTGGGCTCTTATATCGGTCATGATAGTGGTGATGTGGCGATTGGATTTACTACGGCTAATCGTCTTGGTGATAAAACTTGCGGTCATTTTAGGACGTGTCAGGTTGTCTTAGAGGAGAAGCTAAGTTATGTGTTTAAGATGGTTGCAGAGATGACTGAGGAGGCGGTTTTAAATTCGCTTGCGACGGCTTTTACGACTACTGGTTTTAATGGTAAGACGAAGTACTCTTTTACGGATGTTTATTTGAATAATTATTTTAAGGGTAAGAATTATAAGGCTTATATTGATGGGGTTAAATCGATTTGTCAGTTTCCTTCTTATCCTGTTGGTTGTGAATTGGTAACTTTATATATGCTTTTAAAGTATTATGGAGTTAGTGTTACGATTGATGATATTGTTTCTAAACTTAAAAAAGGTCCTAAGCCTTATTTGGAAGATGGTGTTTTATATGGGGCTGATCCTGAGATAGAATTTGTAGGTGATCCTAGGGATGTATATAGTTACGGAGTTTATGAAGGACCTATTATAGATGTGGCAAATTATTTTAAACCTGGTATTATTAATGCCAGTGGCTCTAGTTTGGATGAGGTTTTGAAACTTGTTTCTTTAGGATATCCGGTTATGGTTTGGACTTCTATTAGATTAAAGGAACCTTTTATTTCTAAGAGTTGGATTTGTAAGGAAAATGGTGAAAAAATTGATTGGAAAGCTAATCTTCATGTGGTTATTGTGATAGGATATTCGGATAATGTGGTGACAGTTTGTGACTGTGATACTTATTCTATTACTGATTATGATAGGAATAAGTTTGAAGAGGTTTATAATTATTTTGGTAAGAGAGTTTTATATTATAAAGAGAAAATTTAATATTTAAGGGGTAATTTTGTGAAAATAGTAAGGCAGTGGGGAAAACTTATTAGAAAATGTATTTATTGATGCTTTTCACAGATTATGTAATAATCAGAATATGGACAAAGAACAATTAATAAAAATAATTACTTCTGCATTAAGAGATGATAGAAATATAGAGAGTGTTAAAAGTTTAGAAAAAGAAAAAATTAATTTTGAATTTTAAATCATAAGTATAATATAATTATATATAGTGATTGAAAGCATGGTGATATAAATGTTAGAGATTAAGAAAATTACAAAAATATATAAAACGGAAGGTTTTGAACAAAAAGCACTTGATCATGTTAGTGTAAATTTTAGACAACATGAATTTGCTTCAATACTAGGACCATCTGGATCAGGAAAAACAACCTTTTTAAATATTATAGGAGGACTTGATCAGTATACTTCAGGAGATTTAATAATTAATGAAGTTAGTACTAAAAAGTTTTCTGATAGAGATTGGGATAGTTATCGTAATCATAGAGTTGGATTTGTTTTTCAAAGTTATAATTTAATTACGCATCAAACAATCTTGAGAAATGTAGAATTAGCTTTGACTTTATCTGGCTGTTCAAAAGAAGAAAGAAGAGAAAGAGCAATTAAGGCTCTTAAAGACGTTGGATTAGAAAAACATATTAATAAGAAACCTAACCAATTATCAGGTGGGCAAATGCAAAGAGTAGCAATAGCGAGAGCACTTGTTAATAATCCTGAGATAATTTTAGCTGACGAGCCTACTGGAGCTCTTGATTCAGATACTAGTGTACAAATTATGGAATTACTTAAAGAGATATCAAAAAATAAATTGGTTATTATGGTAACACATAATCCTGACTTGGCAAAGGAGTATTCTAGTAGAATTATTAATATTAAAGATGGGAAAATTATATCAGATACTAATCCTTATGATGGAAAAATAAATACAAAAGAGAAGAAAGATATTGTTATAAGTAAAAGTAAAAAAACAAGAATGTCTTTTTTAACAGCTTTATCATTATCTTTTAATAATTTAATGACAAAAAAAGGTAGAACTTTGCTTGTATCAATAGCTGGATCAATTGGTATTATTGGAATAGCATTGATATTAGCAGTATCTACGGGATTTCAAAATTATGTTGATTCTATTCAAGAAGATACTTTGACATCTTATCCACTTACAATTATGCAGGAATCATCAGATATTACAAGTGTACTTTTATCGATGAGAAATGGTAATAGTGAAAATGATGGTACTGATAAAGTAGTAGAACAACAATATATAACGTCAATGTTGTCTAATATTAGTACTAATGATTTGAAGAGTTTTAAAAAATATTTGGAAGATAACCATAAAAAAATAGATAAAGATATTGCTAATATAAATTATATGTATAGTGTAGATCCTAATATATATACAGTGGATGCTACTAATAAATTGGCAAAGATTAATCCTAGTAATTTATTTAGTTCAATGATGGGATCAAATAATTTAATGCAATCATATTCAGGAATGGCTTCAGTTTTTTCACAAATGGTAGATGATAGAACACAAATTGAGGAATCATATGATGTACTTAAAGGAAGATGGCCGGAAGAATATAATGAAATGGTGTTGGTATTGTCTGAAGCTAATAGTATATCTGATTTATTAGTATATTCATTAGGCCTTCGTGATACAGAGGAACTTACTTCAATGATAACTAAAATAATGAGTGGAGAGGGAGTAGAAATTAATAATACACCACTTACTTTGACTTATGATGATCTTATGAATGTTGATTTAAGATTAGTGATGCCTACGGATACTTATAGATATAATTCTAAATATGATGTGTATGAAGATATGACTGAAGACAAAGATTATATGCAAGGATTATATGATAAGGCAATAAAATTAAAGATAGTAGGAATAGTTAGCCCTAAAGAAGGAACGACTTCAATGGCTCTTAATCCTGGAGTGGCTTATACTTCAAAATTAGTAGATTATATTATAGATTATTCTAAGAATACAGAGATAGTAAAAAAACAATTAGATAATAGTGAAGTAGATGTTTTTTCAGGGAAGAGATTTGATAGTGAAGGAAATAATTTTGATTTTAAATTTGCTGATTTAGTAAGTATAGATAATGAAAAACTTAAAAGTGCTTTTAATATTAATATAGATAGGGAAACAATAGAAAATAATACGAAGAATTATATGAATGATATAAGTAATAGTATTACTACTGATACGGTACCTGCTACTAAAATGTTTATGGATAACTTGAGTATTTTTTCATCTGGTATATTTGATGGTATTGATATAGAATATGGTATTGATGATATAGATACTTTAGTTGATAGTTATTTGGATAGTTATTCAGTAGGAGAAGTACTTAGTAAAATGGAAAGTGAGTATGTTATTCCAAAAGACACTTTAAAGAGTACTTATAAGGCTTTACTTAGTGGGTTATTACAAGCTTATATTGAAGGATATAATGCTTATATGACAGGTATTAATCCTGATTATCAAGTTGGTGATAAGGTAGTAGTAGTACCTGAAATAAAACAAACTGTTATAGATGGATATTTGCAAAGTGCTTTAATAGTGGGAACTTCTCAAAAGATGGGAACTGCTATGACTGAGGCCAAAGTTAAAAAACAAGTACTTACTAAAGTTGGTGAACTTACTACTAATCTTACTAATAGTTTTGCTAGTTCATTTAATATAGATGAAGATAAAATAGCTAGTGCTTTTACGCTTAATTTTAGTGAAAATGAATTAGCAAGAGTTGTTAATGCAATGATGAATCCTAAAGAGACAACGCAAAAATCTAATTTAATATCTTTAGGATATCAAGATAAAGAAGAACCTACATATATATCATTTTATTTTAATAGTTTTGATGGAAAAGAACATTTTTTATCGTTTATAGATAAATATAATGATAAAGTAGAAGAAGATAGAAAAATAAATTATTCAGATACTACTGGTATTTTAATGTCTTCGGTTAGAACGATAGTTAATGCAGTTAGCTATGTACTTATAGCTTTTGTATCAATTTCATTAGTAGTTTCTAGTATAATGATTGGAGTTATTACTTATATATCAGTATATGAAAGAACAAAAGAGATTGGTATATTGAGAGCTATTGGGGCTTCTAAGGGAAATATATCTTCAATATTTAATGCTGAGACATTTATTATAGGATTATTATCTGGAATATTAGGAATAGGTATATCTTATTCTTTGATACCAATAATTAATATGATATTGCATCATTATACAGGTAATATTCCGTTAGCTGCTACATTAAATATAGATAATGCAATGGTACTTGTAGTATTAGCTATTATTTTAACTTTGATAGGGGGATTAATTCCAGCAAGAGCAGCTTCTAAGAAAGATCCGGTTGAGGCTTTGAGAAGTGAATAGAAAAAACTTACACTATTTTTTGGTGTAAATATTGTTATGCTAATTATGATGAGGGTCAAGTTAGAAAAAATATACAATTACATGATCCTAATTCATCACTATTAATTGGACATATAGAAGAAGATGATATAATTAAAGAAAGATATAAATAGTTATGTATGGGAGAATATATGAGAAAGAAAATATTTATAGTTATATTAATAATAATTATATTGGTATTATTTGTGCCGTTGAAATTTAGACTATTAGATGGAGGTACTGTAGAATATAAGGCTATTCTTTATAAAGTATCTAAAGTTAATAGGATAATTAATGATGGTAATAAGATAGGACATGCGAAAGGTATTGAGATAGAAATACTTGGATATAATGTTTATAGTTCAGTTAAGGATTATATGGAAGAAGAGAAAAGAGCAGCTTTAAATGAGATAGATGAGATTACTATGGGTATAAAGGATGGAACATTAACTTCTAAAGGAGCTACTTTAGTAATAGTGGATACTAGTAATAATAAGCATTTATTTGGTAGTTGGTATAGAATTGATAAGAAAGAAAATGATGAATGGAGAGAATTAGATACAATTATTCGTGATTATGCATTTACTTCTATTGGATATAGTGTAGACGATAATGGCAAGTTGGAACTTGAGGTTGATTGGGAATGGTTATATGGAGAACTAAGTGATGGAGAATATCGTTTGGTTAAAAAAATAGATAATAGATATTTTTCAGTAGAGTTTATGATAAGATAGGATGATATTATGATATATAAGAAGATACCATATGGAGAAGTTATTACTTATAATGATATAGCTAAAGTTGTAGCTAAAAAGAAAAATATGAATAGAATGTCAGCTTAGGCAGTTGGTGGTGCAGTAAGATGGAATCCAATATGTTTAATAATTCCTTGTCATAGAGTAATTGGTACTGATGGAAGTCTTACTGGTTATGGGGGAGGAATAGAGAATAAAAAAGCTTTATTAGAACATGAAAAAAATAATTGACAAAATGGGGATATTTATATATAATACTTTGTGAAAGAAGAAAATGTTGATCAAGAAGAGTAGTTAGATTAAAGATTATAGAGAGTGATTGTTTGGTGGAAAATCATAGATGAGATTTAATGAATGGGCTTGAGAATGGATACCGAAAATAGTAGGCTATCACGGAAGTTAACCGTTATCAGATAACATATGTATGATGGTACATATTAGGTGGCATTAAAAGTAAGATTTACTCTTATCCTATATATATGGGTAAGAGTTTTTTTATAGGAGAGTAATGATGAGTAAACGATGGTGGTATTTAGTATAATTAAATATAGATAGATATAAGAAAGAAGGAAGAATATGAAAAATATAATATTAACAGGAGATAGACCTACAGGGCCTTTACATATAGGACATTATGTAGGATCACTTAAGAATAGAGTAAGAATACAAAATAATGGGGATTATGATGAAATGTATGTGATGATAGCAGATGCTCAGGCACTTACAGATAATTTTGATAATCCTGGGAAGGTTAGAGATAATATACTCGAGGTAGCTTTAGATTATTTAGCAGTAGGTATTGATCCGGAAAAAGTAAATATTTTTATTCAATCAGCAGTACCGGAACTTACGGAGTTAACATTTTATTATATGAACTTGGTAACAATAGCAAGACTTCATCGTAATCCAACAGTTAAGTCAGAGATATTAGCTAGGGGTTTTGAAGAGAGTATACCAGTAGGATTTTTTACTTATCCAGTAAGTCAAACAGCTGATATTACAGCATTTAAAGCTAATATAGTACCAGTTGGAGATGATCAGGAACCAATGATAGAACAAGCTAGAGAGATAGTTAGAAAATTTAATAGTATATATGGAGATACTTTGGTAGAACCGAAAGCAGTGTTACCGGAAAGTGCTAATGAGAGAAGACTGGTAGGAATAGATGGAGGGGCTAAGATGAGTAAATCACTTGGTAACTGTATATATTTAAAAGATAGTGCTGAAGAGATAAAGAAAAAAGTATTTATGATGTATACTGATCCTATGCATATTAAGATAGAAGACCCTGGTAAAATAGAAGGAAATGTAGTGTTTACTTATTTGGATGTGTTTTGTAAAGATGATTCATTTAAAAAATATTTACCGGAATATAATAATTTAGATGAATTAAAAGAGCATTATATGAGAGGGGGATTGGGTGATATGAAGATTAAGAAGTTTTTGAATGATATTTTACAAGAAGAATTAGCTCCGATTAGAAAGAAAAGAGAAGAATTAGCGAAAGATACTGATAGGGTATATGAGATATTAAAGAAGGGTACGGAGAAGGCACGTTTAAGAGCGGGAAATACTTTAAGTGAAGTAAAGGCAGCTATAGGAATAAATTATTTTGAATAGAGGTTATACTTTCCTTTTTATTAGATATTAGATATAATAGATATGGAAGGTGACATGAATGAAGAAGATTAATATTAAGTCTAATAAAGATGGATTAGATATAGAAATAGCAATAATAGAACCAGTGGGAGAAGCTAGAGGAATAGTACAAATATCTCATGGAATGGCAGAACATAAAGAGAGATATTATGATTTTATGAAATATTTGGTAAAGAATGGATATATTGTAGTTATTCATGATCATAGGGGACATGGAAAGAGTATCCTAGAAGAAGGAAGATATGGAAACTTTTATACTAGGAATAGTGATTATATAGTAGATGATTTGTATCAGGTAACTAGATATATTAAAGATATGTATAAGGATAAGGAAGTTGTATTATTTAGTCATAGTATGGGGACTTTGGTTGCTAGAAATTATATAGAGAAGTATGATGATGAGATTAGTAAACTTATATTATGTGGACCTCCTACTAGGAATGGAATGGCTTCTTTAGGATTGTTATTAGGATATATAACAGGTTTATTTTATAAGGATTATCAGGAGAATAAGTTTTTGGATAAGATTACTTTTATGGGATATAATTCAGGATATGTAGGTAAAAATGAATGGTTATGTTCTGATAAGGGGGAAGTAGATAAATATAATAATGATAAGTTATGTGGATATGTATTTACTACTAGTGGATTTATTAATTTATATAAGATGATGATCGGGGCTTTTAAGAAGAATAAATATATGGTTAAGAATAAAGATATGGATATATTGGTGATAGCAGGTAGTGATGATCCAGTTATTCAAAATGAGAAGAAGTTTAATGAATTAGTTAGTTTTTTGAATAGTGTAGGATACTCTAGGGTAGAGAGTAAGTTATATGAGGGGAAGAGACATGAATTAATAAATGAGACTAATAAGGAAGAAGTATATAGAGATATATTAGAGTTTATTATGAAGTGATATAGATAGAAGGGATATATATGAATAGTGATAATATTGATGTAACTTTGTTACCTCATAATGAGGAAGCTTATCAAAAGTTAATAGAAGGACTTAAGGATAAGCAATTTGTATCTATTAATCATGCTACAGGTACAGGTAAGTCATTTATTATGCTTAAATATTTACTTAATAATAGAGATAAGAGGATACTGTATTTAGCTCCTAATTATGCTATTTTGGATCAATTAGTTAATGAACATATTGAAGAGTTAGGTCTTGATAAGAAGGCTTTTAAGAAGTTAGATATGATGATATATAGTAGTTTACTTAGGAAGAATGTTAAGGAAATGGCAGATAATTATGATATAGTTATTTTGGATGAATATCATCGTTGTGGAGCTGAGCAGTGGGGTGAGAAGATTGATGAACTTATAGGGACTATTCGTGATAAGGGAATGGATACTAAGGTTATTGGAACTACAGCTACTGAGATAAGATACTTAGATAATAAGAAGAATATGAATGAGATATTATTTGATGGGAATTGTGTATCAAGACTTAGTTTATCTGAAGCAATGATTAGGGAGATATTACCAGTACCTGTATATGTTAATGCTAGTTATGAACTTATGAGTAAGTTAACTATAGTAGAGAATAGGATTAAGAGAAGTAATTTATCTGATAGGGTTAAGGAAGCAATATATTCACAAATATATAAAGTACAAAGAGAAATAGAAGATACAATGAAATCTGAGAAGGGGATAAGAGAGTTTGTTCAAGAGAATGGTAAATATATAGTATTTTCTTCAAAAATAGATAATTTTTATAAGGATCAGTTAACGATAGAGAGTATTTTAGGACATGTAGATAATGTATATATGGTTTCTTCTGATGAGAGTAGAAAGAATAATTTAAGATATTTAAGAGAATTTAGAAATGCTCCATCTAATGAGACAACAGTTTTATATAGTGTTAATTTACTTAATGAAGGGGTACATGTTAAGGATGTTGATGCAGTATTTATGTTAAGAACTACATCTTCTCCGATTATATATTTTCAACAGTTAGGAAGACTTTTATCTTATTCGAAGAGAAAAGATAGAGTAGTAGTATTTGATTTAGTTAATAATTATCAAAAACATGATGCAATATATCAAGTATATACAGAAGTAGCTAGTAGGGCTAGGGAACTAATTACAAGTGATTCTGATAATAGGGAGAGATATGAGAGGATACTTAATAATTTTAAAATAGTAGATTATTCTTCTAAGATATGTCAAAAGATAGATGAACTTGATAAAAAGTATTCACCTTATAATATAGCAATGCTTACTTTAGATGAGACGATAGAGTTACTTGAAGAGAATATTGATTTTAAGGATGCAGATGTGTATTTGGGATATTTAAATTTATTTAGATATCAGAAGTATGCAACGATAGAAATGTATGATAGGGTTAGTAAATTAGATATAGAGAAGCCAGGAGTGTTTGCTTCTTCTAGGGAAGAGTTTATTAAATATTTAGCAGGATATAAGAATATATATCAAAAGAATGCTAATAAGTATAAGGATTTATATAAAGAAGTATTAGATTTTTATGATAGGGGTTATCAGTTACCAGGAGTTTTTAGTAAAGATAAAGAAGAGAGAGAATTAGCTAGAAAGTTACTTGAAGGGTTTGATAAGTTTACAGCAAAGATGCAAAGTAAGATTAAAGAATGTGTAGATGATAATTTATCCGTTGTAGAAAAGATATCTTATGGAGTAGAGAAATTACCTAGTGATAGAAGAGAATTATATAAAGAGATGGATAAATTATTTGAAGATGGGGTAATGCTTGGATATAATTTAATATCAATACTTAGACTTGGTAGTGAGAGAGATGATAAGAAATATTTAATTAAAGCAATGGCTAGTAATGATAAATTAAGTAAGAAGATATTTGATAAAGAAGATGAGATGGAAGATAATGCTAATTTACTTAAGAAGAGATTTGGTACTAGAAGTGAGATAATATATAGAGAGAAATTCTTTATGGTAGCAGATAATGTTAGAAAAGAATTTAATAGTTGTCAAGATAAAGAAGAATATATAAAGAGGCTAGTTAATGATATTACTAATTTCTTAGTAGATAATAAGAGAAAGATTAGGTTTAATAGAGGGGAAGAGATTAGTTATGAAGATATTTTATTTATTAAGAAAGTAATATTTAGTGAGTATTTAAAAGATAATGATTTTGATAAGATGCTAGAGAGATTAACTAAATCGAAGAAAGTTAATTTTGATGATCTATTTATGTTTATGGATAGTCATATGGGTTGTTTACCAATAGTTAAGAGTGAAGATAAGATGGAACAAATATTAGCTAAAAGATATAATAAACATAAAGATGAGATGACTTTTAGAGATCAGGTTAAATTTAGTAAGTGTATTAAAGAACATGCTAAAGAGAGATATGATCTTGTTAGTGAGTATTTGAATTTTATTAATACTTATGGAAGAAGGCCTTTACCTTTTAATGAAGATGAGAAATATTTACATGATAGTTTTGAAAGAGTAAGAACAGTGTTACCAGAAGATTATCTTAGAAAGATAGATAAGTTACTTAGAAGGCTTGATCCTAAGATAGAGATAGATGCTATAAATAATCATATAATTAAAAGAAGTCAAAAATAATATTGTAATTTATGATAAAGTATGATAGAATAAGTTTAGTTTTTGAAAAGCGAAAAGTAGAAGCAGTAATAAATTTAATACTGAGAGAGATAATACGGTTGGTGAAAGTATAAGTATGAGATTTATGAACTTGTCTATTTAGCTGATTAATATCCGCAGGAATGCGTTAAAGTTAGAGTGTATAACAGTAGTTATAAAATAAGGTGGTACCGCGGAAAAAGTTCGTCCTTATATTTATAACTATTTTTATTTTATGGAGGAGATAATATGTATAATTTTACGAAGATTGAGAAGAAATGGCAGAAGTATTGGAGTGATAATAAGACTTTTGAAGCAATTACTGGTAGTGAAAAGGAACCATACTATATATTGGTAGAATTTCCTTATCCATCAGGAGCAGGTCTTCATGTAGGACATGTTAGAGGATATACGGCACAAGATATTTTAGCTAGAGTTAAGAGAATGCAAGGATATAATGTGTTATTTCCAATGGGGTGGGATGCTTTTGGGGCTCCTGCTGAACAGTATGCAATAAAGAATCATATTCATCCTAAAGAAGCTGTTAAAGAAAATATTAAGACATTTAAGAGACAAATGTTATCATTAGGATTTTCTTTTGATTGGGATAGAGAGTTTTCAACAACTGATCCAGAATATTATAAATGGACACAATGGCAATTTTTACAATTTTATAAACATGGGATGGCTTATAAAGCTAAGACTTTTGTTAACTGGTGTCCTAAGTGTTTGAGTGTATTATCAAATGAAGATGCTGCTGGGGGAGTATGTGAAAGATGCGGTAGTAAGGTTGTTCAAAAGGAAAAAGAGCAATGGATGCTTAGAATGAGTGCTTATGCTGAAGATTTGATTAAGGGACTTGATGATACTAATTTTGCTGATAGAGTTAAGTTAGGACAAATTAATTGGATTGGTAAGTCTACAGGAGCAGAAGTTGATTTTACAGTAGAAGAAACGGGAGATAAATTAACAGTATATACTACTAGATGCGATACATTATTTGGAGTTACTTTTATGGTATTATCTCCAGAGCATCCAATATTAGAGAAATTATCTAGTATTATTAAGAATATGGATGAAGTTAGAAAATATCAAGATTTTGCTAAACAAAAGAGTGCTTTTGAGAGAACGGAGTTAAATAAGGCTAAGACTGGTGTTAAGTTAGAGGGTATTACAGTTAAGAATCCTCTTAATGGAAAGAATGTTGCAGTATTTATATCTGACTATGTAATGATGGGATATGGTACAGGGGCTATTATGGCAGTGCCAGCTCATGATGAGAGAGATTATGACTTTGCTAAGAAGTTTGGATTAGAGATAATTCCAGTAATTAAAGGTGGAGATATAGAGAATGGTGCTTATACTGGTGATGGAGAGATGATTAACTCTGAATTCTTGAATGGATACACTAATAAGAAAGATTCTATTAAGAGAATGCTTGAATATTTAGAGGGATCAGGTATAGGTAGAGCTAAGACTAATTATCGTTTACAAGATTGGGTATTTTCTCGTCAAAGATTTTGGGGAGAACCTATTCCAATGGTATACTGTGAGAAGTGTGGATGGCAACCAATACCAGAGGATCAATTACCATTAGTATTACCTGACGTAGCAGAGTATGAACCTACGGATAATGGGGAGAGTCCATTAGCTAAAATAGAAGATTGGGTAAATACGGAGTGTCCTTGTTGTCATGGAAAGGCTAGAAGAGAAACTGATACAATGCCTAACTGGGCAGGATCAAGTTGGTATTTCCTTCGTTATATGGATCCACATAATGATGAGTGTTTTGCAGGAATGGATGCAATGAAATACTGGAAGAAAGTTAACTGGTATAATGGAGGAATGGAACATACAGCTAGACACTTATTATATGCTAGATTTTGGGTACAATTTTTATATAATATAGGATTAGTACCTTCTAAAGAAATGATATGGACAAGAGTTAGTCATGGAATGATTTTAGGATCAGATAATCAAAAGATGAGTAAATCTAAAGGAAATGTAATTAATCCTGATGATATAGTTAGTGATTATGGAGCTGATACTTTAAGAGTATATGAAATGTTTATGGGAGATTATCAACAAGATGCTCCTTGGAATACAGATTCATTAAAGGGATGTAAGAGATTTATTGATAGAGTATATAGATTAAAAAATATACTTAATGATAAAGAAGGATATAGTAAAGAATTAGAAGTTATACAAAATAAGACTATTAAAGGAATAACTTATGATCTAGAAAGAATGGGTTATAATACTTATGTATCTAAATTAATGGTACTTACTAATGCTTATGAAGAAGCTAAGAGTATTACTAAAGAAGATTATAGATTATTATTAATATTACTTAATCCAGTAGCTCCTCATATAACTGAAGAACTTAATCAAGAGATGGGTTATGATATGATAGCTAATTGTAAATGGCCTATATGTGATGAGAATAAGTTAATAGAAGAAGAAAGAGAAATAGCTGTACAAGTAAATGGTAAAGTTAGAGGTACTATTAATATTAAGATAGATGAAGATGAAGAATCTATTAAAAATAAAGCTATGTCTTGTGATAATGTTAAGAAACATTTAGAGGGATTAACTGTTATTAAGATTATGGTTATTAAGAATAAGATAGTTACTATAGTAGCTAAATAATAATATATTATATATATGTATATAGATAGAGATATTTTATTTAAGATATCTCTTTTTATTGTATAAAAAATAACTAAGATTTCTCTTGTGAAAATCTTAGTTATGACAGTTAAGTAGAATACTTTAGTACCATTTTGGAGGTATTTATATGGATAATGATAAGAATAAAAAGATAATTTTAGTATTAGTAATATTGACTGTTATATCAAGGGCTTCGGGGTTAAGTAAAGAGAAAATAGAGGAAATTGCTAAAGAAAAGTAATTTTCTTTTTTTTATGACAAAAAAGTATTTAATTTTTTAGAAATGTTTGGTATAATGATAGAGAGTAGGTGGAGTATGTATAAGAAAACGCTTATAATTATGATTGCCATAACTCTTATTTTGACTGGGTGTACTAAGATTAGTGATAATCTTGATGATACAGTTAATGAGATAATGAAGAAGGAAATAACTTCAGTTAATACAGTATCTACGGGATATGAATTATATGTACCAATAGGAGTAAAACAAGTTAGTGATAATGAATATAATCAAAGATTTAAGATTCATGATAGGTATATATATTTATATGTGGATACGATTAGTTATTATTATAAGAATACACTTAATTATAAGAGTGATGGAGATTATAACTATTATTATAAAGAAATTAAATTAAATGATAAGACGGGGTATATTGGAATTAATAAACTTGATGATGGGACTTTCTTTGGAGTGATAGTATATAATTATTCGAAGAGTGAGTTTTATGCTTCACAAGAAGATTTACCTGTGATAGTGGCTAATTCTTTAATTATTCAAAATAGTATTAAGTTTAATGATGAACTTATTAAGATTAGTCTTCTTAGTAGTAATACTGATGGTAGAGAAATCAGATATGAACTTGATAAACCTAAAGATAGTGAGAGTACATTTTCAAAGTATTTACAGGAATATGTTGCTGAAGAAGATAATGATGTGGAATTACCAGATGATAATTAATTTGAAAGAGGTGTAATAGTGAAACTATTAGATAAGATAAAAGATTTATTTATGGATGAAATTCAAGAAGATGATGAAGTAGAGTTAGAAGAAGAGAATAAAAATGAATATAAAGAACCTCCTAAGGATGTACTACCTAAAGTAATGAGGGACACTATTAAGAAGGAAGAGGAAAAGGTAGAGTTAAGGATTAAACCGGAAGAGTTTGTTAAAAAGGAAGTAAGACAAGAGGTTAAACTTGAGGGTATGCCTAGAGAAAGTAATACTGAACCAGTTAAAAAGTTTACTTTTCCAATAGATTTTGAAGATGAAGTACCTAGTAGAAATAATAGTAGGCAAATGAGTAATGTTAATGTTTTAAAGGTAGAAAAAGAAGAGAAAAGAAAGGTAGCAGAACTTTATCCTAAGAAAGAGGAAGTTAAGGAGAAGCCTAAGTTTAAGGCTACGCCAGTAATTAGTCCAGTATATGGAATACTTGATAAGAATTATCATAAGGATGAGGTTAAAGAGAAGACGGAAGAAGTTACAATGAAGAGGCCTTCTAAGAAAGTAGATTTTGAGACTGTTAGAAAGAAAGCTTTTGGTAATTTAGCTGATGATATAAAAGATAATTTATTATGTGAGAATTGTGAATTATATAAAGAAGTTAAAAAGATTAGTGCTTTAAAAGAAGATGATTTATTATATGATATGACAGTAGACTCTGAAGAGGATAAAGAGGTTACTATTGAGAAGGCATATGATAATTATGAAGAATTTGGAGTGACTTATGAACCTAAAGGAAAACATGAAGATATAAAACAAGAAGAAGAAAATAATCAAGAAGAAGTATTAGTTAATAATAATGTAGAAGTAGCTACACCTGAAGAAGTAGTTATTAAGGAACCAGTAGAAGAAGTTCCTTCTAGAAGTAATAGAGTAGAAGAAAAAGAAGAGAAAGATACTAAAGTAGATGCAGACTTTTTTGATTTAATTGATTCAATGTATAAAGAAAGGTCGGATGATTAATGGCAGAAGTATTATCAATAATATTATATATTCTTGGTTCTATTTTACTAATAGTATTAATAATATTAGGTATAAAAATGATTATTACAATGAATAAAATTGGAGAAATTACCGATGATATTAATACGAAGTTAAAATCACTTAATGGATTCTTTTCAGTGATAGATTTTACTACTGATAAGTTAGCTACTATTACTGATAAATTTGTAGAGGGAGTTACATCACTCATAAGAAGAATATTTAAGAAAAAGAAAGAGGAGGAATATGAAGATGAGTAGAAAAAGTGGTGGATTATTTAAGTTTATAGCTGGTGTTGGTATTGGCGTAGGAGCTGGAATGTTACTTGCACCAAAGAAAGGTGAAGAGCTTAGAAAAGATTTAAAGAAAAAGATTGATGAATTATTAAATAAAGCTAAAGAGATTGACATTAAGGAAGTATCTGATGATTTTGTTAAAAGAATTAATGAACTTAAAGATGAAATAGAAGATTTAGATAAAGAGAAAGCTTTAGCTATTGCTAAGAAAAAGGGAGAAGAATTAAAAGTTAAAGCTAATGAATTATTAGATTTAGCTCGTGAGAAAGGTACTCCAGTAGTAGAAAAAGCAGTAGAAGAAGTTAGACAAAAAGCTATTCAAGTAACTAAAGAAGTGTTAAAAAAATTAGAAAAAGAAGAAACTAAAGAAGAAAAATAGTTTCTTTTTTGTTTATTTTATTATATAATTATATTAGGTGATAGGATGAATAATAAAGGTTTCACATTAATAGAATTAATTGCTACGATAGCTTTGTTAGCGATAGTGGCTCTTATATCTTTTGTATCTATTACTAATGTACTTGAGGATAGGAAGAATGCTGATTGTAATACTTTAGTTAATAATATTAAGATGGCTACTAAAGAATATGTGAGTGATAATAGATATAATGGTATTTCTAAGAAGATTACAGCTAAGGAATTAATTGATGAGAAATACCTTAAGGGAAATATTATTAATCCATATACTAGGGAAGAGATGGATAGTAAGAGTATTAGTATTAGTATAGAGTTAAATACTGATTATACTGTTAAGAATATTACAGTAGGGGGAATTAGTTGTAATAGTTAGATATAATTAATAGAAGTGTTAATTTTGAATAGAATATTAAAGATATGTATTTATTAATATTAATAGATATGTTAGAATGGAGATAAGTAGGTGAATAGAATGGAAGAAAATGATATTAAGAAAGTAATTAGAGAAGTAAGTGAAAGTATGAAAGAGATGGGATATAATCCTGTTACACAAATAGTAGGGTACTTGATCAGTAATGATTTAGGATATATACCTGACTTTGATGATAATAGAAATAAGATTGCTAAATTAGATAGGACATTAATACTAGAGAGTATGATGAGTGAATATTTGAAATGAGATGCTTAGGATTAGATTTAGGTAGTAAGACATTGGGACTAGCACTTAGTGATGCTACTAATTGTATTGCTTCTGTATATACAACATTACGTTTTTTAGATGAGGACTATAATAGTTTAATAGAGCCTCTTAGGGAGATAATTTTGAAAGAGAATGTTGGTACTTTAGTGTTAGGGCTTCCAAAGAATATGAATAATACTTTGGGAGAGAGAGCAATGATTACTTTAGAGTTTAAGAAACTACTTGAAGATAATTTTAATATTCCAGTAGTTATGGAAGATGAAAGGCTTACTTCAGTTATATCAAATAATATATTAATTAGTGCAGATATGTCTAGAAATAAGAGAAAGAAGAAAGTAGATGGAATAGCTGCAGAGATAATTTTACAAGGATATTTAGATAAGATTAAAAGATAGGATGGTAGAAATGGAAGAGAAACAAAATTTTGTAGTATTAGATGAAAATGGTAAAGAGATAGTATGTGAACCACTATTTACTTTTGAATCAGAAGAGACAAAGAAACAATATGTAGTGTATACAGATAATTCTAAGGATCAGGATGGGAATATTAGAGTATTTGCTTCTATATATAAGATTAGTGATAAGGGAAGAGAATTGTTACCAATAAAGACTGATAAGGAATGGAAAGTTATTGAGACAATACTTGAGACTATTCAAGAAGAGAGCAAGAAAACTGGAGAGTAAGCAAGATGAAGAAGTTAAAGATAGGAGTAGTGATCTTGCTAGTATTATTAGCAATGATCTTTTTAGGGGGATTTATATATAATTATGAATTATCTCCAGTATCTAGAGATAGTGAGAAGGTAATTGTAGAAATTAAAGAGGGAAGTATTTATTCGATAGGAGATACTTTATATAAAGAGGGGTTGATTAGAAATACTTTAATATTTAAAGTGTATGTTAAGATGAATGGAGTTAATTCTTTGAAAGCTTCTACTTATGAATTAGATAAGAATATGAGTTTGAAAGAGATAATTAAAGTATTAGAGGCTGGTAATGGATATAATCCTGATGAGATTACTATTATTTTTAAAGAAGGACTTAATGTGAGAAAGATAGCTAAGTTAGTGGAAGAGAATACTAATAATAGTTATGATGACTTTATGAAGTTGATGAATGATAGTGATTTTATTGATAAGAAGATAGATGAATATTGGTTTTTGACTGATAGTATTAAGAATAGTAAGATATATTATCCGTTAGAGGGATATTTGTTTCCTGAGACTTATGCCTTTTTGAATAAGGATGTAACAGTAGAAGATATAGTTGATACGATGCTTAAAGAGATGGACAAAGTATTAGAGGAATATAAGGATAAGATAGAGAATAGTGAATATAATATTCATGAACTTATGACTTTAGCTTCAATAGTAGAATTAGAGGGAGCTAGTGCTGATGATAGAGCTTCAGTAGCAGGAGTATTTTATAATAGACTTCATGATGGATGGGTATTAGGATCAGACGTTACAACATATTATTATTTGAAGATAGATAATTTTAAGCAGTCACTTAATGGTAATAAGAATTTATATACTTGTGATAATGCTTATAATACTAGGTGTACTTCTTTTGTTGGTTTACCAGTAGGACCTATATCTAATCCTGGTAAGGAATCTATTGATGCAGTTATTAATTATAAGAAACATAATTATTATTATTTTGTAGCTGATTGTAATAAAAAGACTTATTTAAATAAAGATGCTACGGGACATTATAATACAATTCAAAAACTTAAGAATGAAGGTAATTGGTGTGCTTAAATAGTGCATCTTTTTACTTAAGCAAAATACAAACAAATGTATGAAAATATTCTTGACAAACAAATAATAGTGTGATATGATAAGAGTACATTTTCGGTATAAAGAGATTATTATGTTTAAATACTTAGTTATTTGTGATATGATATATATTAATGTTTTTGACTTTGAGGTGAAAAGATGGAAGATAAGTTAAGAGAGATAGAAGAATATGCTAGAGAGAAAAATGTACCTATTATGATTTCTGATGGGATAGATTATTTATGTAATTATATTAAAGAACATAATATTAAGAAGATATTGGAGATAGGGAGTGCTATTGGATACTCTGCTATTAGGATGGCTTTAGTAGATAAAGATATAGGGATAGTGACTATAGAAAGAGATATTGATAGATATAATGAGGCTATTAAGAATATAGATGAATTTAATTTGAATGGACAAATAAATATTATTTTAGGAGATGCTGTGGATACTGATATAGAGGGAATATTTGATTTGATATTTATTGATGCATCTAAGGGACATAATACTTATTTTTTTGAGAAGTATAAGAATAATTTAGCACCTCATGGAGTGATTATTACGGATAATTTATCTTTTCATGGTTTAGTAGAAGATGAGCGTTTAGCGGTTACAAGGAATCAAAGAGGAATAGTTAGAAAAATAAAGAGTTTTATTGAATTTTTGGATAATAATGAAGAATTTAAGACGGAATATGTTCCTGTTGGAGATAGAATAGCTATTTCATCGAGAAAATAGATTATTGGGGGTTATGATGAAGGTTTTACAAATAAATGATAGTGATGAATTTCAGAAGTTACAATTAAGAGATAAAAGATATATTTATCAAGTAATGGATGATTTTTTTAAGAAATATCCTAAGGAGTATAGAAGAAACTATGATCGTAATTTAAGTGAGACGAGTTTATTATTGGTAGACGAATTAGGAGGGCAAGTAAGGGCGGAATATTATGCTGACGTTGATAAGATAGCATATAGTGATAGTGATTATATTGTTCATGAACTTATGCATATGGCACATTATGATAGAGATAAAGATATTATGGCAATTGAACAAAAAAATAATACAATGGGAGATTCTTTGATAGAGGGAGCTGCTGAATATTTAGCTAGTCAGGCTATGGGAGTGGCTAATGATGGATATATATTTCAAACTTTTGTTATAGATATGTTATCGGATATAGATAATTTTTTTGAGCCATTTTTTATACCTAATTATAAGAAGTTTATTAGATTATTTAGAAGAAGAGATATTTATGATTTAATTTGGGGATTAGATTATTATCATAATAATTATGATATAGAGTATGAAGATGATAGATATATAGAAGTTAGTAAGAAGCTGGGAGTAGCTATTAGACAAGTAATAGATAGTCTTATTATGATAGAGAAAAGAAGAAATAGAAGTATTTATGATAAGAAGAAGTATTATGAGAAGTTTATGGATTTGATAAGTGATGATATTATTAAAATTAATTTAGAATATTATTTTGATGAATATAGAGATTATACTAATAGAGAGATTAAGAGTAAGATACTTAGGAGGTAATTATGAGTAAGATACTAGTGAGTGTTAATTCTAGAGAAAGTTTAGAAGAAGTATTAAATAAAGATATAGATGGGATTATTTTGTATATAGATAAACTTAGTGTTAATAGTAGTTTTTATTTAAATATAGAGGAATTAAAAGATATAAAGACTACGAAGGAAGTATTTGTTTGTATTAATAAGCTTATGCATAATGATGATCTAGATGAGTTAAGAAGAGTTATGAATATTCTTAAAGATAGAGAAGAGAGAATATTGTTTTATGATATGGCTGTATATAGAATAGCTTCTGAATTAGGAATGAAAGATAGATTGGTGATATATCAAGATCATTTAAATGCTTCAATATTATCTAATCAATTTTATTATGATTTAGGGATAAGGGGAAGTTTTATTACTAATGATATTACGGGAGAAGAATTATTAGAGATAAAGAGAAATAGTAAGATGGATATTTTCTTTTTAGGATATGGATATCAACCAATATTTTATTCTAGAAGATATTTAGTTAAGAATTATTTAAAGTATATAGAAGAGAATAGTGGTAATGAATATAATATAATTAGTGATAATGGAGTAGAATATCCAATTAAGGAAGAAGAGTTTGGTACTACTATATATAGTCCTGAAGTTATTAATTTAGTTAATTATATGGATATGTTAGATGAGATAGATTATATTGTTTTGAATGAAGAAAAGACGGAACATGATAAGTTTATGGAAATAATAGATAAATTTATTAAGAGAGAGAAGACTCAAGAGGATACTTATTTAGGGTTCTTTAAAGTTAAGACTATTTATAAGGTTAAATAGGTAGTTAGGAGGGACTTAGATGGAAAGAGAGAAAGTAGAATTATTAGCACCAGCTGGTAGTATAGAGAGGCTTAAAATGGCTTTATTGTATGGAGCTGATGCAGTATATATTGGAGGAAGAGATTATAGTTTAAGAGCTAATGCTAAGAATTTTAGTATAGAAGAGATTAAAGAATCTTGTGATTATGCTCATAAATTAGGAAAGAAAGTTTATGTAACAGTAAATATTGTTTTTCATAATGAAGATACTGAAGGATTAGTAGAATATTTGAAGAAGTTAGCAGAATGTCAAGTAGATGCTATTATAGTATCTGATCCATTAGTAATAAAAATAGTTAAAGAGAATAAGATTAATTTAGCTATTCATATATCAACACAATATTCTTCAGTTAATTATGAAGTAGTTAACTTTTGGAAAGAAATGGGAGCTACTAGAGTTGTTTTAGGAAGAGAGACTTCTAGAGAAGAGATTAAAGATATTATTGATAAGACTGGTATGGAAATAGAGATATTTATTCATGGAGCAATGTGTGCAAGTTATTCTGGAAGATGTGTCTTATCAAATTATTTTACAAATAGAGATGCTAATAGAGGGGGATGTGCGCAAATTTGTAGATGGAATTTTGATCTTGAAAAAGATGGAGAAGTTATTCATGATAAGACGAGATTTACAATGTGTTCTAAAGATTTGTGTATGCTTAAATATATTCCGGATATTATAGATATAGGAGTATGTAGTTTAAAAGTAGAAGGAAGAATGAGAAGTGTTTATTATATAGCTACAGTAATTAATACTTATCGTAGAGTAATTGATGATTATTATGCAGGTATTTTAGATGAGAAGAGAGAACTAGGATATTTAAAAGTACTTAATAGAGTAGCTAATAGAGATAATGCAGTACAGTTTTATGATAAGGCTCCAGGAGTAGATGAACAATATTTTGGAGAAAGAGAAGAAGTATCTAATCAAGATTATTTAGGAATGGTAATGGATTATAAAGATGGATATGTTATTTTACAAGTTAAGAATTATTTTAAACCAGGAGATGAAGTAGAAATTATTTCTCCAGATAGAGATGCTATAGGATTTAAAATAAAAGAGATATATGATGAAGAGGGAAATGTTTTAGAATATGCTAATCATCCAGAAGATATAGTTAAAATTAAATTACCAATAGAAGTAGATAAATATGATATGATGAGAATTAAGATAAAATAGAGAAATATGCTTGACAAAAATTTAAATAACTAGTAAAATGTTGAAATGTTAAAAGAGGTGAAATTATGAGTAATAAAGTATATTTAACTAATGAAGGTTTTTTAGAAATAGAAGAAGAATTAAATCATTTAAAGGATGTGAAGAGACCAGAAGTTATCAAGGCTTTGAAGGATGCTAGAGCTTTAGGAGATTTATCTGAGAATGCAGATTATGATGCTGCTAGAGATGAGCAAGCTAAAGTAGAAGGAAGAATAGCTGAACTTGAAAAGTTACTTGAAACAGCTGAACTTATAGAAAAGAGAGATACTGATAAAGTAGGTCTTGGAGCAACTGTTAAGATTATGTATGATGATGATCCAAGTGATACTGAAGAATATAGAATTGTAGGATCTAAAGAAGCTGATCCTTCAAATAATAAAATTTCTAATGAAAGTCCATTAGCTAAGGCTATTATGAATGCTAAAGTAGGAGAAACTTGTACAGTAGAGAGTCCTAATGGCAATTATGAAGTTAAAGTTTTGGAAATAAAATAAGGAGTAGAAAATGAGAGAAGAATTTAATTTTAGTGTAAAAGGAATAGATTGGGAAAAATTACAAGATGAAGCTTTTGAAAAAGTAAATAAAAAAGCAAAGATTGATGGTTTTAGACCTGGTAAAGCTCCTAGAGCAGTATATGAAAAGAAATATGGAAAACAAGATATTTTATTTGAAGCTGCTGATATAGCTATTAAGAAAGAATATGAAAGAATTATTAAAGATGAAAAAGTTATGCCAGTAATTGAACCAAAGGTTGATTTAGTAAAATGTGATGAAAAAGAATTAGAAGTTAAATTTGTTTTTGTTGGAGAACCTAAAGTAACTCTTGGTGAATATACTAATCTTGGAGTAAAAAAAGATAAAGTAAAAGTTACTAAGGAAGAAGTTAAAGAAAGAATAGATGCATTACTTAATGAATATGCTGAACTTGAAGTAAAAGATGGAAAAGTAGCTGATGGAGATATCGCTATTATCGATTTTAAAGGAATGAAAGATGGTGTAGCATTTGAAGGTGGTACAGCTGAAAATTATTCTTTAACAATTGGTAGTAAAACATTTATTCCAGGATTTGAAGAAGCTGTTATTGGAATGGCTAAAGGAGAAGAAAAAGATATTGATTTAACTTTCCCTGAAGATTATATGGCTCCTGAACTTAAAGGACAAAAAGTAGTATTTAAAGTAAAAGTTAATGAAATTAAGACTAGAGTAGTTCCTCAAATTAATAAAGAATTCTTTGAAGATTTAGGAATGGAAGGAGTTAACTCTAAAGAAGAATTAGAACATGAAATTACTCATGAATTAGAGCATCAAAAAGAACATGAGTTAGAACATGTTTATGAAGAGAAATGCCTAGAAAAAGCTGCTAATAATATGAAAGCTGATATTTGTCAAGAACTTATTGATGATGAAGTAGAACATATGTATAAAGAATTTATGCAAAGAATGCAAATGCAAGGTATTAGTGAAGAAATGTACTATGAATATACTAAGAGTAAGAAAGAAGATATTACTAAACAAATGGTAGAAGATGCTACTAAGAGAATTAAATATCGTTATTTACTAAAAGAAATTATTAAGAAAGAAAAAATTAAAGTTACTGATAAAGAAGCTAAGGAAAGAGTAGCTGAAATGGCTAAAATGTATAATGTTCCTGAAGAAACTATATTAAAAGAAGTATCTCTTGAAAATATTAAATTTGATAATATGTATCAAAAAGCATTAGATATAGTATGTGCTAATGATACTAAGAAAGAAGAAAAATAAGTTATCGTTTGATAACTTATTTTCTTTATGTTATAATTATTATAGGAGGAAGATGTAATGGAGAAAAATAATAAAGGAGTAATAGTTTTTCTTATAGGAGTAATTATTTTGCTTATAGTATTATGTATATTGCAAGCTAAGGGTATTGTTAATTTTAATAGGAAAGATAGTAATAATGATGAGGATACTTATAATAAATTAGTAGGTACTTATACATATAAGGGTGAATATTATGATAAAGAAAGTGTAGCATCAGGAGAAGGTTTTAATGATGAGAATGCTTATGTTTTAGGAAAAATGACATATGAAGTATTAACTTTAAATAGTGATGGTAGTGCTATAATGGGTGTTAGTAATGCTCGTGGTAGTGGAAGCTCAGGTAAAGGAAAATGGACGGTAGTAGGCGATAAAATATTAGTAGATAATGATGAGTGTGTAGAAGATGGTAATTGTCAAGCAGTGTGGGTATATTCATATGTAGAGACTAATGAAGAGATTACTATTAAATCTAGTAATAGTAATGTAGCTATTGTATATTTGATTAAGGATAAAAATGATGATAGTAATTCTAAAAATAATGAAGTTAGTGAGGCAGTTAATTATAAAATAACTTTAGGGGAAGTTTCTATTAACCTTGCTGGTGTTAACTCTAAATTGTATTTAGATGGAACATTAGATTTATCATATGATAGTAATGAATATTTAGGAGCAAAGATTACAGGATATTGTCTTGGTAGTGATAATGAGAAATATTTTATACATGGACCTGGTGATGGGGCTACATTATATTATAATGTTAGTGGTGGTAAGTTGTTTTTTACTGAGAATGTACCACAAGATATAGGGTATAATGATGGAACAAAGAAAGATACATCAGAAATTGACTGGAATAGTGTTAAGATTAAATATTGTAAGATAGATAAAATTACTTTTATAGGTATTAATGAAAATGATAATTTAGATATGGATATAAATATAGAGAAGTATTTTGATTAGTCATATGGTTTATGTGTAAAGTTTATTAAAATATATTGGATATATTTAAGAGTATGATATAATTATATATAGTTAGTTAGGAGTGATAGAGATGGCTAGTCAATTAGCTAGTAATTTAGTAGATGCTTTTAGTGGACTTACAGCGTTAAAATATGGAAAAGAATTAATAGTATTTATTATATCAATGTTACCAATATTGGAACTTCGTGGGGGACTTATAGCAGCAACATTATTAGGACTTAAAGGAATACCTAGTTTTATTATTTGCTTTTTAGGGAATATTTTACCAATACCTTTTATTTTATGGTTAATTACACCGATATTTGATTGGTTAAAACAAAGAAAAATGTTTCGTGGATTAGTTACTAAGATAGAGAATAAGGCTATGAGTAAGAAGGATCAAATAGAGAAGTTACAATATATAGGACTTATGTTATTTGTAGGTATACCATTACCGGGAACAGGAGCTTGGACTGGATGCTTAATAGCAGCATTGCTTGATATGGATAAGAAAAAAGCTTTATTATATACAATATTAGGAGTACTTATGGCGGGAGTTATAATGATGATTTTGTCATTTGGTATTCTAGATAACATAATTCATTAAAAAATTTACAAAAAAGACTTGAAAAATGTTTATTTTGATGATATAATCTTAATTGTCTTTGTAAAAGATGATTAGTGGGCTGTTAGCTCAGTTGGTAGAGCAACTGACTCTTAATCAGTGGGTCTAGGGTTCGAATCCCTAACAGCCCACCATTAATTTTTTTGAAAAAGGCAAACAAAATACTTGATATATTACTTATCATATGTTATAATCAAGAAGCAGGACGCAAAATGGGCTTGTAGCTCAGGTGGTTAGAGCGCACGCCTGATAAGCGTGAGGTCGATGGTTCAAGTCCATTCAGGCCCACCATTTTGTTTGTTTTGGCCCGTTGGTGAAGTGGTTCAACACACATGCCTTTCACGCATGCATTCATGGGTTCAAATCCCGTACGGGTCACCAATTAGTAAATATCCCTTGAAATATTCAAGGGTTTTTATTTTGTCTTTTAAGGTATTTCGACATATTTCTTGATAGAGATGACATATAATTAGTTATGGTGATTATATGAATAATAGAGATATAGAATTAGAATTTATTAAGAGATATAGATATTTATTTTTAAATAGTAAGATTATTTTAGCAGGACTTAGTGATAAGGGAAGAATTAAATATCAAGACGAATATTTAGAAGAAGAGATGCTTAGATATTTGGTAGGTGATAGTAAGTTACAGGATAGTCAGTTTTATTTAAGAATGGAAGAATTAAAGCATAAGAAAGTATTTTTAGATATGGCAAGAAGTGGATATGATAAAGTTAGGAAAATGGATGAAGGGGTTGACTCTAATACATGGATAATACTTAGGATAGTTAGAAATTATATTGTTAATAATTATGATAAAGATATTAATAGAAGACAATGGTTAGATACAATGGATGAATACTTTAGGATGAATAGAACTGATAGGAATGGACGAGTATATGTATCAGGATATTATTTAGAATTTGAGGATATAGATACGATATTTAGATATATTAATAATAAATGTAGAATAAGAGACGAATATTATATAGATAAGAAGAATACTTTAGTAGGAGATAATATATTTAGTAGTTATTTTTCAGTAGTAGATAATAATGGAAATGATAAGATGAAGGGGCTTATTTCTTATGAAGAGGTAAGGCAAGTATATTTAAGTTTACATGATATGATAGGATATGATATAAAAGTATATTGTGGAGATAATGAGGAAGAGATAGATAATATTAGTGATAAGATAAGGATAGTGAATAGAGGAGGGGCTTGTTATAAAGAATTTAATTTGATGGAAGAAGAGATGTTTACTGATTTTATGGGAAATTATTATCAATTATGTCCATTATGTGGATATATAACAAGGATTAGTGAAGAGATACTTAGTGAAAAGATACAAGATAGGATAATAGATAAGAGTAGAAGAGAAGATATACTTAGTAAGAAGATAGATGAAGGGCTTATTATTAGAAAGAAGAAGAAATTAATTAGATAGAATAGACTAATATAAAGTGATATGAAATAGATATGGATTATTTATGATTACTTTATAATAGTCTTTTTTTCTTGGATATGGTATAATTGATATAAGAATGGAGGATATAATGAAAGAAAAATATTTAGTAGTTAACTGTGGTAGTTCATCTTTGAAGTTTTCTTTATATGAGATGCCAGAAGAAAAAGAGATAATTAATGGATATGTAGAGAAGATAGGACTTGAAGATAGTTTTTGGACTATAAAGATGAATGGAGAGAAGAGAAGTGATAAGAGATATTTAAAAGATCATACTGATGCAGTAGAAGTAATGATTGAAGAATTATATAAGAATAAAGTTATTGAATCATTGAATGAAATAGTTGGTATAGGACATAGGGTATTGCATGGAGGAGAATTTTATCATGATTCAGTTAAGATAGATGGGGAAGTATTAGAAAGAATAGAAGGGCTTGTTAAATTAGGACCTTTGCATTTACCTGGAGAAATATCTGGTATTAAGGCAATGATGGAAAAGATACCCGAAGCTAGTCAAGTAGCAGTATTTGATACAGCATTTCATCAAACTATGCCTAAACGTAATTATGTATATGCTTTACCGTATGTATTTTATACAAAGTATGGTGTTAGAAGATATGGATTTCATGGAACTAGTCATAAGTATATAACTGAGGTTATGAAAGAGAAGTTAGGTCGTGATGAAGTTAATTTAATTATTTGTCATGTTGGTAGTGGAGCTAGTGTTTCATGTATTAAGAATGGTAAATGTTATGATACTTCAATGGGACTTACACCATTAGATGGACTTATTATGGGTACTCGTTCAGGAGAGATTGATCCTTCAATTATTAGATATGTAATGAAAGAGGGGGAGATGAGCATTGATGAAGTAGATAATATAATGAATAAAGAGAGTGGACTTTTAGGTATATGTGGAAAGAGTGACTTTAGGGATGTAGTGGCTTTACGTGATGCGGGAAATGAACAGGCTACTTTAGCGTATGAAATGTATATGGATGCGATAATTAAACATATTGGAGAATATTATTTTGAACTTAATGGACATGTAGATGCAATAGTATTTACGGCAGGAGTATTAGAAAATAATGCTATGTTAAGAAAAGATATTATTAATGAGATGAGGGATATTATGAATATTGAAGTTAATGATAGTGTAAATGATAATATTGGATATGGACATGATTTTAAGGAAGGAATAATAACTACTAGTGAATCTAAGATACCTTTTTATGTAGTACCTACTTCTGAAGAGATAATGATAGCAAGAGATACTTATAGAATAACTAAAGGAAATTAATAGATAAATATAGATAAGAAAAAGACAACTGATTAAGGGTCAGGTGTCTTTTATAGTGTATGGGGTTTATTTTCAAGATAAGCTTCAGTAGGATTATTAGGGTTATAGATATATGGGAAACTACTTAATAGTTCTTCTTCATTTATTTTTTTAGTTTTATTAATCCAAGTAGATAGCTCTTCAGGGGGTAATTTATTAACTTTTTCTTTACTAATAGAAGCGGCATCGATAATGGTATTTAGACTTACTTCTTTATTGACTAGAGGAAGCATGTATTCATAATATTCTTCAAGAAATTCATTGATTATTTTAAGGACTTCTTCAGCATTATCTTTGATACGATAACTATGTTTAGCACTTTGTAATTTTTCATTATATTTATCGTAGAAGTAGCTATATTTTGGATAATCTAATTCTTTTAGATGATCTAGTATTTTATCATAGATGGATGAGAAGATATACTTTAAGTCAGGTTTGATTTTAATATTTTTTTGACGAGATATTTTTCTTTTGATATAGTAGGATACTTTATTGGATAATTCATCTCTATTATGGAAATCCATTAAGAGATCTTCATCTCTTAATTCTTCTAGGCGATCAGCTTCTTTTTTATGATCAAAAGTCATGAAGCTATTTAGATAGTAATCTTCTTCTAGAACATTATCCCAGGTACTATCGGCGATATAGATACCATGAATATTATATTTGTCATCATCTATTTTAATAAGATTTCTAGCATGACCAGTTATCTTTAGTGGGGTATCATCCATTTTTTTATTTTTATCATATGAAGTATCAACTCCTACGGATAAATCTGATACGGGAATGTTTACTCTTCTTAAAAGATCAGTTAATAGTTTAGAGAAACCTACACATACAATATATTCGTTATCAAGAATGTATTTGAGATAGCGTGAATCATTAGTATTGTTGGGATTTTCTTTATATTTTTTAAATTTTTTGACAATATCATATACTGCGAGATATCTTTCTAATGGAGTAAGATTAGCTTCAATGATGGGAGCTACTAGTTTATCTAATTTAGATTCTTCTTCAGTGAAGGTACTAATATCATATGTATTAAGATCACTTTTAATGAATAGGGTTACATTAGAAGGAATATTTGATAAGGCTTTTGATTCTTTTAAGAGAGAACGGTTATCTACTTCGAAGGTTATTTGATATGAATTGTTATGAGTTGATAATATTTCTAGGATATGTTTTATCATATAGAAGTTAGATAATTCATCTTGTTTTTTAGTATAGGAAAATCTTAATTCTATTTTAGTGTTTGGTGAGATATAGATAAAGTTTTCTATTTCTTCGTCACTTAAAGGGATATTTAGTAGTATATTATCTAGATTTTGTAATGTTTTAAGAGTATAGTGTCCAAATAGAATACTAGTACTTATTTTATTTATGCCTTTTTTATTTTTGATATTGAATTCTAGATGATTGGCTTTTATATTTTGAATGTCTTCTTCTGGTAAGGGGATGGATGATTCTACGTAATAGTATCTTTTATCTTGAAGAGATGATAATGGTATATTTAGATGCTCTTCTTTGATAATGCTTTCTATGGTAGTTTTGTGATATAGATAGTCAGGTATATAGATACAAGAGGAATCAGATAATAAGTCATTTATTAATACATGACGGGCTTCTTCAATAAATAAGGGGAGGTTTTCTTCAAAGAGAGATTTATTTATTACTGTTGGGATATAGCCTTTAGGATCATACATGATAGGATGATCTTTATCTGTATATATGAGAGTAATGTCTGACTTTAAAGCAGCTGTTTCAAGATATGTTTCAGGTTCTTCACCAAGAGTATATTTTTCTTTAAATGATAGATATGGAACAGTAGATTTATTTCTTAAAGTATCTAGATATTCTTTAATACTAGTGAAATAGATATAATTATCTTTTTGTTTAGACTCCCATAAGTTTACTACTTTCATATATATCACTTCCTATTATAAGTATAACATAGATAGAGAGAAAAATATATGATATAATGATAATGCAACTGAAAGTTTACAAAAAACAACTGATAGTTGGTAGATGGCTACTTAAAAATATAATAGAATGACATTAGAGGTGAAAAAAATGAAATTTAGTGATAAGTTACAAAAATTAAGGAAAGAGAATAATATAACTCAAGAAGGATTAGCGGATAAGCTTAATGTATCAAGACAAGCTGTTAGTAAGTGGGAGAGTGGTACAGGGTATCCGGATACGGAGAAGTTAATTCAACTTAGTAAGATATTTAATGTTACAATGGATGAATTAGTTAATGAGGAAGAAATTAAGAAAGATACTAAGGAAGATAAGATAGGGATTAGAGATATTATTAATAAGATAATAGATTTTATAATGAAGAGTATTAATATGTTTGGGGCAATGAAGTTTGGTGATAAGATTAAATGCTTGGGAGAGATGGCTGTTAGCGCGCTTCTTATATATATAGTAGCAGCTGCTACGGAGATTATAGGTAGTGAGATAGTTAGAAGGATATTTATGTTTTTACCTGGTAGATGGTTAATGATAGTAGGTAATATTATAGAAACTATATTTTATATAGGATGGCTTGTACTTGGAATGATTATAATTATTAAGATATTTAAGATGAGATATTTAGATTATTATGTAGTTATTAATGATAAGAAGATAGAACAGGTAGAGATAGAGAAACCGATACCAGAGCTTAAGCAAGATAAGAATGTGAAGGTAGTTATTAGGGATCCTAAGGATAGCAGTAATTCAATATTTAAATATATAGGTAATATGTTAATAATAGTATTTAAAGGGATATGTTTATTTATAGGGATACCAGTAGTAATATTCTTTATATTATTAGTAGGAATGATGATAATTAGTTTATTTTATATTAGATATGGATTATTATTTACAGGGATTAGTATAGCACTACTTGGAGGAATATTATTTAGTTTTATAATTATATGGTTTATATATAATATAATTAATGATCAAAAGCAAAATTTTAAAAAGATATTTATAGTATTTATATTAAGTATTAGTTTAATGGGTATAGGAGGGGGATTAGCTTTTAGTGATATAGATAGTTTTGATATAGATAAAGGAGTAGAATATACTGAGAATAGAATAGAGATAGAGATGAATGATAATTTATTATGGCATCAATTAAATGAAGTATCTGAGGATAGGATAGTAATAGATAATGATAGGGATAATATACTAGTAGAGATTAGGAATAGTCAGGGAATGAATGCTATGGTTAGTAGTTATATGATATGGAATAATGATAATAAGTATGAGGTTGTTAATATATATAATACAGTAGATAGTATGGATTATTATAGAATGGTTATAGATAAGTTAAAAGAGAAGAAGATAGTATTATGGGATGATACTTATGAGATAGAGAAGGTATATATATCAGGAGATAACTTGACAAAGATAAGAAATAATTATAGAAATTATTATGATTAGTATTAAATGATGAATTTGTATGATATAATTATTGTAAATAATATTTGGGAGGAATAGTATGTTAAGGCTAAAGAATGTATCTAAATTTTATTATAATAAGGGAGTTATAGCTACTGGATTTAATAAAGTTAGTATTGAATTTAATATGCATGAATTTGTAGCGATAGTAGGAGAATCAGGATCAGGAAAAAGTACACTTCTTAATGTAATATCAGGACTTGATAGTTATGAAGAAGGAGAAATGTATATTAATGGAGAAGAGACTAGTCATTACAAAGAGAGTGATTTTGAAGAGTATAGGAAGAGATATGTATCAAATATATTTCAAAATTTTAATTTAGTTAGTAGTTATACAGTATATCAGAATGTTGAATTAGTGATGCTTCTTAATGGATATAAGAGGAAAGAGGTTAAGAAGAGGGTATTAGATTTAATTGATAAGGTAGGGCTTACTAGATATAAGAATACGAAGGCTGCTAAGTTATCTGGAGGACAGAAACAGAGGGTAGCGATAGCGAGAGCACTTGCTAAAGAGACACCGATAATAGTATGTGATGAACCGACGGGTAACTTAGATAGTAAGGCTGCTAAGGGAATTATTAAGTTACTTAAAGAGATTAGTCAGGATAAATTAGTAATTATTGTTACACATAATTTAGAACAGGTAGAAGAATACGCTACAAGGATTGTAAGGATGCATGATGGAAAGATAGTTAGTGATAAGATGCTAAAGGATACTTCTAAGTATGGTAAGTTAGAGGTGCCTGAAGGAAAGAATATTGGAATATATAATATTGTTAGATTAGGACTTAGAAATACTTTTAATATAATACCTAAATTTATCTTGTTATTTATTGTATTTTTGTTTATGGCTACTAGTTTGTTAACGGAATATGGTTCTCTTAAGAAGAGTGAATATGAAGAAGGGAAGAATGGTACTAACTATTATTTTAGTGATACTAATGATAAGAGAATAGTTATTAAGAAGAAGGATAAGAATAGTATTAGTCAAGATGAATTTGACGATATTAGTAAGATAGAACATGTTGGAAATATTATTAAGAGTGATATTTTAGTGGATACTAGTATATGGTTTCAAAATGATAGTGGGGAATTTTATTTGAATGGACTTCTTAATAATATAGATATGTTAGATAAAGAGATAGTTCATGGCAGGAAGCCTGAAGAGTGGAATGAGGTAGTATATGCTACTAATGAATATGATTATTCTTTTAATGATAGATGGGAAGACGCCATGAGTCAAGAATATTTTTATGAAGGGGATAAGGAAGGCATCAAGATTAAAGTAGTAGGAATAGTTTATTTAACAGGAAATGATTATACTAGTAAGATATATGGACAGGAAGAATTACTTGATAAGTATATGGGGATAGTTAATAGGAAATATAGTGAAGTTATTATTAATATTAATGGAAAGAATTATAAAAGTTATAATTATATAGGAGATAATTTTACGATAAGTCCTAGTAGTCATGTAGGTAAGGGCTGTGCTTATGTAGCAGAAGATATTAATTATACTTGCAAAGATTATAACTGTAAGAATAGAGATATGAGTATTAAAGTAGATAATTTATACTATAAAGATGGACTTGATTTAAAGATATGTCAAGTATATAATAAGAAGAATGTTAATAATTTATTAGGAATAGATAAAGATAGTCAGAGATATGGAATTATTTATGTTAATGAAGAAGAATATAATAATTTATTTAATAAGGATAGTTATCAGGCTTCAATATATGTAGATGATATTGATAATATAGATATGGTTAGTGATAAGTTAGAAGAGATGGGATATAAGACACTACAAATTAGACATACTTTTGATAAGGGTAGTAGTGATATGACTAAAATGTTTAAGATAGTTAAATTAGTAGTAGTTATATTGATGGTAGCAACATTATTCTTTATATCTTATTTTGTGATTAAGCTTATTTTAAAATCTAGGAATGTATATTTTTCTACACTTAGAATACTAGGAGGTAATTATAGGCAGATTAAGAAGATTACAGATATAGAGTTACTTATGGATGCTACTTTAGGATATGCTTTTTATATAGGTATTTGTGTACTTGTTAGATATAATGTTATTAGTATTAAGATGATTAGTAATGTGATGGATTATTTAAAGATAAGTGATTATATATTAATGTATTTGATACTTATTGTGATAAGTTATTTGATATCTACGAGATTTTCTTCAAAGTTATTTAAGAAGAGTGCAATGAAGAGTTATAGGGAGGAAGTATAATGATTAGGATTAATGGACTTAATAAATATTATAATAAGGGTAGACGTAATCAGATACATGTTATTAATAATACTAATTTAGAACTTCCTGATAAGGGACTTATTGCATTGCTTGGACCATCTGGTTGTGGAAAGACAACACTTCTTAATGCTATTGGAGGACTTGATAGGGTTAATAAGGGTAGTATATATATTAATGATAAGAAGATTACTAGTAGATGGAGTTATAAGGTTGATAAGATAAGGAATCTTAATATTGGATATATATTTCAGGATTATAAACTTATTGATGATATGAGTGTTTATGATAATGTAGCAATAGCTCTTAAGATGATAGGAATTAAGGATAAGAAAGAGATTAAGACTAGGGTTGAATATATCTTAGAGAGAGTAGGAATGTATCGTTATCGTTATAGACCTTGTGGTATGTTATCTGGAGGAGAAAGACAAAGGGTTGGTATAGCTAGAGCGTTAGTAAAGAATCCAGATATTATTTTAGCGGATGAACCTACAGGAAACCTAGATAGTAAGAATACAATAGAAGTTATGAATATTATTAAAGCAATATCTAGAGATAAGTTAGTAATATTAGTAACTCATGAAGTAGATATAGCTAAATTTTATGCTACTAGAATATTAGAGATAACTGATGGAGAAATAGTAAAAGATTATAAGAATAAGCAAGATGGAAAGATAGATTATAGGATAGATAATACAATATATTTAAAAGATTTTAAATATAAGTATAATAATCATGATAATAATATAAATATAGATTATTATAGTGATGAAAAAGATAAACTTAATTTGATAGTAGTATTTAAGAATGGAAATATATATATTAAGAATAAAGATAATGAGAGAGTAGAAGTAATAGATGGAAGTTCTTCAGTAGAAGTAGTTAATGATCATTATAAACAACTTGATAAGAGTGTATATGAGAAATATTCTTTTGATTATGATAAGATAATTAATAAGAATATTAAGCATAGATATAGTTCAATATTTAATTTAGGTAGTATTATTCGTCATGGATTTAAGAAAGTATTTGGATATAGTTTTGTTAAGAAATTATTACTTGGAGGATTCTTCTTATCAGCAACATTTGTTACTTATTCAGTTAGTAATATAATGGGATTATTAACAGTAGAGGATAAGGAATTTATTAAGACTAATAAGAATTATTTGAAGATAGAGAGAAATAAGATTAAAGTAGATGATTATATTAATTATGAAGGAATGGATAATATTATATATATGATTCCTGGAGATAGTCAGGTAGGAATGAAGATTAGTAATCAAGAATATTATCAAACTAAGGATAGTAATATTATAATTAATGGATCTATAGCTAGCTTGGAGATGATACAAAAAGAGGATATTATATATGGAAGAATGCCTGAAGGAGATAATGAGATAGTTATTGATAAGATGGTATATGATAATACTCAAGGATTAGAGATGCTAGGATACTATGAAGTAGAGAGAATGATAGATAGTAAGGTTGTTACTAATAAAGAATATACAATAGTAGGAATAGTTGATATGGGTAGTCCTTCTATATATAGTAGTAGAGATGAAATAATTAAAATTATTATGAATAGTAAAGGGGATAATAGTTTTGATAATGATTTTGGATTTGCAGTAAGAAGTAGTGTGATGGTGAGTGAAGGATTTGATAATAATGGAATATATATTTATGAAGACTACCATGATAAGATAACTATTACTAAAGGAAGAGAACCTAGTGGGGATTATGAAGTAATAGTTAATGAGAGTTATCAAGAAGAATATAAATTAAATAAAGAGATAGATTTAAAAGTTAATGATAAGAAATTAAAAGTAGTTGGATACTATAAATCTGAAGATGATATTAATAGTTATTTTGTTAGTGGGAATACTAAGAAATATAATTTAATAGAGAATAGTAAAGGGATCATGATATATGGTAGTGATAAGAAGAAGATAGAAGAAGAATTTAAAGATATAGGTATTAAGACAGTGGATGTATATAAGAGTGACAAAGAAATGTATACTAGTAGTATTCGTGATAGTGTTAATGCTAGTTTAATAGTAGCAGGTATTATGTTAGGAATATCTTTGATAGAGATAGTACTTATGGTTAGATCTTCATTCTTATCTAGAATTAAAGAGATAGGTATATATAGAGCTATTGGAGTAAAGAAATTAGATATATATAAAATGTTTACTTCAGAATCATTTGCTATTACAACACTTGCTTCAGTACCAGGAGTACTTATAATGAGTTATTGTATGAGTGTACTTAGTAGTATTAGTTATATAGGAAAGAATTATGTTATGAATATATATATAATGGTACTATGTATTATACTTATGTATATATTTAATATAATAGTAGGATTAATACCAGTATTTAATACAATTAGAAAGAGTCCTGCTAAAATACTTAGTGGTAAAGAAGTTGATTAGATATAAACTTCACTAGTGATAGTGGAGTTTTTTTTATTAATTGATTTAAAAATTATTTACTTTAAAGTAATGTTTTGATATAATTATATTAGTGTATTATTATGATAGTAAAGAGTATCATTGGGGTGATATAAATGAAGAAAAATAAGATAAGAATACTATTAATAGCAATTATGTTAATTATAGGTATTGTTACAGGTGGGACATATGCTTATTATATATGGCATTCTTCAGAAGGACAGAAAGTTAATATAGGATTTACAGCTGCTCCTAATTTGAGTTGTTCAGCACAGGGAGTAGATAAAGTTAGTGCTTCAGCGGCTTCAATTATTCCTACTGATTGTACTGATTCAACAAAAGCTAGTCATGTTATTAAGAAAGAGATTACTACAACAGTTAATGGACAAGGTGTAGCATATACAGATATGTGGCTAAATGTTAATGAAATAGGAACATATTTAGCTAGTTCAAAATATTTTATGTATTCTTTGACTACTGATGGAACTAATTGTAATAGTGGAATAGTATCTAAGGGTAACTTTAAAGATTTAACGGTTGGTGATAAGGTATATTTATTAGAGAGTGAGAAATCTAATAATACAACAGCTGCTGATACTACGAAAAAGACATATTATTTATGGATATGGTTAGATAAAGAAGAGACTACTCCAGCACCAGTGGATACGGCTGCTAGAAAGTTTAATTTATCACTTGATGGAGCTTGTAATAATGGTACGATAACAGAAGATTTTGAAGTATTAACTATTAGTAATAATAAACAAGTAATTAATGCTACTGCTACTAATAGTATTAGAAATATTGTTGCTTATGCGGTTACTACTAGTAGTACAGTTGGAGATAGTGATTGGGTTCAAATTACAGATAATATTGGAAAAACATATGATTTAGTGTATCCAGTTAGTTCAGCAGGAACTTATTATGTATGGTTTAAAGATGCAGCGGGAAATACAGTAAGTGATTCAATTACAATTACAGCTAGTCAAATAGATAATACTAAACCAGTATGTACTTGGGGTGAACCTAGTAAGACAATGGTTACTGGAGGAGAAAATATTACAATTACATTATCTTGTGTAGATGCTGAGAGTGGTATTTATGATGAGATAATAGCTCCAAGTAGTATGCAACTTACAAATAATATTTTAACTTTTGGTAGTAGTGTAGATAGAACTGCTATTACTAATGGATATCAGTATACATTTACATTAACAGCAGGTTATACTGATGGAAGTACTGAGGTAGTGTTACCAGCAAATGTAGTAAGGAATGGAGCTTTGCTTTATTCAGATGGTGTAACTTCGCAGACAAATATTACAGTAAATAATGCTGTACCGATGGGAGAACTTACAGTTACTTTAAATAATAATAATTTTAATTATACAGGTAATGAGATAAAACCTACAGTAACAGTAAAGGATGGTAGTACTACTCTTAATGAGGGAACTAATTATTCTTTAACTTATGAAAATAATATTAATGCTGGTATAGCTACAGTTACGATTACTGGTAAAGGAAAGTATGCTGGTAGTATTACAAAGACATATACAATTAATAAGATACAAGCTACTTGTACGATTAGTAATTTACCTACTTTAGCATATCCTGGTAATAAGAGTGGTACATTTGCTTATAATTGTACAGGAGATGGGGCAATAACTGTATCTGGTGGTAATAATATTATTACCGTTAATAAGACAAGTAATACTAGTGGAACAATTACGGCTAATAATGAAGGTAGTTCTTCTGTTATAGTTAATCAGGCTGAAGGAACAAATTATTATAAAGCTAATGCTAGTAAGGATATAACAATAACAGTTAATCAATATACAGTAACTTTGAATGCTAATATATTTAATACTATAAGTGCTACAAATCATGGTATTACTGCTACTTATGAGGTGTCTGATTCGTATTTTTATGTAACATTAAATGGAACTCAGACATCTGAGACTGCATGGTTAGGTGCAATTCCGTATGGATATAGTTTTACAGAGGGTGATACATTTACCGGTAAATTTACTTATGTATCTGGAAGTTATAGTTATCCGTCTACTTCAAGTAGTGATTATGTAAGATTAATATTAAGAACTGTAACTGTAGATGGTACTAAGGTAGCTGTTCTTAATTCACCTCGTAACTTTGTTCAAGGATATTTTCCAAGTAGTACAGAAACTGTTACTACTAGACAGATGACAGTTAATTCTACTGTTGCTAATATGGCTACAGGTATAAGTTTAAATATTTATGCAGTTACGCCATCTAGTTTAACGTTTAATAATTATAAGATAAAAATAGAACTTACTAAAGATGAAACTAAGACAATAAATTATGGAAATAAATATGGTACTTTACCGACTCCTACTAGACTTGGATATAGTTTTGATGGATGGTATACTGGTGAAAAAGGTACTGGTACTAAGATAACTAGTGATACAGTATACAATGTGGTTGGTAATCAAACTTTATATGCTAAATGGGTTGATGATGTTCCTCCTTACGGATTAGCAAAATTAGTACTTAATTCAGGGACATTTACTTTATCTTTATCTAATCAAGGTGATGATGGAACTAGACTTACTTCAAATTATGGATTTGCTTTAATAAGTAGTGGTAGTTGTGAGGCGGCTACTTATACTAATCAGACAGCTACTACGAAGACTTATAATAGTAATCTTAATAGTGGAACAACTTATTATGGTTGTATAAAGCTTACTGATGCTTCTGGAAATGTTAGTTACTTAAAATCTGGAGGAGTGGTTTATGATTATACAGTAGTGGATCAAACATATACTACTTCGGGTAATTATACATATACTGTACCTTCAACAGGGATATATAAGTTAGAGGCTTGGGGGGCTCAAGGAGGAACAGTTACTTATTCATCTACTTATAGAGGGGGATATGGTGGTTATTCAGTTGGCTCTATTAACTTAACTCAAGGAACGGTTTTATATATTTATGTAGGGGGAGAAGGTTCAGGTGGTTCATCTGCTAATTTTGCTGGAGGCTATAATGGTGGAGGTGCTACTAATGGTACTGGTACCGATCACTATCATGCTTCTGGTGGAGGTGCTACGCATATTGCAACTTCTAGTGGTGTATTATCAACGATGTCTAATAATATAGGTAATATCTTGATAGTAGCTGGTGGCGGTGGCGGTGGTTATCGTCATACTGCAGGAAGTGGTTATGGTAGTAATGGTGGCTCTGGTGGTGGTTATCAAGGGGTAGCAGCTTCGTTATCTGGTTCAAACGGTAAACCTGGTCTTGGTGGAACACAAACTGCTGGTGGTCAATACAATGGTAGTTTTGGTCAAGGAGGCTATCCTAATGCTACTTGGGGTTCAGGAGGCGGTGGCGGCTTTTATGGTGGTGGCGGCTCTAATGGTAATGTTCGTAATAATGGTAATAGTGGAGGTGGTGGCGGTTCTGGTTATATTGGCAATTCTTTATTAACTGATAAATTCATGTATTGTTATAATTGTACTACTTCTAATGATGTAGCTACTAAAACATTGACAACTTCTAATTATTCTAGTACACCAACAGCTAATTATGCTAAAGAAGGAGCAGGCGCGGCTAAAATAACGGCTTCCATTATAAAAGATGGTACTACGATTAAAATGACTTATAATAGTGCTGGTGGTACAGGATGTTATTATGGTTCAGTAGTTACAGGTTCAACATATGGTACTTTATGTACTCCAACTAGAGAAGGTTATAGTTTTGATGGATGGTATACAGCTTTAAGTGGTGGTACTAAAATTACATCTTCTTCATCTGTTTCTAGTTCTAGTGATTTTACAATCTATGCTCACTGGATAGTAACTAATGCACCTACAATTACTTTTGGAACAAATGGAAATACTGATTATGTATCTGGAACAATTAGTAGTACGATTACAGTTACTAAGGGAAACGCTAATTTAGATAGTTCATCACTTAAATATATTTGGTCTACTAGTGATTCAGCTACTCCAAATACTACTTTCACTAGTGGCTCTACAGTTTCTATTAGTTCAAAAACTGGTAAATATTATTTGATAGCTAAAGCTTGTGGGGTAGATGGTGCTTGTACTACTAAAGTAAGTAATCCATTCTATGTAGATAATACAGCTCCTACAGGATCAGTTACAGCAACACTTAACTATTCAACAATAGAAGCTAAGGTAACAGCAAGTGATAGTGGAAGTGGAATTAGTTCTTATGGATATTTAATTCAAACAAGTAGTAGTTGTCCTACAACGGGTTATACTTCTTCTACTAATGCTAATTATAGTTTTAATATTACAACATCAGGGACATATTATATATGCGTTAAATTAATAGATAAGGTAGGAAATAGTAGTTATGTTAAATCTTCAGCTATTTCAGTTACTAGTGGATCTAGTTATCTTATAGATAAGTTGCCTACTGGTCTTACTAAGATTGGTAATGATTATAGGTATCAAGGGGGCTATGTTAATAACTATGTATCATTTAATGGTGAGTTATGGCGTATTGTAGGAGTATTTAATATAAATGGCACAAATAAGATAAAGATAGTTAGAAATAGTTCTATTGGAACAATGAAATTTAGTAATCAAACTTCTAATGCTTCTACTTGGTCTACTTCGTTAGTTAAATCAACACTGGATACTTATTATAGTAATTTTGGTACAGCCGCTAAGGCGATGGTAGATAGTGAGACATGGTATTTTAGTAATAGTGTTACGATTGATATGATGACTACTGAAGCATATACGGCTGAACGTAATGGTACAGCTAATACTGGTTATATTGGAATATTGTATCCAAGTGATTATGGTTATGCTACAGCTAGTTATACTTCATCTAGTTGTAAGATAAGATATTATGGATTATATGGAAGAAACTGTGCTTATAATAATAAAACTAGTACAGATTTAAACTGGATATATAGAATGTTTTATGGCACTTTCTACTGGTTTATGGGTGGTAATAGTACTTCTACAGTATTAGCATATAGAGGATCTACTACTATTAGTGGTGTATCTTATCCTGGTAATGTTGAAGCTGATACAGCTAATTCAGTATCATTTGCAGTAGCTCCTTCATTATATTTAAAGAGAACTGTAACAATAGCATCAGGTAGTGGAACTTCTTCTGATCCATTTGTATTAGGATAGATATATGAAAAGGCTTCATTTTGTTGAAGTCTTTTTTTGGTTCTATATAAGTTTAGTGTGGAGTAAAGTTAAGAATTATTTAATGATTGATTTTACAAAACAAAACAATAAAATTTAGTGTGGAAGAGGATAAGAAAAATAGTATGGTTATAAATTACCATACTATTTTTAATGTTTTATATTTTATTTTTTGGTTTGACTAATCATCCAGTTGATTAGATTGAAATTATCATCTCTAAATACGGAATAATTATCAGTAACGATATTGTGTGGTTTACCATCTAGAGTATTTGCTTTAGCATTTCCTCCGGCAGCATTTATTTGTTTTGCGAACCAAGCAAAGCTTCCAGTACCGTTACCTGATCCTTCACCAGCTCCAGTGATTGCCCATACGGGAAGAGTGGTGAATGGAGAGACATATTTGCTATCACATTTACAGCCCATTAGAACGGCTGCTGAGAAATAGTTTTGATGACCATTAACAAATGATAGAGTTCCATAGCAACCATGAGATAAGCCAGCTATAGATATTTTATTTTTGTTGATACTGTAAGATTTTGAAATGAGGCTGATTAATTCAAGTATACTTTTATCATAGCCATATACAGTTTGTCCTTGTGGTACTTGGGGTACTAGGATGATAGCATTGAATTCTTTACCATGTTTTCTTACATCATTTAAAGGGCTACTTTTAATACCTAGATAATTATTATGACTTTTAACTACATAGTCATTACCTAGTTCTCCTTTACCACTTAGATATAATACTAGGGGCATATTACTTTTAAGATTCTTTGGTACATATAAGTAGTATGAGAATTGTTTTTTATCTGATCCTATGTAATAACCTAGACTGATAGTGTCAGTAACAGTATACATTTCTCCATTGATATTAGTATTACCTGATGGAACGCTTCCACTAGAAGATGGTTTACTTGATGATGATTTTGATGAACTAGATGAACCACTAGTAGATGATGGGGTAGGAGTAGTTTTTTTAGTTAATTTACATGTGATATCACTACTGTTACCTAGTTTATCATATACGGTTATAGTGACACTATTATATTCTTTATTTACAGTGATTATGTTATTGGTATAGTTAGTTCCGTTAAAGTTATATTTACTGATACCAGCTTTATCTTGTGCGCTTATGGTAATAGTACTTTGGCCATTACCATATGATCCAGAGCATGATCCGGTTGGGCCTTCTTTATCAATATTAGATACAGTTATAGAGGATTCAGTTCCTTTACCGGTTTTATTGTAACTAATAAATTTATATTCTCCGTTACTAGTAACTTTATATGTATATGATTTATCTTTTATTTGGGTACCATCTGGTAAGAGGAAATAATCAAAGTAGTTATCCATGATATAGATATTTATACCTACTTCTTTATTGGTGTAGCCTTCGTTATCTAATGATAGGGAAATGTTACCATCCATTACGATTACAGTTCTCTTTGCACTGGTAGTGATTCCGGTAGAATTAGTTACGGTGTATACTATTTGATAGGTACCTTTTTTGCTGGTATCTATTTTATTATAGACAGTTACTTTATCAGTAAGACTACTATCAATAGAGTCTATTACTAGGTAACCAGGTTCAATGTACTTATCATTTATATTTAGATAGATAGTATTAGATCCTTTTAGATAGATATAAGTAGCACCGACTGGTTTATCAGTTACAGTGATATATCTTTTTAATGATTTATCATGGAAGGTGTAGATTATTTCATAATCTCCAGTAGTGGTGGTATCTAAATTACTATCGATAATGACTTCTTTTGTGAGATCATTACCTTTATTATCTCTAGCTGTGTAACCGGGCTCAATATATTCATTATCTTTATAGATAGTGATTAGTTCATCGCCATTTATAGAGAGAAAGTAATTAACTTTATTCTTAGTATTTAGAGTGATTAGAAAGATTATTCCAAATACTAGGAGGATAACACCGATAATGATAAGAAGAAGATTTTTATTATTTAGATTAATATGAAAATTCTTTGTTTTTTTATCGTTTAATTCATCATCAATATTAGTACTTTTTTTATCTTTAAAATACATAGTTATCAACCCCAAAATGCTTGTTTGATATCTTTTATCTTCTTAAATTTATCATAGTTAGGGAGACTTGTCAATTTTTATAAATGAAAGTTTTTGATTATTATCTTTATTTGATTTTTGGATAGTATTAATATGTTATATGAATGGTTGATTATTAATATATTTTGATTTGTTTTATAAGAAAAACAGGAATTATCCTGCTTGATTGTGTTATTAAATATGAGGCTTTAGAACCTTACGATTACTTGAGACAACATGCATGTAAATGTCTCCTCTTTCAACGTTTTTTTCATAAAAACAATTATCATTTAATTTATCTCTTAACTGATTTAATACTTTGATTTTGTCTTCTATATCATGATCATAGACACTTCCATAGATGCCTACGGTTATATTATATTTTTCACTATTGTGTAGAGTTTCCCAATTTCTAATGTTTCCTTTAGAATATGGGTTATGAGTAATAAATCTTTTTATGTTACATTTACTAATATCAATTGGTTTATTACCACGTATTATTATAGGACGGCATCTTTCTACCCAAAGAGAACCTTCTACTAGAAGTTCAGGCTTTTCTCTTTTAATATTTTTAGTAAAGGGGGTTATTATTATGCGACTGTCGCCAGTTATTAATGTATCTGATTCACCCTTCCCTATTTCTGCTACGACTTCTTTGGTGCTATTTAATTTTACTAATGGCTCAATAAACGACAAATAATCAAGACCTATTTTTCTTCTTTCTTTAATCCAATGAGCAAATTCACTAACAAATGATTCTGAATTTAAATCAATATCAGTGGATTTTAGACCATTTGCGGATAAGAAAGCTCTTACTAGCATATCGTAATAGATAGCGTTATAATGACTTTGATTATTCATTTTATTCATCTCCTTAATTTCATTAACCGTTTATATTTTAGTACAATAGCTTGTAGATGTCAACTAATAATGAAAAAAGATTCTAATTATTTTTTAGAATCTTAGTATTAATTAATTTATATAGATATACTCCAGTAATGGAACCTATGCTATCTATTAAAACATCTCTTATTTGACATGCTCTACCGGGCACGAATATTTGATGAATTTCATCACTAGTAGCATATATAATACATATAAGTATTGATATAAGATATTTTTTAGATATATCATTTTTATTTAGCATATTAATTGTTAGGAATCCTAATATTAGATATTCAGTAAAATGGGCTAACTTTCTAATTATAAGGCTTAATAATTCAATGTTTTCTATTTTAAAGATATCGGTAATTATGTTTACGATAAAATTAGATTGGTTAGCTGACTCAGTAGCATCAAAGGATGACATTAAAAATATTAAGAACATCCAGAGGAGCATGAGGATTGTTGAAGGTTTATTTTTCATATTTTTTCTTTTTTTCTTTCAACTATACCTTTTACAATTGGCTTTAATAATCTAATATCCAATGATTTTAACATCAATATATTATTATTTTTAATTGGTTTTATTATAAAACCAATTATTACATTTGTAAAGATTTGTGTTACTAAAGAAGCAAATGCTGCACCCATTGTACCATAAACCGGAATAAGAATATAATTTAGTATTATATTTAGTATTGCCCCTGACAAATTAATAATCCATAAATACTTTTGCTTTCCTTCTGCTGTTATCCAAACATTTCTTATTGTTCCTAAATATGAAAAAGTTGAAAACCATACAATTAATCGTAAGATTTCTATAGAATTACCAAAATCTTTTCCATACATAATTTCAATGATTATTGGTGAGAATATCGTCATTATTAATGATACAAAAAGAGAAAAATAAATTATAATTGAATACATTTTTGTGATACTTTGCTCGAATTTTTGGTTAGAAAGCTTTTTCTTTTCATAAGCAATTGGTCTAATTGAATCTATGATTGCTGCAAAAACAAAGCCAAACATTGTTGCACAAGTTAAAGCTGCCGAATAATAACCAACATGTTCGTTACTCATAAATAATTTAATCATTATTCTATCTGTTTGTGCAAATATTGATACCATTAGACTAGAAATAATATAATATTTACTATTGTTAAATAGCGTTTTTACTAAAGGAAGAGAAAAAGATAATTTATATTTTGATTTTTTTAAATAAATCATAATTAATGCTACTGATATAATTAAATAATCTAAAGAATGTGACAAGGCAAACCAGTAAACATTTTGCTTAGTAATTAACAATAGAAATTGAAAAAGTGCAATTATTACGTATGATATAAGCATTACAATTGATGAATATTTTGATAGTAATTTTGCTTGAAACCAGTATTGAATCATTTCTAATGCTTGAAATATTAGCAACAGTCCATATAGTGATGTTACTATCAGCGTATTACTTTCACCTGTATTAACAAAAAAGACAAAGCAAATTATTCCAATTAAACAAAATAATCCTGAAATTAGACACATAATTATTGAGGTTCCTATTACTTCGCCTTCTTTATCTTTATTGTTTATAATTTCATATACCATTGTTGAATCAAGGCCTAACTTCATAATTGGCGCAACAAAGGTTGTTAGGCTTGCCGCATAGCTAATTAATCCATAATTTGATGGCCCTAAATATCTTGCAGTAAGGGATGTTATTATTAATACTAGTATTGCTTTTATCAGTTTACAAAATACTATCCAAAAAGCATTACTAGCAACTTTATTTAGTTTCACTATGATTCACTTCCTTAACTATGTTTTATTAATAAAAATTGAAACACTTTTGAATAAATATGACTTATATTCTAATAATTTTCCATTATCAAAGTTATTTATATATCTATAGTAACCATAGAAACTTATAATTATTGTTAAGATATAAATTATTGGCTCTACTTTTTTTTGCGTTTTGGCTATACAATGAATCATTATTGGATAGGCTAAAAAAAAGTAGTCTTTAAATCTTGTTACTATTGAATAATTTGCAAAAATTGTATAGAACGGTGCTAGACATATGAACAATTTCAAAAAGAACGCTGAATTATCATCATATTTATATATTTTATTATATTTCATATATATCATTATAGCTATTAAGTAGTATTCTAATAAATAAAATATATTCATTCCATAACTTGGGTTGCTATAAGCATCGATTCTCGACATTGCACCCGTATCATTGCTAAATATTACTTTTAATATACTTGAAAAATTTAGTATTGAACCAATATCAAAGATATAGAAAAATAAACATACTAGCATAATAATC
>OKXB01000313.1_pt1 | contig 61830 bp, 49 predicted proteins | sample 1601731 | NCBI WGS metagenome assembly OKXB01 (sample SAMN04414077, study PRJEB24778) | human gut metagenome | material: faecal | host: Homo sapiens
TTATATCGACGATGTGATCGAACCGCGTAATACCCGTTTCCGTATCATTCGTGCTTTACAACAATTGCAGACCAAGAAGCTGTCGAACCCGGCTAAGAAACACGACAATCTTCCTCTGTAATTCTTAAAACCGCATGAATATGATGAAAAAGAAAATAGGGATTCTGGCACTGTTTGCTTTGCTCTGCGTATTTGGAGCAAAAGCACAGTTGACCACATCCATGAAACTAAATGAAGTATTGGTAGTCAACGAAGACAATTTTGTCGACGACTACGGGAAACGTCATCCCTGGATTGAATTGTTTAACAATTCGGCCGGAACTGTAGACTTAAGAGGATGTTATCTGACCAACGACAAGAACAATCCTAAAAAGTATATGATTCCGAAAGGAGACGTATTGACCAAAGTTCCTCCACGACAGCACATTCTTTTCTGGGCTGACAATGAGCCTTCACGTGGTACATTCCACACGAACTTCACATTGGAACCGGACAAAGATAATTATATCGCCTTATACGATTCCGACGGAACAACTTTGATTGATGAAATTACTATTCCAGCCGGACAAAAGGCCGACATAAGCTATGGTTTGACTCTAGATGGCGGCGACACATGGGCTGTTTTACCCAAAGTCACTCCCAGTACGAACAACATAACATTGGACTCGAACGAAAAACTGGAAAATTTCCAACGGAACGACTCATTGGGTATCGGTATGACAATCACAGCCATGGCAGTTGTATTCCTCGGATTGTTGATTCTGTTTTTGGTGTTCAAACAAATCGGTAAATGGGCAATTGCCGCCAGCAAACGCAATGCAGCCAAATCCGGAGAAGTTTCAACTGTTGAAGTCTCCGGCGAAGTATATGCAGCTATTGCCACCGCTCTTTATGAATTCGGCGAAGATACCCATGACGTGGAAAACACAGTTCTTACTATCCAGAAAGTAAAACGCAACTATTCACCATGGAGTTCCAAGATCTATTCTTTGCGTGAAGAGCCCAGAAGAAAGTAATTATCTATTAAAAGTAAATTCAGAATGAAAAGTTTTAAATATACTATTAACGGCAATATATACAAAGTACACATTAACTCGGTTGTCGATGATATTGCCGAAGTAGAAGTTAACGGTACACCTTATAAGGTAAAAATGGAAAAACCTGCCAAAAAGCAGATGGTGACAATCAAACGTGCAGCGCAGGCTCCGACAACAGCTTCCGGAGATCCCGTGGTTTCACGTCCGGCAACATCGTCTTCTCCCGGCGCAGTTAAATCTCCACTCCCCGGTGTTATTCTAAGTGTTGACTGTAAAGTTGGTGACACTGTCAAAAGAGGACAAAAAATCTTAGTGCTGGAAGCCATGAAAATGGAAAACAACATTAACGCCGACCGCGATGGAAAGATTACCGAGATAAAAGTAAACAAAGGAGACTCTGTACTGGAAGGTGCCGATCTCGTAGTAATAGGATAAGACTATGCAAGAAAGTTTCTTACAGTTCTTGATGGAGAATATACAAATATTCCTATCATACACAGGATTTGCAAATGCGACTTCAGGACATTTTGTTATGCTCCTCGTAGGTCTGATTTTCATTTTCCTGGCTATTAAATATGAATTCGAACCGATGCTTCTTATCCCTATCGGCTTCGGTATCCTGATCGGTAACATTCCGTTCAAAGATGCAGGTCTTCAGTTAGGTATTTATGAAGAAGGTTCAGTATTGAACATACTCTACCAAGGAGTAAAACAGGGATGGTATCCTCCGTTGATCTTCCTGGGGATCGGAGCCATGACCGACTTTTCGGCGTTGATCTCTAACCCCAAACTGATGTTGATCGGTGCAGCAGCACAGTTCGGTATTTTCGGAGCATATACCATTGCTTTACAAATGGGATTCGATCCGGCACAAGCTGGTGCAATCGGTATCATCGGTGGTGCCGATGGTCCGACCGCAATCTTCCTGTCATCCAAACTAGCCCCCAACCTAATGGGTGCGATCGCGGTATCCGCCTACTCATACATGGCGTTGGTACCTATTATCCAGCCACCGTTTATGCGCTTACTTACCACAAAGAAAGAACGTCTGATCCGTATGAAACCGCCAAGAGCCGTTTCGCAGACGGAAAAGATTATTTTCCCGATCGTAGGTTTGTTGTTGACAGCATTCCTCGTACCGTCAGGGCTGCCCCTGTTGGGTATGCTGTTCTTCGGTAACCTGATAAAAGAAAGCGGTGTAACACGCCGTCTGGCAGAAACTGCCCGTGGTCCGCTGATCGACGTGATCACAATCCTGTTAGGTATTACGGTAGGTGCTTCTACACAGGCTACACAGTTCTTGACATTGAACTCTATCAAGATCTTCGGTCTGGGTGCATTGTCGTTCGTTATCGCAACTTGTGCCGGAGTTTTATTCGTAAAGTTCTTCAACTTGTTCCTGAAGGAAGGTAATAAAATCAACCCATTAATCGGTAACGCCGGTGTATCTGCCGTACCCGATGCAGCACGTATTTCACAGAACGTAGGTTTGGAATACGATCCGAGCAACTATCTGTTGATGCACGCTATGGGGCCGAACGTAGCAGGTGTAATCGGTTCTGCTGTAGCAGCCGGTATCTTGTTAGGATTCTTAGGATAATAAAACAAGTGACAGTTGATAGATGGTAAGTGACAGATAAATAGAATCTTTTCTAAATCTGTCAACTGTCACTTATCAACTGTCAACTTTTTATACATTCTGCTCAATCTCCATCGGAGCTGTTTCCGGATTAGTTACTTCTTCCAATGTCGTCCCCACAAACAACCATACCATCAAAAGGACAATCGCAATAATAACCCCGATGATCAACCATAGATTTTTCTTTTTCATACCTTCGTAATTCTGATTCTGTTTTATATGAGCATAAAACAACAGAAACAAGTCTTTGGTTTAAAAAGATCTATGAGTAAAATACGAAACCTACTACCATACTATCATAGTTGACAAATATTCATCCGATTACAAATAATTTAGCAGCATACTCTTCATATGCAATTCATATAATAATAGACTGTAAAACACAAAGCTGGAATACTTCCGCAAACATTGTTTTATTTGCAGGAATAAACTAACTTTGTCTCTATATCTTAAAAAGCATCCAACATGAGCCAAGTAAAAGGAATACCATACGGAATATCTGATTTCAAACGGTTGAGAAACGAAAACTTTTATTACGTAGACAAGACGATGTATCTGCCGCTGATCGAAAAGATGCCCAGCTACTTGTTTCTTATCCGTCCCAGACGATTCGGAAAAAGTCTGTTCCTTAGCTTGATGCGTACATATTATGATATATTGCAAAAGGATAATTTCGAAAAGTATTTCGGCGATTTATGGATTGGCAGCCACCCGACCGACCAGCGCAACCGCTTTCAGGTGCTTTACTTCGATTTCTCAAAAGCCGGTTGTTCGCAACCGGGAACCGATATGATGACCAGCTTCAACGACTATTGCGGTCTGATCATCAATCAGTTCGCACATGAATATGCATCCTATTACGATGCCGATTATAAAGCTACGATCGAAAATATAGCAAGTGCCAAAGCAAAACTGTCGTACATCGAGATAAAAGCAAAAGAAAAAGGGTATCCGCTTTATCTTATCGTAGACGAATATGACAACTTCACAAACGTCATACTGAGTGAACACGGACAGAAAATGTTTCACGACCTAACACATGCCAGCGGTTTCTACAGGGAATACTTTAAACAGTTCAAAGGGATGTTCGACCGGATTTTCCTGATGGGGGTCAGTCCTATCACTTTGGATGATTTATCGAGCGGTTATAACATCGACTGGAATATCTCGACTGACGAAACTTTTAACGCAATGATGGGATTCGATGAAACAGATGTTCGTGAAATGTTTCATTATTACCGGCAAAACGATATGCTGACAGGAGACATAGATACAATGATCGCAGAAATGAAACCGTGGTATAATAATTATTGTTTCGCACGAATGGCATTGGATAGTGACCGGGTGTTCAATTGTGACATGATTTTGTATTATTTACACAATCAGGTAAATTTCCACCGTGCCCCGGAAGAGATGGTAGACAAAAATATTTGCATAAATTACAGCAAACTAAAAAAGCTAACCGGTATCAACCATAAAAGTTTACACGAAGATAGCTGTATGAATACTATCAAAGATATTGTCGCAAAAGGAGAAGTGCTAGTCGACTTGCACACCTCTTTCCCGGCTGAAAAAGTAATGGATATCGATAATTTCCGAAGTCTACTTTATTACTACGGACTGCTTACTATGTGCGGTACACACGGAAAACTATTAAAAATGTGTATCCCCAATAATTGCGTACGTGAACAATACTTTGGTTTCCTGCGCGATTATTATCAACAGTTTCATACAATAAACCTTTCTCATCTGAAAGATTTAATAGACGACTTCGCTTACGACGGCCAATGGAAACCGTTTTTCGAATCCATCGCCCTTGCCTATCGTGAAAACTCTTCCGTACGTGATGCTATGGAAGGAGAAAGAAATCTGCAAGGTTTTCTGAAGGCATATCTGGCACTCGCTTCTTATTATCTGGTAGAACCGGAACTGGAAATGAATTACGGTTACTGCGATTTCTTTTTATTACCTGACAAAAAGCGGTATCCCGATATCGGACACAGCTACATATTGGAGTTAAAGTACGCTGGACGTACCACCACCGACACGGAACTCGAAACGCAAGCAGAAGAAGGACGCCGCCAACTATTACAATACAGTAAAGACAAAATCGCTTTACAGTTGGCCAAAGATACAACGCTCCACTTGATACTGCTTCAATTCCGGGGTTGGGATTTGGTTAAGTGTGAAGAAATAGCTTGCTGCTAACAATCTTCACCGGATGATAGCTTTCAAAACGCTATCATCCCAACACCTTATTCTTAGCGATTGTTGCCTGAAATTCTTTCAGGTAGAACGGCTCAAAGTAGGCGACATCCTCAAACCGACTTTCGGCAAATGCTTTTTCAGACAAGGTTACCATATTAACAGCCAACGGGCGGATATTATCAATAAAGAGCGCATTCGGAGAAGTAATCACCTCCCGACATTTGGCTGCACCGTTCCCAAAGAAACAAACTTTCCCTTTTTCCAGCCAGGAAGCATAAGTTTCTGCATCTACAATATCAGCAGACGTTTCGCGAACCGTCTTCAAATTAACATCATAGATAGCTGCATACACCTCCATCCGACGGGCATCGAGCATGGCGCAATACAAACAGTCGGACGCATTATTTTGCTGTTCCAATGCGGCAACAGCCAACACTTCCAGCGTAGGGATACTGATCAGAGGTATGCCGTAACCGAAACACAAACCTTTGGCTACCGATACGCCGATACGCAATCCGGTATAAGATCCCGGACCGCTGCTGACAGCTACTGCATCCAGCTTCAATCCTTTTTCTTTGGTTACCGCAATAGCCTCTTCCGCATAAACACCCAGCAAAGCGGCGTGAGAAGGACCTTCAAACGAACTCTTTTCAAAAAGCACCTCACCATCAGCCGATAAAGCGACGGAACACACCGAGGTCGATGTTTCAATATTTAAAATACAAGACATAATAGTTGACAGTTGACGGTTGACAAGTGACAGATATTTTTCAATAGAACTCCGCTGTTCATCAACCGGATTAATTGGTCGCAAAAGTACAAAAACGTCTTTATACGAATGAGAAAATAACGAACTTTTTCTCTATCAGGACGAAGAATTATCAACTGTCAACTGTCAACTATCAACTGAATAAGCTATCTTTGCACAAATTTTTAGAACAATGATACAATCAATGACTGGATTCGGTAAGGTTACAGCCGAACTTCCTTCAAAAAAGGTAACCGTAGAAATAAAAGCACTCAACAGCAAACAACTGGATTTATCAACCCGCATCCCTTCTATCTACAAAGATAAGGAAATGCAAATCCGTAGCCAGCTGCTTCAGTCGCTTGAACGGGGTAAGGTCGATTTCAGCATTTATATCGAATATATAGGAAAAGATACTCCTACCCAGATCAACCTTACCGCTTTTGAAAGTTATTACAGCCAGGTTAAGGATATTGCAGAAAAACTGAATATTGCACTTCCGGCTGACTGGTTCCAGACATTACTAAAAATGCCGGACGTTATCAAATCTGAAATTGTAGAAGTAGACGAAAGCGAATGGGAAGTTGTTTTCAATGCGGTAAAGGGAGCCATCAAACATCTTTGTGACTTCCGCATCCAGGAAGGCGCCATGCTGCAAAAGTTATTTGAAGACAAAATCGGTAATATCGCCCGCCTGCTGACCGAAGTGGAAGAATATGAAGGCGAACGCATCGAAAAGATCAAAGCCCGTATCATGGATAACCTCGAAAAGGTAGCCAACCAGGATTACGACAAGAACCGCTTCGAGCAGGAAATGATCTATTACATCGAAAAACTGGATGTGAACGAAGAAAAGAACCGCCTCGACAACCATCTGAAATATTTCATCAGCACGATGAAAGACGGACACGGACAAGGCAAAAAGCTCGGTTTCATCGCTCAGGAAATGGGCCGCGAAATCAACACGCTCGGTTCGAAAAGCAACCATGCGGAAATGCAGAAAATTGTCGTTCAGATGAAAGACGAACTGGAACAAATCAAGGAACAGGTACTAAACGTATTATAATATGGCTGGTAAATTAATTATATTCTCCGCCCCGTCAGGCTCAGGTAAATCAACCATCATCAACCATCTGCTAAAACAGAACCTGAACCTGCATTTCTCTATCTCGGCAACAAGCCGTGCACCGCGCGGAACAGAACAGAACGGTGTGGAATATTATTTCCTGACTCCCGACGAATTCCGGGCCCGTATCGCTGCCGGTGATTTTCTGGAATATGAGGAAGTATATACCGATAAATACTACGGCACATTGAAAAGTGAAGTGGAACGCCAACTGAATGAAGGCAACAATGTCATATTCGATGTGGACGTTGTCGGCGGATGCAACATCAAAAAGTTTTATGGTGACCGTGCTCTTTCAGTATTTATCCAGCCGCCCAGCATCGCCCATCTGCGTGAACGTCTGGAAGGACGTGGTACGGATGCTCCCGAAGTGATCGACAGCCGTATCGCAAAAGCGGAATTCGAACTGGGATTTATTCCTCATTTCGATGTCTGCATCGTAAACGACGACCTTGCGACAGCACAGGCCGAAGCTGTGGAAGTTATAAAAGATTTTCTGTCTAAAGAATGAATAACAACAGACAATTATCACGTAAATGGGGATATATTTTCGCACTGACCGGAATCGCGGCATTGGGAACCTGCATTGCAGGCCTCATTTATAAAGAATATCTCATTGCATTTGCAACCGGACTCGTATTCGGCGTACAGGCATTCAACTTTATAATGTGGAAGAAACAACGGTAAAGGAAAACAACAAACTGAAAACCGGAATCTTTTCCGGTTCTTTCAACCCGGTTCACATCGGTCATTTGGCCCTGGCCAACTGGCTGTGTGAGTTTGCGGGGTTGGACGAACTGTGGTTTGTTATCACGCCTCATAACCCGCTAAAGAAACGCGACGACCTGATGGATGACCGGCTCCGGCTCGAACTGGTCGAAGCTGCCGTTGCCGGATATGATAAATTCCGTACCAGCGATATCGAGTTTACGCTTCCCCAACCGACTTACACGATAGACACCTTACGTACCCTCGACCGTACATATCCCGACCGCGAATTTCATTTTATAATGGGAGCCGACAACTGGTCGTCAATCAATCGCTGGAAAGAATCGGAAACGTTAATTACCAGCTACCCTATCCTGATTTATCCGCGTAAAGGATACGAAATCAACATCCCCGACAACCTTCCCGACATCCGTAAAGTCGATGCTCCGCTGATGGAAATATCCTCCACTTTTATACGCGAATCACTGGCAGCCGGCAAGGATATACGTTTCTTCTTACCGGAAGCAATACGTAACCATAAGTGCTTTTCTAATATATAATTAAGTAAACTACTACTCACTTTTATCCTATAAGTGAGAAAAATTTTGTACTTTTGCGCCGTATTATACAAAATAATAGCGTAATGAATCTATTAGAACTGAGTGAACAGGAAATCATAAGACGCAATAGCATGGAGCAATTGCGCCAAATGGGGATAGAACCGTATCCCGCTGCTGAGTACGTAACAAACGCATATTCCAAAGAAATAAAGGCATCTTTTAAAGACGATGCAGAACCCCGTCCTGTAACTATTGCAGGCCGTATCATGAGCCGCCGTATTATGGGTAAGGCTTCATTCATGGAGTTGCAGGATTCGGAAGGCAGAATACAGGTATATATTTCCCGTGATGATATCTGCCCGGGTGAAGACAAAGATTTATATAACGTCGTTTTCAAGAAGTTGCTCGATATCGGAGACATTGTAGGAATCAAAGGTTTTGTATTCCGTACGCAAATGGGTGAAATCTCCGTCCATGCACAGGAATTGACGGTATTATCCAAATCACTCAGACCGCTGCCTATCGTTAAATACAAAGACGGTGTAGCTTATGACGGATTTAACGATCCCGAACTACGTTACCGTCAGCGTTATATCGACCTGATCGTAAACGATGGCGTAAAGGATATTTTCATGAAACGTGCAAAAGTGATCAAAACAATGCGCGCCGTACTCGACGAAGCCGGATATACGGAAGTAGAAACTCCGATCCTTCAGTCTATCGCCGGTGGTGCAAGTGCACGTCCGTTTATCACGCATCATAATTCATTAGATATTGACCTTTATCTGCGTATCGCTACCGAACTGTATCTGAAAAGACTGATCGTCGGCGGTTTCGAAGGGGTTTACGAAATCGGGAAAAACTTCCGTAACGAAGGTATGGACCGGACGCACAACCCGGAATTTACCTGCATGGAATTGTATGTCCAATATAAGGATTACAACTGGATGATGAGCTTCACGGAGCAGCTGCTGGAAAAAATATGTATGGCTGTCAACGGTACATGCGAAACCGTAGTCGACGGCAAGACTATCAGCTTCAAGGCTCCTTTCCGTCGCTTACCTATCCTGGAAGCCATTAAGGAAAAGACCGGCTACGACCTGGAAGGCAAGAACGAAGATGAAATCCGTTCAATCTGTAAAGAATTGAAGATGGAGATCGACGAAACAATGGGTAAAGGCAAGTTGATCGATGAAATCTTCGGAGAATTCTGTGAAGGTACATTTATCCAACCGACATTCATTATCGACTATCCGGTTGAAATGAGTCCGCTGACCAAAATGCACCGCAGCAAACCGGGACTGACCGAACGTTTCGAATTGATGGTGAACGGAAAAGAGTTGGCAAACGCTTACAGCGAGCTGAACGACCCGATCGACCAGGAAGAACGTTTCAAGGATCAATTGAAGTTGAGCGAAAAAGGGGACGACGAAGCGATGTTCATCGACCAGGATTTCTTGCGCGCATTGCAATTCGGTATGCCTCCTACATCCGGTATCGGTATCGGTATCGACCGTTTGGTGATGTTGATGACCGGCCAGACTACTATTCAGGAAGTATTGTTCTTCCCGCAAATGCGTCCGGAAAAAACAGTAAAGAAAGATGCTGTCGACAAATACGTAGCATTAGGTATCGATGAAGCCTGGGTGCCGGCATTACAGAAAGCCGGTTATCTGACTGTCGACACGCTGAAAGAGGTGAACCCTAACAAGCTGCGCCAGGAACTTTGTGAGATGAACAAGAAGTATAAGCTGGAACTGCAAAATCCTGCGGCCGAAGAAGTGGAAGCATGGATTGCCAACGCAGCCAAATAAAAGGGAATGCTATGAAATTACCCGGTAAAATTGCAATAATGGGAGGTGGTAGCTGGGCTACCGCCTTAGCCAAGATTGTACTTTCTACACAGGATAGTATTAACTGGTATATGCGCCGGCAGGACCAGGTTGACGACTTTTTAAAGACAGGACATAACCCCAGTTATCTGTCTGCCGTAAAGTTCGACACGGACAAAATAAAATTCTACACGGATATTAACGATGCGATTAACGATTCCGATACGCTAATCTTCGCGACTCCATCTCCGTTCCTGAAACAACATTTAATGAAGGTGACAACCCCGCTGAATGATAAATTCATCATCTCGGCCATCAAGGGGATTGTACCGGACGAGAACATGCTGATTGCCGACTATTTCACGGAATATTATAATGTACCTATGGAAAACATCGCAGTAATCGGCGGTCCGTGTCATGCGGAAGAGATTGCGCTCGAACGTCTTTCCTATATTACATTAGCCTGTTCCAATATCGACAATGCACGTGCCGTCGCCCATGTATTCCAGAATCAATATCTGAACAACTATTGTTGTAAAGATGTTAGAGGAATAGAATATGCTTCTGTTTTAAAGAATGTATATGCGATTGTTGCCGGTATCTGTCACGGGATGAAATATGGAGACAACTTCCTGGCAGTATTCATCTGTAACGCAATCGAAGAAATGCGTAATTTCCTCAATTCCGTACACAGCCTGGAACGCGACGTAACCGACTCGGTTTATCTGGGAGACTTGCTGGTGACAGCGTATTCCCGTTTCAGCCGTAACCGTACGTTCGGGACGATGATTGGAAAAGGATATTCCGTCAAGATTGCCCAGCTGGAAATGGAAATGATTGCCGAAGGATACTACGGGACCAAATGTATCCACGAGATAAATGAAAAGTATAAGGTAAACATGCCGATTCTGGACGCCTTATACGATATATTATATGAAAGAAAATCGCCGACTACCGTTATACGGCAGTTGACAGAAACATTTAAGTAGGTATGAAAAACATCAGTATTAACATTGACAAAGCACTGGGCGTTGTTACAAAAGAACAGGTTTACGCACAGGAAGCCAAGGCAAACGAATGTATTGCCACTTTACATAACGGAAACGGAGCTGGTAACGATTTTCTGGGTTGGTTACATCTCCCCTCTTCTATCACAGATGCTGAATTAACAGACATCGAGAACACGGCCAACGTGCTTCGTTCTAAATGTGAAGTTGTCGTTGCCATCGGTATCGGCGGAAGCTATCTCGGCACAAAAGCCGTTGTCGAAGCATTGAACAACAGTTTCGACTGGTTGCAGTCTGACCGTAAGAACCCGGTTGTTCTCTATGCCGGACAGAATATCGGCGAAGATTATCTGTATGAGCTGTGTGAAATACTGAAAGGTAAACAATTCGGTCTGATTAACATATCCAAATCGGGAACAACAACAGAGCCTGCCCTGGCATTCCGTATGCTGAAGAAGCAACTGGAAGACGCAGTCGGCAAAGAAGAAGCAAAACATCGTATTGTTGCCATTACTGATGCCAAAAGAGGTGCCCTTCGCACATTGGCAGACCAGGAAGGTTACAAGACATTTATCATTCCTGATAATGTAGGCGGACGTTTCTCCGTACTGACTCCGGTCGGTTTACTGCCTATCGCAGTGGCAGGTATCAGTATCCGCGACCTGGTTGCCGGTGCCGTATCTATGGAAAAGGCTACAGGTATTGAAATTCCTTTCAATGAAAACCTGTCGGCTATCTATGCTGCAACCCGCAATGAATTATATAAAAGCGGCAAGAAGATTGAAATCCTTGCTAACTTCCATCCGAAACTTCATTACATCGGCGAATGGTGGAAACAGCTGTACGGCGAAAGCGAAGGTAAAGATGGAAAAGGTATTTTCCCGGCTTCTGTCGACCTGACAACCGACCTTCACTCAATGGGCCAATGGATTCAGGAAGGCGAACGCATCATCTTCGAAACAGTCATCTCTGTTGAAACTCCTTCACACAAAGTAGAAGTCCCGACAGACGAAGCCAACTTGGACGGCCTGAACTTCCTTGCCGGAAAACGTGTAGACGAAGTAAATAAGATGGCAGAACTGGGTACTCAGCTGGCACACGTAGACGGTGGTGTTCCAAACATCAAAATCACGATGCCGGAAGTAAATGCTTATTACATCGGCCAGTTGTTCTACTTCTTCGAGAAAGCCTGTGGAATCAGTGGTTATATGCTGGGCGTTAATCCGTTCGACCAACCGGGTGTAGAAGCATACAAAAAGAACATGTTCGCGCTGCTGAACAAGCCAGGGTATGAAAAGGAAAGCGAAGCAATCCGCAAGAAACTATAATAGTTGACAGATAACAGTTGACAGGTGACAGTTATTTCGGCTTTCAGCCGAGTGGTTTCGCGAAGCCTAACTGTCACTTGTCAACTGTCAACTGATTTTACATTCTATACCGTATCCCCGCCATTGCCGTTCCCATGTGGCCGAAGCCGACTTCTACAAAACCTGCAATCTGGCGTCCTACTTCGATACCGATAGGGGAAACCTGATACATAAAGAATGCCTTAACCTTTGTTTCTTCATCCGGTTTGTTCTCGTCGTTTATAAAAGAGGCTTTTGCTGTTGCAATGGCTACACCTGCATTCAAACGGGAATATAATGTAATAAAATTATAATTATACCAGTTATACTTAAATGAAGGACAGATGGAATGAAAAGAACTTACGAAATCGCCGACAATCTTCTCATTGGCAATAATACGCTTATCGCTGTTTGTATAAGAATAAACCAACCCGATTCCCCATTCTTCATCCGGATAAAAGATATAACTGATATTCAACGCACCGAACTTACCTTTATCATCATATAAATTGACCGATTCGGTAGAAGGGTCAAAGTAATTTTCATAATGATGCAACAAGTCAGCTGCCGGAAGACCACCATAACTCAAAGAAACTTCATGCTGCAAGTCGGTCCAGTCCTGGGCCTTGCTCTGAAAGCAGACAACGAACAGCATCATCGCTAATACTAGTAAAATCTTCTTCATGCTCATCAGTTTTTATTGTTATTACCATACCCGGTTTTACGGGTTGTTCACATCAAAGATAGGAAATAAGTATAAGAAATTTCGTAACTTTGCAAAGATTATTAAGGATATAAATAAAATGATACAAGAAGCTATCAACCGTTATCTGCTTAGGACTAAGCAGAACTCTCTTTCTCCCAAAGCTGTACTTTTCGATATGGATGGTGTCTTATACGACTCCATGCGTTTTCACGCCCGTGCCTGGAACGAAACAGCGATACATCATCAGCTCCAGGCTAAAGAGGAAGACTTTTACATGTTTGAAGGCCGTACCGGTGACAGTACGATCAATGAATTGTACCAACGTACCTTTCAGCGTGATGCGACCGATGAGGAAAAACGGGAACTATATGAAGAGAAAGCAACACTTTTCAATAAATATAATGATGGTAAAGCAATGACAGGCGCCGCAGAAGTACTGGCAGCCGTTAAAGCGACCGGACTACAAACATTAGTCGTGACCGGTTCCGGCCAGCACAGCTTGATTAACAAACTGGAACATACCTATCCCGGCTGTTTTACCCGCGAAAAGATGGTTACGGCTTTTGACGTAAAATACGGCAAACCTCATCCCGAACCTTATCTGATGGGATTGCAAAAAGCCGGAGTCCGTGCCAACGAAGCATTTGTCGTAGAAAACGCCCCGATGGGTGTCGAAGCCGGTGTTGCTGCGGGCATCTTCACGATTGCAGTCAATACCGGTCCCCTCCCCGACAAAGTGTTATTGGATGCAGGCGCCGATTTACTGTATCCGGATATGGCAAGCCTGGCAAAAGACTGGGATAATATAATGAGGTGTATAGGATAGATTCTATTTCCATATAAAAAAACAAAGCGATACCTACAGAAAACCGTAAGTATCGCTTTTGCCATGAATAATTATCTTATAATCGTTTACTTTACATAATTCGCCTTGTTCAGGAAGTCGAAACTTTCTTTACAGCTGGCTACAGGATCATTGTTTGTATATTGTTCTACTTCAACGTACCAGTCTCTTACATTGTTTGCATACATCTGGTCAAAGATCGGTTTGAAGTCAATCTTACCGCTGGCACCGATTTCCATGTCATCCTTAATATGGATCGTCTTGAACTGGCTCGGACGGGATTTCAGATAAGCCACGGGATCACCACCACCTTGTGTCACCCAATAAACATCCATCTGGAAGAATACATGATTAGGACTTACATTGTCCAGCAAGAAGTCGTAGATCAACTTATCTTCTATCTTACGGAATTCAAATGCATGGTTATGATAACCGAAAGCAATACTGGCTGCAGCCGTTTTGTAACCTACCGTATTGAAATAATCGCAATACATCTTCAGGTCATCCAAGGTTGTTTCATCATTCACCGGCATCCAGGGCTGAACCATATATTTAACCCCCAATTCGTTGTGAGCAGCAATTGCCTGGTCCCACCAGTTCATTACTTCTGCTTCCTTTTCTTTGGTAAAAGCCTGTCCCAAATGGGCACTTGTACACTTCATACCCAAGTCGTTACACATTTTCTTAAATTCAGCAGGAGCTAAACCATAAATTTTACCATTGTCATAACCGGCTGTTTCTAAATTGGTATACCCCATTTTAGATGCTGTTTCCAACACTTTTTGAATGCCTTCGTCTTTTACAAGGTCTCTCAAAGAATATAACTGTAAACCGATATGTTTCTTTTCGGCACAAGAAGATAACAACTGAGGTGCAACTAAACCTCCCGCAAGCAACATTGAGGCTTGCTTTAAAAAGTCACGTCTGTTCTGCATAGTACTAAAAATTAAGTTTGATTGAGAATTTGTACAAAAGTAAGACTATATTCGATGGATTCTAAGATTATTTCGTTAAAATCAATAAAAAGATAAATTACTTTTGCCTTAACATTCGTTGCATCTTCATGTATCGATATTGTTTTATGATCAATTTCCGGCTACGCATAATCTGATACCTGTAAATAATGCAAGCTGTAATAAAATAGATACCGGCCTGTATCCAAAGCGTACGGTATTCGTGAGCCACTTCATTTAAAGAGGCTCCTGCCGTATTGATACGGATAAATCCCTGTATTCCAGGTGTGGAAGGAAACAGATAGCCAACCGCTTTCCAGAAGGGAGGTATCGCTTCTTTAGGCCAAGACACGCCGGAGATAAACAACAGAATGACCGAAGTAAAGACAAAGACCAACATCGGTGACTCACGGCTTGTCATAAAACCGGACAAGGTCATCGACAAAAAGATGGACGCGAACAGATAAGGCAGAACAAACAACATAACAGTCCACGGCTCTCCCACCTGCGGCAAAGAGAACAACTTCGGAACCACAGCCAATGCCCAAATACAAACAACTACATATAATAATATATAGGTAAGCGACTTGCCGAACACGATACGCAACGTCCCGTTAAAATGACGGCTTATCGGAACCAGGCTGTGGAAACGGTTCTTTTCGCGTGCTGTTCCTCCCAGCATACCGATCCCCAGAATAAGCGTCTGCTGGATAACCAGAATAAGGATAGCCGGCACAAGGAAGCTGGCAAACCCGTTCTGCGAATTGAACAGGGCTACCGATTCATACGGAATAGGATTGATCGTTATCTTTTCCTGTTCTATCGTCGACGACGGATTATTCTGCGCCCGTAGTTCTTTTCCTATCTCGAGCGAAACTTCAGTCGTTGCCAACAGGAAGGCTTTATAAAACAACAAAGCACTCATATCACAATAAAGCGAAACCGTCGCCTGCTTTCCTTTATGTATATTTTTGCTGAACTCACTGGGGAAATACAGGATTCCGTATGCTTCTTTCGCATCCATCATCCGTTTTGCCTCTTCCATATCCGAACAGACGGCAACAACCTTTACATCTGCCGTTGCATCGACCTTCCGGATATATTCGTGACTCAGATAAGAATCCGACTGGTCCACCACCACCATCTTGGCATTGTGAACCACCTCATTATTATAGATAAACGCATACAAAAGCGGATAGATGAACGGGACCAGGAAGAAAAAGATCATGACTCCCGAATCCTTGAAGACGTTCTTCAATTCATCCTTCCAGATAAAAAAGGTATCCAGTATACCTTCTTTGATTATATATCGTAAACGATGTTCTCTTTTCATTACTTTCAGTTTTACGGAATATACTTAAAGTACAGCAACGCATTCTTCAGATTCTTTCCTATCAAGAACGGTAAGATAAGGAAGCCAGCCAACCAGACATATTCACTCCATGAATAGAACAAATCCCTGCCGTTCAACGCCTGATCCACATAAATCAGAAAATAGTGACGAAGCGGGAACAGGTCGCTCAATGCCTGCAAAGTCGGATCCATCCCTAACACGGGAAAAGAAAATCCAACAATAGAGAAAGCAATCATACCGAACAAACTGGCAAAACTCAGTCCCAGACGCAAAGTTGGCAACACGCCGATCATAAACACACCGACAGCCTGCGAAGCCAGCACCAACAGGATCATTGCCGATATCATCGGCATCCAACCACTATTCAGCGGGAAAGCATTGAAACCGTACAAAGCGGCACAACACATCAACGCCACAAGAGTAAAAATAACAGTTTGCGGGAGTAACTTCCCCAACAGACTAGTCGTCAAGGAGTTCCCTCCCGTCTGCAACCACTGGCGGGCGGTCGAATATTTTATCTCTGTACCGATACTGAACACCGTCACCAGGAAGATCATCAACTGAAGCACGCCCGGCAAAATCGTATTATTCAGATAAACGGAATAGTTCAGCCAGGGATTACCAATCGCATGAGTATCCACTACTACCGGCTGAAGCTGTCCCATAATCTGGTCGGTCGTATATCCTTTCGCCAATCCGGTCTGCAAGCCGACCGAAGCACCAGCCAGGACAGACATGGTCTTCATATCCCTGAAAAGCAGGGAGGCTGCAATTAGATAAGTGCCGTTCGTATAGAAAGACAATGTAGGTTGTTTTCCCGTTGTTGCCTCCACTGCAAAGTTCTTCGGTATATAGAAAATACCGTATATGTTTCCTTTTTGCATCTCCCGGCGTGCATCATCGAACGTAGCGGTCTTATAAACAACCTCCGTCTGTTCAAAAGCATCCAGCTGCCGGATCAGGTTACGAGAAGTGGCTGAACCATCCATATCGACCACGGCAATCGGCAGATTGGTTGGCAAGCCATCTTGCATCAGTGACAGGAAGAAGACGACACAGAGAGCCGGAGCGATCAGCATACAGAAGAAATAGATCGGCTTCGATGTAAGCCGCTGTATCTCCCGCTTCGCCACATTCCAGATACTATGTAAACTCTGCTTCAATGTCATAATATTTCGTTTCCTTTTTTCTTCATTACGACAGACATTCCGGGACGTAAGTCTGCTATTTTTTCCTGCGGACGGGCACGGACTTCAAAGGTCTTCGAATCGAATTGTCCGGTTGTCTTTGTAGCTTTCCAGGCAGCATACGAGCCCATATCCTTCATATAATATACTTTCAGCTTTACCGGCTTATTGTCGAGTGCCGGAATAAAAGCATTCAGTTCGGAACCGATCTTGATATCCTTCAACAGGTCTTCACGAACACTGAATGATACCCACATATCGTTCAAATCCGTAATATTCATAATTGGCGCACCGGTACCGACCAACTCTCCCACTTGTGGGAAACGTTCGGATACCTCTCCGTCGATAGGTGAAACCAAAGCCGACTCTTTCAAATAAGATTCCACTTCGGCAACAGCACCACCGGCCTGTTGAACCAGGGCAGCCGCAGCAGCCTTATCTTCCGAACGGGCACCGTCCCGAGCCATATCATACTGTGACTTAGCCGCTTTTTCGGTAGCGACCATCGCTTTATAGTTTGCCTCGGCCTCATCTCTTTTCTGAGCAGACATGACTCCCTTGTCATATAAGTTCTGAACACGGGTATATGATTTTTTGGCAATCTCCAAACCTGCTTGTGCCTTCTGCCACATCTCGTAAGCACCGGCTATTTCCTGTGCACGGGCTCCTTTAAGAGCTTTGGCATTCTGTGCTTCGGCAGCTTTTTGAACGGCTTCCGCCTGTTGCAGTTTTGCCAGAACTTCCGGAGTATTCAGATACACCAACGTATCACCGGCTTTTACTTTATCTCCTTCATCAAAACGATACATTTCGATTCGTCCGGGTACTTTTCCGGAAATACGAACCTGATTGGCTTCAGCCTGCCCCATAATAATATCGTCGGGAGGAGTAAGCAAAAAGAAACCGGTCAATGCGACTAATCCAATCACGACCAATACCGTGATAAATGCCAACATCATGTTGCTGATCGAAAACTTTTTATTCTCGTTCATCTTTGTATATTTTTATTGTTATTACTTCTGTTTATCTACCGACAGTTTACCCATTGCCTTCGACAGGTAAACTTCCGTTAATTTCACTTCTATCTGAGCATCAATCAGGCTGGAACGTGCCGATACCCAAGCCGTCTGAGCTTCCATCAGGTTTAAGACCGGAATAACACCTTCCTCAAAACCCAGATTAGCATGGCGAAGGTTCTCCTCCGCATTCTCCATATTCCGCGAAGAAGCGGTCAGTTTCTTATTGGCTTCATTCACCTTATAAACGGACTGGTTGACCTGCAACTCAACCTTTTCGCGGGCTTCCATCAGTTGCAACATCTGGATACGTGTCTCAGCACGGGCGGAGTTTCTTTTATAAGTACCCTCCCACCAACCGGACAAAGGCACTTTCATCATCACACCGACATTAAACATTCCCGCAAATTCATTCTTAAAACCGTTGAAAGCATTCGGGTTCGTTACCAGATAGTTGGCCGACAAAGCCACATTGGGCAACATGTCCGCCAGGACTATCCGTTCTTTCTTCTGATAAATCTTAGCTGCCAGTTCCAGGCTTTTCAACTCATCGCGGTTAGCAAACGCTTCATTCACATTTGCGGTAGCATCACTGGAATAGACGGGGAAGTTCTCTATATTTTCATCTGCCAGCGCCAAAGGTTCATCCAATGGCAAACCGCAAATCTGGGAGAGCAGCATACGCGACAAAGCCAGACCGTTATCCACTTTCGTCTGCGCCATTTCCGCCTCATTCAGTTTTACCTTCACCGACAGTCCGTCTGCCTGGGTGGCAACTCCTTCGGCGATCATGGCTGTCACGTCACTGTCCATCTTCCTGAGTAACCCGACATACGCATCGGCCAGCTTTTTCTTATTGACCAACGAAATCACCTGCCAATAAGTTTCATCGGTTTTATAAATGACTTCCTGTAACTGGAGGTCGTTCATCGACTCGGCCAATTCACGGGCATATTTGGTAATCTGATTATAGGAAACAATCTTTCCTCCCATAAAGACCGGTTGAACCAACGAAACGCCTCCCACCCAAATATTCTGCACATCCAGATGTTGCACATCGTCAATTCCTCCCATTAATTGTCCGAAAACAGGAAGTTGGGCAAGCGGTCCCAGGGCGGAACCGAGTTTGGCACTCAAAGCGTCCATATCCAGCAGATTGATATCTTTCTGATTCCACATATATCCTCCCATAGCGGAAAGCTGCGGAAAATATTTAGTAAAAGCCGCTTTGCGTTCTTCATTGGCCGCCTTTACCTTTTCGCCCGACATCTGTAATTCCTTATTATTCTGAATAGCTAAGTTTCGACATTCTTCCAATGTCAAAGTCTGTTGGGAACTTGCATAACCAGAACAGACCAACAATCCTACTAATACAATAATCCGTTTCATCTTTTTATTGTTTTTTCATCCGGAGACTTTATTTTACCACTAAAACAACTTATCACCTTTATCTAAATAAAAAACAACCGGTTATCTCCTATTGTTTATATTCGACAAACCTATATTCTTCGTACACAAACAAAAGTACGATTTATCGGTGCAAAAGTACTGGTTTAGTTTAAATATAAAATTGAATTAATTCAATTAAAGATGCGCTTTTTCAGCTTGCAGTACCAGGCATTGCTGATTCCCATATATTGGGCAATATATTTGTCGGGAACACGCTGCATGATCCACATGTAGTGATTATAAAGGTATTTGATAAATTCTTCTGCCGTACACGACTGACGGATGGCAAACATAGAATAAAGTTTTGATATAATAGTCAGCATCGCATTCTGGTAATACGATGCAAATAGCGGATAACGCAGGGAAAGGTCCTCAATATGGGTACGTGATAGCCTTAGCAGTTCACCGGCTTCGAGCGCCTTAATCTCGAACTCGGAAGGCGCCTGGGTAAAATAACCGATAGCGGACAGGAAAGGATATTGATAGTCGGATGAAAAACCGGTTACGCATTCATCGCCTTTTTCGCTTACATATAAATTAATGAACAGTCCTTTATTGATGAAGTAGGCATCCTGGCAAATCTCACCGGTACGAAGGAGGTAATCCCCTTTATCGACAGCAACCACTGTAGTGATATTCTTCAGTTCACTCACAAAGACTTCGTCGCGGGCCAGAGATTCCGGTAGATCCGCTAAAAACTTCGCTAAGTGGCCGTCTGTTTCCATCGTTAATCTTCCAACGTGAAGTTTCTCTTTCCGATCAGGTTTCCGTCAATAAAAATATCTACACGGTAAGTTCCCGGAGAAAGGAATTCTTCGATATCCCAATACATGGTAACGGGATATTCTTCCCCGTCATATTCGATCAGTTTCTTCATTGAGTAATTGATATCCTTTCCTTCGAAGGGGAAAACATCAGCACGGCTCTTTACCAGCACATCATCGTCCGGTTTCATAATACGCACATATACAGTCTTCTCACCAACAGGAGCGGTAATATTCTTGGCGATACGGAAATCGACTACGAAACGTTCCATACGTTTGATCTTCTTTGCCAGCTTTCCACGCGAATTGACCGGAGTAACCGTGATGCCGGTAGCATCCAGGCGGCTTGCAATAGTAACGCGTTCTGCCAACTTTTCTTTTTCTTTCTTCAGGGTAGCAGCTTGTGATGTGGCACGCTGGTATTTCTGAACAGCTTCTTTCTTTTCTACCTGCAACTGTTCGTTCGCTCGGTTCAAAGAGTCGATCTGAACAACATAATTACGCATGATCTTACGAAGCGTTTCCAGTTCTTTCTTCAGACGGGCAATTTCTTTGGTATTTGTCGCCTTCACCGTACGGAGTTCTTCCATCAGGCGCTGAACCTTTGCCTGCTCTGTGGATAACAAATTCATCAGGGAATCATTGCCTACCTTGAACTGGTATCCCTCATATTGCATAGAGAGTTCATTAAACTCATCTTCAAGCGTTTGCTTATCCAAGTCATAAGCCTCAACCAAATCATTCATCTGCTGTTTCTGCTGATAAATATAATAACCTGCACCAGCGATAATCAGTATCAACACGACTACCGCCATGATTAATAATGAGAGTTTATTTATTTCCTTCGTTTCTTTCTTTTCTGTATCCATACGGTTCCTTCTAAAAATGAACGTACAAAGGTAATGTTTAATCAGATGTATTAAAATATATCCTGCCTGTTTATACATTTTTTAAGAACTTAACCATCCTTTCAACATATACCGACATCTTTTTAGTTTCATTCGGATGAAAATACAGTTTCTTTCGGGAGAAAACACAGTTTCTTTCGAATGAAACTTTTGTGAAATCATAAAAAATATATTGAAATCTCCTCATCAATACCTTTATATATAGGATGAGCTTTACAGATTTTCTAAATAAAATTACTACCTTTGCGCCACTCAATTAAATAATAACACTGCATGCACGAGAAACTTATTATTCTTGATTTCGGCTCGCAAACAACTCAATTGATTGGCCGCAGGGTCAGAGAGTTAAACATGTATTGCGAGATCCTTCCCTACAACAAATTTCCGCATGATGCAACCGATGTGAAAGGGGTTATCCTTTCAGGAAGTCCTTACTCCGTTTACGACGAAAATGCTTTCAAGGCAGACCTGAGCGAGATTCGTGGAAAGTATCCGGTTTTAGGTATTTGTTACGGGGCTCAGTTTCTGGCTTATACATCCGGAGGCAATGTGGAACCGGCCAACTCACGTGAATACGGACGTGCCAATCTATCCTACATTAATAATGAAGATCCTCTATTGAAAGGCATCGACACCGGCTCTCAGATCTGGATGTCTCATGGAGATACAATCACCGTATTGCCGGACAACTTCAAAGTGATCGCCAGCACCGACGATGTAAAAGCGGCAGCTTATCATGTAGAAGGCGAACAGACCTGGGGCGTACAGTTCCATCCGGAAGTATTCCACTCTACAGACGGTACAAAGTTATTAGACAATTTCCTGAATATCTGCGGATGCGCCAAAGACTGGACACCGGCTTCTTTCATCGAGTCGACGGTTGCCGAACTGAAAGAGCAACTAGGTGACGACAAAGTGATCCTGGCCTTATCGGGCGGCGTAGACTCTTCCGTTACAGCGGTATTGCTGAACAAGGCGATCGGCAAAAACCTGACCTGTATCTTCGTAGACCACGGTTTGCTGCGTAAGAATGAGTTCGAAAACGTAATGAAAGATTACGAACACCTGGGGTTGAACGTGATCGGAGTAAACGCAAAAGATAAATTCTATAAAGCATTAGCGGGAGTTACCGAGCCGGAACAAAAACGTAAGATCATCGGCAAAGGTTTCATCGACGTGTTCGACGAAGAAGCTCATAAGCTGAAAGATATCAAATGGCTGGGACAAGGTACGATCTATCCGGACGTTATCGAGTCTTTATCCATCACCGGTACAGTCATCAAGAGTCATCATAATGTAGGCGGACTGCCTGATACGATGAAGTTGCAACTGGTTGAGCCGCTTCGCCTTCTTTTCAAGGATGAGGTTCGCCGTGTCGGTATCGAACTGGGCATGCAGCCGCATCTGATCAAACGTCATCCGTTCCCCGGCCCTGGTCTGGGTATCCGTATCTTAGGCGATATCACGCCGGAGAAAGTACGTATCCTTCAGGATGCCGATGATATTTATATGTCGCTGATGCGCGAATGGGGTTTATACGATAAGATCTGGCAAGCCGGAGTCATCCTGCTTCCTATCCAGTCGGTCGGTGTTATGGGTGACGAACGTACCTATGAAAATACCGTTGCCTTGCGTGCCGTAACTTCTACCGATGCCATGACAGCCGACTGGGCACAACTGCCTTACGAGTTTCTGGCAAAAGTATCCAACGAGATCATCAATAAGGTAAAAGGTGTGAACCGCGTTGTGTACGACATCAGCTCCAAGCCACCAGCAACTATAGAGTGGGAATAAAAAATCACAAGAAGGATAATCTAATTAACTTAATAATTTTAGGAGGAATACGATGAAACAAGATATGATCGTTATTTTAGACCTGGGAAGTCATGAAAATACGGTATTGGCAAGAGCAATCCGTGCATTGGGTGTTTACAGTGAAATTTATCCTCACGACATTACAGTAGAGGAACTGAAAGCACTGCCGAACGTAAAAGGTATTATCATCAACGGTGGTCCGAACAATGTGATCGACGGTGTTGCCATAGATGTAAATCCGGGTATTTACTCGCTGGGTATCCCCGTAATGGCTGCCGGCCACGACAAAGCATTATGTGAAGTAAAACTGGGTGAATTCACCGACGATATAGAAGCTATCAAAGAAGCTGTGAAGTCTTTCGTTTTCGATAGCTGCAAAGCGGAAGCGAACTGGAATATGACAAACTTTGTCAACGACCAGATCGAACTTGTCAGACGTCAGGTAGGCGATAGAAAAGTCCTGTTGGCCCTGTCAGGCGGAGTTGACAGTTCGGTTGTGGCTGCCTTGCTTCTGAAAGCGATCGGCGATAAACTGGTTTGCGTACATGTAAACCATGGTCTGATGCGTAAAGGTGAATCGGAAGATGTAGTGGAAGTATTCAAAAATCAGTTGAATGCGAACCTGATATATAAAGATGTTACCGACCGTTTCCTGGATAAACTGGCAGGAGTTGCCGATCCGGAAGAAAAACGCAAGATTATCGGTGGCGAATTTATCCGTGTATTCGAAGAGGAAGCTCGTCAGCTGGATGGCATCGATTTCTTAGCACAAGGTACGATCTATCCGGATATCGTGGAAAGCGGTACAAAGACTGCCAAGATGGTAAAATCTCATCACAACGTAGGCGGTCTGCCCGAAGACCTGAAGTTCGAACTGGTTGAACCGCTGCGTCAGTTATTCAAAGACGAGGTTCGTGCCTGCGGTCTGGAACTGGGCTTGCCTTATGAAATGGTTTACCGTCAGCCGTTCCCTGGTCCCGGACTGGGTGTACGTTGTCTGGGTGCTATCACCCGTGACAGACTGGAAGCCGTTCGTGAAGCTGACGCCATCCTACGCGAAGAGTTCCAGCTTGCCGGACTGGACAAGAAGGTATGGCAGTATTTCACTGTTGTTCCTGATTTCAAATCAGTTGGCGTACGGGATAATGCCCGTTCTTTCGACTGGCCTGTTATCATCCGCGCCGTAAACACAGTAGACGCCATGACAGCCACCATCGAACCGGTAGACTGGCCTATCCTGATGAAAATCACCGACCGTATCCTGAAAGAAGTAAAGAACGTAAACCGCGTTTGCTACGACATGTCTCCGAAGCCCAATGCGACTATTGAGTGGGAATAAGATATAGGATTTAATAATATGAAAAGGAGTTGTGTCGAAGGATGCAACTCCTTTTTTATATTATCTATAGCAACCTTCCTCCTTTACAAAAAAACAATCGAACAAATATTATCCGATATAGACAATCATTCATAACCCAGGAATGACAAATATATTTTCTTTGTTTTATAGGGGGCAGCAAAAAGTTTGTCATAGCTCATTTTCAGTAGATTACAAAGAAAGCAGCTTACAACCAGGGGTAAAAAGTACCTACTTTCGCTCTCGAGTTTGTCATAATTAACATTTATCATTTTTATATCACTCCAATAAAGATCAAAGCAGGTTGCATTTCACTAATAATGAGTTTATCTCCTTTATGGATATAGACTCCCGGTCACTTTTATCATAAATAGTAACCAAATTGATTACACCTTCATCTAAAGATGTTTTTATTAAATAAGAATAACCCTGGCACCTCCACTTTTTCCCTTATTCTTAGAACAAATGCGCATACGTATCTTCCGGATATTATTACCCAAAGAAATACCTAATTCAGGATTTTCCAGCAACTCATTCTGCAAAACTGATAAATCATCCTTCATCGAAGGATATCGTTTAGCAAGAAGTTTTGCTTTTTCGGCAAAAACCGCCGTCGGTATGATTTTAAAGTTCATCGATTAAATCCTGAAGAGTTTTCTGTTTGCCCTGGATATGCCCGGCTTTTCGTTCTCCTAATTCTCTCAAACCGTCAATAACAGACTCATGTACCATATAAGTCTCCTCTTCTTCCAATTCAACACATACTGAAACCGAATTACTAAGAGCACGCAAATAACGCAAGGCTTTGTCCAATAGTTCCTCACCCTGAAGGCCCATAATTGCTTCCACTGCTTCCATTTTTAGTATAGCCTCACGAGCATTTACATAAACGGCAACAGGCTCTGATACATTTTCCACTGTTGGATCTGGCTGTGAATATGGTTTAGCTTTCTTCATGCTATAATCTATTTATTTCTTTACAAAGATAGAGATATTCGTTTATTATTCACACGTCTGACAATTTTTAACCCAGCTTCTCCCTCCTATTTTTTCCCGACAATCTTCAGAAAACGTCCGGAAGTAATATTCACTTCTTTTATTTCGAAATAATCTTTTAACTGCGTAGCACTCACCCGTTTATTAACAGGCAGACCTACTTTGCGGTAAGCAGCCGTCAGGATTACAGACGAATCAGAACGCGAATAGGTCTCTCCCACCCGGAACTGCTTCTCCACTATCTCCTTCAGTTGCTGCTTTTTACGAAAGATAGTGGTACCGGCTTCCTCTACTGCCCGTTTGATCTCGCTGTCTTTAAAGTCGACGCTCCGGATATAATCGGTCCCTTTGCGGAGGTAACATTCATGGAACATACAATCGTATTCGGAAGAAAGGATACGCGCCAGGTAACGGCTGTAACGGTCCTGGTCTTTCTCGTCGGGAGAGAAACGCAGGTAAGCGATCCGTTCGAACTGCTCGAGAAGAAATATACGACGCTGTTTACGGCTGGTCTGCCGATGACGGGCCAGACGGTCGTTGTCGGTCAACGGGTACTGTTTGTCTTCATGCGTCACCTCAAAAAACGGGACATCCCGGTAGGCATTGAACAAACTGTCCGCCGAACGGTACAGGCTCTTTACCCGTTCCTGCTCACGGAAATTATCCTGCCGGAAATAATTATCCTTTCCATTCTGATAGACATACTGCTGATAAGTAAGATTGACGGCTGCCTCCATATACGTCTCCCGGTATCCGCGCCGCTTATCCTTTTTACTCTTTTCCCTGATCTCCGTCATGGCCAGCCGGGCACTCTCCAGCCACTCGTCCACCTCCGACGCATTCATTGCCTCCAGCGAAGGCTTGATACTGGTTATATGCGTCAGACTGCGAAAACCGTTACGGAAACGGCCGGCTATCTGTATCGCTTCCGTCCGCGGATCGATCACCGACTGCTCCGCTCCGTAGAGATCAGAAAGCAGGATGATATCCGGCTTACAACGTACATCGATATCGACTGCCGAAAAGAAACGGCTGGTGAAAAAGTTATACCGTTTCAACTCTTCGATCCGGTCGTGCATGCTCCGGTCTTTCACATGCCTCAACTTCGCAATGCCCTGGGTACTGCAAAAAGTAGCAGAATTTTGCAACTCCGCCATATCCTTATAAAGCGATTCGATCGTATCGATGGAATTGACGAAGATGCAAACTTTACTCTTACATTCGGGCAGCACTTCCGCCAACGCTTCCACCACATTATTGGTCGTGACCAGCCGGAGCGGCTTGCGATAGGGATAAGCCGGCTCGATGCGCAGTTCGGTGAAAACATGTTCTTCAAACCTCGGGTCGCGGGGCAGGATCGGCGTGGCACTGACAAATGCCATCTGCCGGAAAAGGAAAAAGTCGTCGAGCGGCGCCTCTATCGTCTCACGGAAATCGTTATCCTGAATGATCTTCTCGCATTCGTCGAACAACATAAAAAAGTCCTTATACATATCGACACCTTCATCCTCCATCGCTTGCTTTACCTTCCAGAAACTTTCGGGTGTCACCATGATCTTGCAGCAGCCGGGACACTTGCGGATATGACGTGCCACCTCATCAGTCTTGACACCGCGGTAAATACCCAGCAGGTTCTTATGTTTCTCCATCTTCCCGACGATCACCGGCACGTTCGGTTCGATGATAATGGAAGAACGGTGAGACATGATCTCGCAATAGGTAGCTCCCAATCCGGGTAATACCTTGTTCAGTATCACCCGTGTCGGTATATTTTCTTTTCCGTGGCGGCGAAGGGCATCCGACAGATACTCCCCTTTCCGGATATCCAGTTTAACGGTACGTATCATCACATTATTCCCTTTCAAATTGTACGGACCTCAGGCGTTGCATGAGTTCGGGTGAAACTTTAAACACGACATCTTTCACGGAGATAGATCCGGCGCGTATCTCTTTGGGATCTTTCACCAGCCTCGACTGTGCCGTCAAAGTAAACGTCCCCAGTCCGCTGATCGACACGCTGTTGCCGTCTTCCAGCAGACTGATGATCCCTTCTTTGATTTGTTCGATTGCTCCGAGCATAGCGGCGCTGCGGAATCCATGATCGCCGGTCACATAAGAAGCCAGTCCTTTTGAATCGACATTGTCCGAACGGATCACCTGCGGATAGAAGCCATCTTCGATATCTTTGGAGAGATTGGTCGGGCGTTTGCGTAGTCTATATTTTACAGCCATTGTTTTGTATTGCTTAAGGTTACTTTTCCAAAGATAGGATATATAATCGAGAAAAAGGCGGTTTCCGGCAATTAGTTATGGGAAAAGACTGTTATCCGGATTGTCATCCCGGTGACAATGAAATATCATCGGGATGATGTCGGGACGTCACCGAGGTGACAGTTTGCAAAAGTAATAGGCTTTGCCGTTAAAGTATTAAGCTTTTAGGGTTAGATACTATAGCTTTTGAGGTTAAGGGCAAAAGGGTATGATCTATTGAATACCAGACATGCTTATTCTTTTAAAAGTGGCATTTGATTAAGCATATTTTTTATTTTTATTGCCACACGGGGCATTGGTTCAGCAATTGTTAAACCAACTACGTCATATTCTTTTGCTATATCGTTTATCACCCTTACGACGGTTTCAATCTTTAGTCCGTCAGGATCAGTGCCAACGGCTGCAATAATCTCAGCCGGATCTAAAGCATCCAGATCAAAATGAATAACCACTTTCGAAGCACCGGTAGTTTTAAGCCAATCAAGAACAGCCGTACTATTTTGAGCAACATGGGCAGGCGAAAGGCTCTCTACACCGATTTCCTCCTGACGCTCTTTTGAAGCGTTTGTATCATTCCAGGCACGCAAACCAACAATAATCGATTTTGACGGATTGAGTTTAGCGGGAAACAGATCTACAATCTCCTTGTCACCCATACCAAAACAAGCGGTCAATGCCATTGCATGATAACCTGTATAACTATCACCGGGTAAATTTAAGTCGGGGTGAGCGTCTATCCACACAACCGCAACATCTTCAGGATATTTTTCTGCCAGGTAGGTAAACGGCACCACACTAACCGAGCACTCTCCTCCAAGTGTCACAATACGGTCGGGATTTTCTCTTCTAATCAAATCCAAAGCATCTTTACTTTGTTTAATAATAGCACGATAACCGCTAATACCCTTTTCCTCTTTGTGACTTTCCATATCGAGAGAAATGGGGACTTCAACAGTTTGTTGCTTACTTTCGGGTGCAAGCACTTGCAGTAACTGCGCCCCAAGAAAATAACCACGTGAAACATCATTGGCGGGAATGTCGGGCATCCAGCTTGCAACCACTCCTCCCTGCCATTGAGGATAGATTAAGCGAAGTGTTTTAGAATTTGTTTTCATCTCATTCGATTTTGCATAGGTTGTGCCTATAATAAGGCTAAGCACAACAAATAATAAGAACTTGTGTTTCATTTTTAATGCAAAGTTACTGTGTATATACAGATCACACAAGTACTGATAAACCCTCATCCCTATTATTGAGCAAATAGAAAAGTGGGGAGATAATTTTCGACCTCAAATGAAAGAAATCCTTGGAATAGAAGAATAGAAAAATACGTTTCAGGATGACAAAAGCAATAACTCAAGACCTTGTCTTAGCCGATGTCCTATACTCATTCGGTGAACATCCGATAACCCGTTTGAAGGCTCTGCTGAAATATTGGGGATATTGATAACCCAACGCATAAGCAACGTCACTGATCGACTTGGACGGATCGGCTAATAGTTCTTTTGCAACAGCCATTGTTTTTACCAAAATATATTCCTGGGCGGACGTTCCGGTTTCTTTCTTGATTAAGTCACTTACGTAGTGAGACCTTATATTCCGGCGGTTGCCTGGGGAGAAGTTTCTTTCTATTCATGGATGGGATCGACTACCACCAATCTGATCAATCTGCTGACCGCTTATCTGTGGGTAATCATTGTAATAGAAGTTTATCGTTCACAAAAAGTACAACGGGCCGTAGAACCGTTGGTCAGTTACGGCCGTATGGGGTTGACAAACTATATCGTACAGTCTGTGGCCGGTGTCTTCATCTTTTCCGGTTTCGGATTGGATTGGAGTCATTTGGGAGTTTTCCTGAGCGTATTGGTTTGCCTTGCTTATACAGGCATACAAATCGCAATTAGTCATTATTGGCTGAAAGGTTTCCGATATGGCCCAATGGAGTGGCTGTGGAGAACGGGAACCTATATGAAATGGCAACCGCTGGTACGCTAACTGTAAGTTTTTATATCTCCATCTGAAAAAACATCGTTCCGCTGATCATCAAGTATCACCGGAACGATGTTTTTTTGAAATCACTTTATCTCTTTGACCACCCGGCAAGGATTCCCTACCGCCAGTACATTCGATGGAATATCTTTTGTTACCACACTGCCGGCACCGATCACGGTATTATCACCGATGGTTACTCCCGGCAGGATATTTACACCGGCACCGATCCATACATTATGTCCGATAGTTACGGGACGGGCATATTCAAGACCACGGTTTCGCTGCTCTGCATCCAACGGATGACCAGCGGTATAGATACCAACGTTCGGGGCAATAAAAGCATTGTCACCGATACAAACCTTAGCCCCATCCAGAATAACCAGGTTTACATTGGCATAGAAGTTCTCTCCTACTTCAATATTATATCCGTAATCACAAGCAAAAGGCGGTTCGATGATCAGGTTGTTTCCTGTTTTACCCAAAAAGGATTTCAGCAATTGCATCTTTTCTTCCTGCTGAGAAGGTCGCAGACGGTTATAATCGTAAAGCTGTTCTTTCGCTTTCTCACGATCCGACAACAATTCAGCATCGTAGTTGGCATCATACAACAAACCCTGACGGCATTTTTCTTTCTCTGTCATCTTGTTTATTTTATTTGTTATAACCGAATCCTTATTTCCTGTCGGTCACTAATTCAGTACATGTATCGTATGACAAGCCACCAACGCAGCTGTCTCCGTACGAAGACGGCTTTCTCCTAATGAAATAGGTTCAAAACCCTGCTGTAAAGCCAGTTCTATCTCTTCCGGGCTGAAGTCTCCTTCGGGGCCGATCAGTACTAAAGCGTTTTCACCCGGACGATACGTTTGTTTTAATAATGTTTTATCTCCATCCTCACAATGAGCAATAAACTTACGACCGTCAAAAGGTTGGCTGACAAATGATTTGAAATCAGTCATTCCTTCCAGCTGGGGTAGTGTCGCCTTTTGCGACTGCTTCATGGCACTGACCAAGATCTTTTCCAGACGGGCTGGTTTTATCTCCCGGCGTTCTGAGAAACGACAATTCAGGCAGGTAATGGCATCAATACCGATCTCGGTCGCTTTCTCTGCAAACCATTCCATCCGATCCATATTTTTTGTCGGAGCAACTGCGATATGAAGGTGGAAGTTCCATAAAGCCGGTTGCTGCCAACTCTCCAGAATGGACACTTCGCAATGTTTATGATGGGCACGACTGATAGCCGCCTTATAAAAAGTTCCTTTACCATCAGTCAGCAAAATTTCATCGCCTTCGGTCAGACGAAGTACACGAATACAGTGACCTGCCTCCTCTTCCGGCAGTTCCGGATTCACTGCAATATCCGGCGTATAAAATATCTGCACGTCTCTTTAATTTTCAATTTATAATTTTCAATTACCCGAGTATCATCCCTATAATCGTGGCTGACAACACAGATACCAAAGCACCGGCAATCATGGCCGGAAAACCGAAACGGGTTATCATTTCCTTCTTCTCCGGAGCCAGTACTCCCATTCCGCCTAACAGAATCCCGATAGACGAAATATTAGCAAAACCACATAATATATAGGTAGACATTAAAATCGACTTTTGATACATGAACATCCCGGCATCTTTCCACTCCTGCAACTGGAAATAAGCCACAAATTCATTCAGGATCGTTTTCTGTCCCAGCAAAGAACCGACAAGCATAATATCCGGTGACGGAATACCGATCAGCCACATAAAAGGAGCCAGAATAACTCCGAGAATAAACTGGAACGTCAATCCCTGCGCTTTACCGTCAGTCACCGAAACGATCCATTCATTCAAACCGGTATAACGCCCCAGCAATCCTTCCAGAAGATAATTCGCCAAAGCGACCAGCGCAATGAATACCAAAAGCATTGCAGCTATATTGACCATCAGGCGGATACCGGTAGATGTTCCGGCAGCCAAGGCATCCAAAGCCGTCGGATGGGAACTTCCTTTTTCCAGCGTGGCAGCCTGATCAACGGCAACTTCCGTCTGCGGACAAAGCATCTTTGCCAAAACGATCGAGCCGGGTGCAGCCATCAACGACGCCGAAATCAGATGCTTGGCAAACAACACCCTGGCTACAGGGTCACCCCCCGATAACATACCAATATAAGTTGCCATAACCGTTCCGGCGATAGTCCCCATTCCGGACACCATAACCAGAAAGATCTCCGACTTATTCATCGCCGGCAAGTAATTCTTAATAAGCACGGGAGATTCAGTCATTCCCATAAATATATTTCCGGAGGTAACTAATCCTTCCGCACCCGATATATTCATAAACTTTCGTAGCAACCAGGAAAAAGCTCCCACAACACGCTGGATAATTCCCCAGTAATAAAAGAGGGAAACCAATGCTGAAAAGAAAATGACAACCGGTAATGAATGGATCAGGAATATAAACCCATTACTTTTGGTTGCGTACGGTCCTAATAAAAAGCCAACTCCCGCCTGGGTAAAGTCCATCAGTTTAATGAACGCCTTCCCCATCCATTCCAAAGCTGTTCCCACGAACGGTATATAAAGAACTGCCAGGGCAAACAGGACCTGCATAACCAATCCACCTCCTATCAACTTCCAGTCGATACGTTTCCGGTCATAACTCAAGGCATATGCCACAGCCAGAACTGTCACGATCCCTAGTATTCCACGTAAAAGGGATTCCAGACTAATCCCGCTCTGTTGATCTATCATTTGGCACTTCCCTCCTCTTCTTCACGACGGCGAATCTCGTCTTTGTACATCTTTGCATATTCATAGTTCTCATCAGCTACAGCTTCTTCCATCCGTTCGCCCAATTCTTCTTCATCCAGAAGAGAAAGCCATTTCTTCAATTCCGCCTCATCTTCTATATCTTCCGGTTCTTTGTCCAGCAAAGCATAATCGTTGTCATCCATTTCATCCGGCATCGAGGATTCTTCCAGCACGACTCCGCATTCTGAAACGATATGTTCTGTCGTATAGATGTCGCATTTCACCCGAAGAGCAATTGCAATGGCATCCGATGTCCGTGAATCGAGGCGTACCTGAGTTATGCCATCATCAAACAACAGCTCGGAATAGAAAACACCGTCTTCGAACTTATAAATGAAAACCTCCCGTAGCTGAATGCCGAAAGCCTGGGCAAAAGTCATAAATAAATCATGAGTAAGAGGCCTGGGAGGCGTAATATGTTCTAATGCAATAGCAATGGATTGTGCTTCCGATGTCCCTACTATAATAGGTACACGACGAGCTCCGTTTTCTTCCGCCAGTATCAGGGCATATGCTCCCGACTGAATCTGGCTATTAGTCAGCCCTTGAACCCGTAATTTTATTTTTGTATCCACACCACATAAATTTTATAGTACTGATACAAAAGTAATATTATTTCGGAATTAAAAGAGGGAAAGTGGACAAATGATGATCGGTAAAGTCTATAAAAAAGAAAAGGTTGTCATCCCGACAACCAATCTTCATTGCTAACCTTAAATCTAATACCATGAAAAACACAGTGCAAATATAAGCACTTTATGTTATTCAGCATAGTTTTATAGCACAAATCATACTTGTTTTAGCAATAATTTAGCAAAACACCTTATTTGGAAAGGTATATTAACAATCAATTCTTATCTTTCATATATTCATCCGCTTTCTCCTTCATCCGTTCAACACGTTTAGCTGTTTCAGGATGGCTTGAAAACATCTGGCGAAATTTGGATGATTTCGGTGCATCTTCACTCAAACTCATCAGTTTATTCAATGAATTATGCATGCTGTACGGATCAAGGCCATTGGCTACACTAAACTCAAAGCCGTAATCGTCTGCTTCATTTTCCTGTTTTTGAGAATATTGTGCACCGGCCAATGCTGTTGCCAGGTCACCTAACTGGGAATCCGATAATTTAGCTACGACATCACTGGTTGCCCCTGCGGCATTTTTTGCAGCCGAAGTCAGATAAGCGTTCTTCATGGCATCTTTCGAATCGGAATGGAGCACATGACCGATTTCATGTCCGATAACAGCCATTACTTCATTGTCGTCCATCACTTTCATCAATCCGCCGCAAACACGGACACTACCGTCGCCACAGGCAAAAGCATTTACGTCGATAACATTGTATACCTTAAAATTCAGATCCAGTCCGTCAACTTTGATATCCTTTGTCAGACGTTCCAGACGCTGTCCCATCTCCGTATCGGGGCCGGCCACTTCATTATGGGTATCCATCCATTCGATATATTCACGACTCATGGTCACTATATCGGCATCACTAAGTGTGATAGCCTTAGCAACATCGGTAGCGGCGCTAACCACTTTCTTGGTGTTAATTGTTTTCCCTCCGATTTTAAACTGCGCAGAAGCAGTCAGGCTGACACCAGCCAGCAAGATTACTGATAATAACGTTGTTCTCATACTCAATTTGTTATTTACATACATTAGTTTGTTTGCATTTGCATAAATTCCATCAACTGGTTAAATGTGACATCTTTTAGTATAACTTTTTTCGTCTTATCCAACAGGTAAAGGGTTGGAATTGCTTTCAGATCATATATCTCATCATTTTTAAGGCTTACCGTATTATCATAGGAGTTTATCCAGGCTGCCGGTACATCAGGGATATGTTTCCGCCAGGCTTCCAGATCCTCATCGGGATAGACAGCCAGAATCTTTAGTTTCTTATCAGACATCATCCGGCCGATCAACGGATCACCCGACAACTGTTCCGTAATTTCTTTACAGGCATGACAATCCGGATTGTAGAAGAATAACAAAAGATAATCAGCCTTTACATTATATAATGTACCGGTTTTCCCATCAGCCAAGGTATAAGTAAAGTCGATTGCCGGCTCACCTACCCTGTTCTTTAATGCCAGTTCCAGTAAATGGGCAGGACGGATTTTATTTACTTCATCGAGGACCGGTGCGGCCAGGACGGATTCGAGTACAGGGATATACAAAGATTCATCGCGCATCGGAGAGTTAGGATCGTAAAGATACTTTTCATACAGACCGGCCATATGAGCAAAGAAGCTGCTGTCAGCCGCAGCCTTGTGCATCATACCTTTGATGGAAGAGGTCGCAACTTCCGGAGTCACATATTTCATCAGGTCGATATAGTTGGTAAGTGCCTGTTCCGTAATATCCGGCAGATGGATATACGCCGTATCGGTAAAATCAAATTTATCCCAATAATGCTGGACCAGATATTTGGCTCGTTCGCCCGGATCGGTAATCATACTGGGAACGGCAACCATTTCAAAGGTTCTCGGCGTTGTATCCTCTTTCTCTGTTTTTGCTGTCTGCTGGCCGTGACATGAGTTAAAAATCAACGCAAATGCCAGCAAGCAAAGTATTCTGACTATCATATCTTTATGTTTTATAGTGCAAATATAATAGTTACTACAGTTTCAGATATCACTTTAGCCAATTATTTTATAGAGAATCCCTCCTGACTCTACTTTATAAATCAAAAAGTCAGAAGGGAGGGAGGGGTTAACATTCAATTTTAACGTATAATCACCTTTTCGGTTTTTTGCCGGTTGCGGGTGGTTACAGTAACCAGAGTAACTTGTTCAGGAATAAACACATCGAGAGAAACAGTACTTTGACGAATAGCTTGCTTATTATATATCAGTCTACCGTTTAAAGCATGTATTTTTACAGATTCAATCGGATCATCAACAGAACTGCTTACTACGACCCGGCCGTTGCTGACAGCAATACGTATATCCGAATCCGGAATGTCATTCTCCTCTATTTCACCTATCCGCAGGAATAACCGTCCTTCTACAAAACCTGTCTGATTATCAAATGTATATTCAGGATTCTCCCTCATATTCTGCAATGTTCCCGTAAAAGTATCCTGCAGATAAATATTCTGAGCCGTATCAAAAGTTTCCATTCCGGATAAGCGAAGGGTCAACTCACCTTTGACATCGGTACGGATACCCAGTTCAATGGGTTTCGATAAATCGCCCAATGTACGGATAGAAGCCGCCTTTCCATCCAGTAACGTATATAAAACAGCCGGTTCTGTATTCTCTTCCGAAAAGAGAGTCCACATATCTTTGCGTGCATTATACCGGTTTTCTTCAAGCGGAACATATTTCAGACGAATATGACTCTGGGCTACCTGATTCCTCAACACGTCCATCTTCAGCGTTGCCTCTTCCATTCTGCGGGAGGAACGCAGGGTGATGTCAGACGTTGTTGTCGACATCGTGAAATTGAATTGAAGCTCAGATATCTGTCCTGTCTTTTCTACAATAAAGGATTGCATAGGTGCAATAAGATACGGATCATTTGAAAAAACCCCTGGGTTATAAGCTTCAAACGTTTCATTATCCGTCCATATATAATAACCGCCAGTTATAGCCTGATTGGCTGCTTTAAATTGATTGAAATTCAGATGTGACATAAAAGGATTGCCTAACAAAGCTGTCGTATAGCCTGTTTGATCGTTTTTCACAGTCATATTAAAGTTCTTATTTTCATTATCTAATGGTCGGTTACCTTCCATCTCTTCTATACACTGCTCATAAGTAAACCGCCCTATACCGGTACGATCCATTGTCTTTGTTTCGCCCAGATAAACACCATGATAATTCCACATTGAATAGGTAACGCTATCTTTGGGGAAACGGAAAGACTGCAGTTCTGCTTCGATGTCTTCTCCATCATAGACTCCGATAGCGTATCCGAGTCCCGGAGACAAATCTTCGGTCAGCGTATTGAAAGGATTCGAGAAGTCGCCTGTCACCTTTGCCGGTGTATCTTGTGTCTGTGGATTGGTGGTATTATATTTCATCATATAAACTGTTGGATTCTGACGCTTTATATTTCCTTCGACAAAATAATCACCGGAATACATTGCACGTAAAGGAGCCGAGACAGTATACCAACGACCTGGTTTCACATCAAGATCCACTTCTGCAAATCTGTAGTTCAAATAATTCGTACGAGCCACTCCGCCCCCCATCTTGAAGGTTATCGTATCGCAAGCTGGGCGGAGAGAAAAGAATCCGTCATTCTGCTTTTCTTTCTGTTGATTCAGATATAACTGACTATTGGTATAATCATTTACCACATTCAACGAGTCTACTGTCGGCTTTATCAACAGAGGATAATGACCTAACAGATTGGTTTGATCCACTTTGATTGATTCATTGGGGATGATCACATTAGTACAGTATCCGGGTACACCGTTGTCCCAGTTTCTGAAATCATTCCAGTTGTTTGCTTCACCATTACCGGTCCAGGTGGTTACTTTAGGGAATAGAACAAACTCATGCATAGAAGCCTCAGTACATCCCACGGAATTATTGGCAGTCAACGAAACCGTATAAAATCCCGGAGCATAATCGTCCAATTTTATTTTCAAAGCTTTTGCTGTAGTATCGGAAACGACCGTCCCACCGACCATCCAGGTATAACTTGCATAAGGATTATTATCACTCACTTGCGTATCCTGGTTGGTTATAGTGATATACCCGTCTCTATCTACATCGGAATAGCAGAAAGCTGTTCGGTTACCGGCCAGCGAAGGGGTAGGAATCTTATCTATAGAGGCTGCAAAAAGTAATTCACGAGGCTCTGACACAGCCATACAGGCATAATTCGGAATACCGGCAAAACCTCCCGACTGAGCTACTACTAAACGATAATATCCATTGTTGGCTGCTGTAAAAGGGTAGATTTCGAATTTTGATTTATCAGTCGTGATCACTCCTGAAGTCACCTCTCCGATAACACTGGCAAGTGGTTGCCACGGACCATCTTTTCCGGTAGGACTAAACTCCCATCGATAGTCCAAATAGTTTCCTAAGGTACCGTCATCCGTATAAGTTCCTTTCAGGATAAGCACTCCCTCATCTTCTGCACAAACATAACCGTTTACAGATGGCACGAGGGTCACGGGAGGGATAACCAGATAAATTTCAATATCATCCATCAACACATCATTTCCCCCTCCGGTACCAAAGTTGTTATTGACAACTTCCAGAGTTATACTGGTTACATTCTCCGGAACAAGGAACCTGAATCCGAATTGTCTCCAATTATTACCTTCCCCATCAAGCATATTTCCGGAAAGATATTCTGCTAATATATCTCCTGTTTCTGTGTTTGTCAATATAAATTTAAGATTCACTTTCTCCAGTCCGTTCCATTTTACAAAGCTGGTAAACCATCCTGTAATAACTAATTCGATATTACGGCATGCGCCCAGGTTCGTTAATTGATGAGTATAGAAACGTCCGGGAGTCTCTGTAGCGTTTACAGCGACCAAATAACCATGAGTTTCATTAGGCTGGTCTTCATAAATATGGTCTGTCATAGCCATCCAGCCATTAGAACTCCCTGCGGGACTTTTCTTCGTAATCATATAACCGCCTTCCGGCAAATTGCCATCACCGGATTTATACTGTTCGTAATCAATCGTAATATAATCGATTGGCTCTTGTTTTATATTCGGATCTCCGGGAACTGTTCCCCCAAAGTTCTCCCTGTGTATACGGCGGGCATTTGCCGGAGAAATAGCAGCATCTACGCTACCACACAAATAACCAGGCAGTAAATTGTATGCGACTCTCTCATCCAAAAGGGGAACTCCGTTCATATCACATATCTCTACCCAATAGGTTCTTGCTTTAAACTGTCCGCCTGTATTTCTTTCGTTCTGGACAGACAGGGTATGTGTCTTTCCGTCAGACAGTATTACAGGATCCTCTATGGCTTGCGTAGAAGAATATTTCTGATCATAATCATACTCATCCTGATCAGGCAGTAGATCTTCCGTACCTCCGTCTTTACTAGTGTACCATTTATACGTAACTCCAGTTATTTCTGGGGCCTCCATATGAATAAGCGAAGGCAAATAACCTGGTTCACCCAAACTCACCATTCCTGGAAGATATTCACCACTTCCCCTATAAACTGTAGCTTGATCTTTCGTCATGTTATCCGGACATACGAAATAGGTTTTCGATTTAGATGCATCTTCCGGTATAAATTTAACCGAATCAGAATAGACAGATACATTATCTCCTGTTACCACAAAACGATAATAAATAGTCTCATGAATGGCATTTGTTGTATAATCGGTCGTAAAATTTCCATTTCCGACAGTACCGGTAGCTCCCGTTCCACTACTATTGATCCACCCTCCGGTCTCAAGACGTTGCTGCCATTGATAGGTGAGCGAGCCTGTCAAACTACCGCAGGCATACCCCCCTGTCAGGGTTTCTTTCTTACCGGATAACACAATCATCTCCGTCTTTGTTGGTGTAAATATCTGTGCTGGGCTCAATAATTTTATTTCAATATCATCCAATGCAACCCCCTTACCCCAGTCCCAGGCTCCTTCCGTAAATAGGGAAAGTGTAGCGATAGTAGCACCTTGCGGTACAAAAAAGTCAAATCCATATTGTTTCCAGAGACTATTACTTCCTCCGCGAATATCTCCTGTCGTATATTCTTGGGTATCTCCGTTGTCGAAACTGACAAGAAATTTGAAATTCTGCTTGGTATTGGTGTTTTTCTCCAGATTGGCAATCCAGGCTTTAAACGATAGTTTCGAACCACCACAAAGATTGGAAAGCGTCGTTTTATAAAATGGCATACTTTCACCATCCGACGTACCCCTGGCGTGAACCAGCAGAAAGTAACCGTCTTTACAACTGGAATGATCTGTTACATCCGTATTCCAGTTTGTCGTACTTTCAGAATTATCCTCATTTGTCCAGTAATTCAGGTATACTTGATTCGTTATTATATAGTTACCGCTGCCGGGGTTGGGTCTTACGGTTCCCTCCGACACCTGGGTATATTCATATCCGGGAATAACATATTGATTGTCGGCTTTATAAATAAAATCCTGTGTAGAACCACACCCTCCAAAGTCTTCTCTGATCAGGTAATTGGCATCCCGAAACAGTCGCACAGGTTCTGAGACCAGAGCTTCCGTAAAATCCGTATCACCACCATTCCCCTTGATTACCAAAACTCTATAATAGTAACCGTCTACCACCGCTGGTATAGTCCCGGTAAAAGTTCCGCTGTTACCTGTCGCCGTACCGTCCGATCCAGCAATATCTGTCCATCCATTACCATCAGCACTTCTTTGCCACCTGTAATTGATAGAAGGACTGATATATTTATAATCCACCATAAAATCCACATTGAAACCGACAGTACTTCCCGATACTGGAGATTTGATAGTTATAAATGATTCATATCCGGTAAGGGAGATATCATCTAATCCAAGCCACAAATTATCACCTACAGATGATATACGTATTTTAATCTCATCGTCCTGATAACTAAGAGGAATGTAAAACAATAATTTTCTTTCTTCCCATTCGTCGCTTACCTTAAACTTTGCAGAGTCCATCACAATACCTCCAGCATCTTCAACTTCCAACTTAAACTGATAGGGAAGAGTATCGACCCTCCCCCACAAGGCAACCTGCCATGTACTGAGAGAAAAAGTTTGTCCCAACATGTCCGTTGTTACCGGAATACTGGCTTCATAAACAGTCTTCTCTGTATTTGTACGGTTCACAGCGTACATAAAATAACCTTTTGAATTGTCTCCAGGGATACTGTGATCCTCAAAGCCACCTTTACCGCCACCGTCTCCATCTCCCCAATTCCACTCTACACCCGGAAAACCGGGGATAGGTAACTTCCATCCGGCCAGTTTTGTGATTACATAAGTGGCAGCTCCTCCCTGATCCAGTTTAATCGGTCTTTCCCCATAAGCTTGTTCGGCTTTGTCCCTGTTGTAGGCTCTGTCATCGGGGAGTCCGTAAGTAAAATCCGTTGTTATTGTTGGATGCGGCCCAGCAGCAAGCCACCAGTCGCCCGAAGCTCCTGCCTGGTTTGTCGAATCGGTAGAGGGCCAGTTTCCACCAAAGTCCTCCTTCAACAGATATTCGACCGCTGTGTACTCTACAGTAACTATATCCGAATACAAAGTTTTACTACCAGCCGTGACTACAAGCCGGTAATAGACAAGACCTTCCATACTTTCTGCCGCAGGAGTGAATTCTGTTGTAAAAGATGTTCCATTAGCTCCTCCTGTCGCTCCCGTACCAGTGGCCTGAACCCAAGAACTACCGTCATATTTCTGCCATACATAGGAATAAGCTTCACTTCCTAAAGGATTGTTATATTTTGCCAGAAAAGGAGCAGCAACCTGTGTGTTGACTTTCGTATAGGTGTATAAAGAAGCAGGAGATGCCATCTGTATCGCCTTCATGTTCACCGTTATATCATCCACCCCAAATTTGTGCTTCTTATTTTCATATCCATATTTATCAACAAGACTGAAAGTAATCGCTCCATCCTGGGTAGCTGTAACAGAATGAGACCAATAAATCCATCCGCCATTCGAATTTGCATAGTTAGCCGAAGTTTTAGTCTGACCGCCAAGTCCGGTTCCCGTAGCTTGTATTTCAAAATTATATCCGCCATCCACATCGTCATAATAAACGCCAAACTTAACAATCTCTCCTTTCTTTACATAAGGGATTGTAGCAGCATAGATTTTTTTAGGATCGGTACCTGCTTCCTTCACGGCAAAAAGATAATATCCGGTTCCTGTGGTATGATCGGGATGTGGCCATTGTGGAGGTTCACCGTGACCAACAAGGTTTGAATTTTTAGTAATGATACATTTTCCGGCATCATCGGCCATAGGAACAGTGACAGCATATGTGAAATCATAGAAATTCCATATTCCCGGATTAGGATCTATGTAATTACCGCTAAATTCGGGTCTCTCAAAATCTTCATTGATAACGTTTACTTTTGTTGCCTGTTGTGCTTTCACCTGTCCACCGACCAATAATAGTCCCAGAAATACGATGAGTTGCATCTGCTTAATACAGATTGTCTTTTTTGAAATATTTGTCATAACCCTTATGCTTATTTAGAATATGATTGACTGATTTCTGATCAGAATATTCGAGTTGCTTTTTACCTCCGGTACAGCAGACCGGGTAGCAGTCTCTATAAACTCTGGTTTGGACTCCGGCAGAACAGGCGATCCGATAGAGATCATTTTTTCTATATTCAGTTTGTACCAGTTATTCCGTACCACACCGAAACGTCCGTATTTTCCGATACCTTGTGCCTCTGCAACGGAAAAATGTTCTATTGGTACCTCATAATACATTTCACCGTTTTTATAAAATGAAAGATTGGCAGATTCTGCCGGTTTTTCGTTTCTCCAATTAGAAAAGTTAAAATCAGGATGATCCTCTTTAAATTGTCTGATCGCTTCGAGAATACCCTCCCGAAGATATATATGAATATGTTCTGTTGTAGAGGCCGAGGCGTAGATCTCCACATCCTCCGGACGGAGAATAAAAAAAGTGGTATTGTCTTTATTATAATTATTGTATTTATAATTTTCGATATCCGTATTTCCTCCTTTAAATACAAAGAACCCTTCGATCGGTTTTAACGGAAGCTCCGGATTCACCTCTGTACTCTTCTCACCAAACTGCTCTCTTTTAAGAACCGCTTTAAAGATAACCCTAGTCACGACATCTTTCTTTTGTTCATTTTGAACCATGGTATTTTCGGGTATATACACCGGTTGAGTGTCTCCCTTTTTCCATGACCAGTAATTATAATATTTATAATCGGAGAGTTGAGGATACAGCTTTTTAGCCGTACTATTAGTACCCGGATTTAATTCTGTGCCTTCCAATACATAGCTGAAATTTTGTTTTTTCGCATCTGTTCCTGAAAAGCCAGAGAAGTTAGGGTCTTCAGCGTAAAAATATTCCCGGTCGATATCTCCCTGTTCTTCGATTACCGTTCCTCCGGCTTTATATGTAAGATGTCTGAGCCAATAGCTTTTTTTATTGACTACATCGATTTCCCAGGTAAGGTCAGTTGCAACCATATAACGCACCCGATCGGAAACAAGTCCCAGGCCATCATATGTATGAAGATAAGGTTTGGCACTACACTGTTTCGTTTTCCGGTTAAATGTACCGGTACAACCTTGCACCGGACATTTAATACAATCTTCCGGTATATCGTATCCTTCATCACCCCAGGGAGCTTCTGATTGGTTATTATAATCCAGCAACATAACAAATCGTCCGTAGGGAGCTACTGCAGTAGATTTGGTATTTGCGGTACCAGCATAATCACAAGTGACTTTTGCTGCCACACGTTCCAGATTGATGAAAGCCGGATTGTTCTCTGCTTTTTCTTTAGTAGCATAGAAGTTTCCGGGTATTAGTTCGACAAGTTTTTGGGAATTCATCATCAGGAAATAAGCCGGTTCTTCGTATGTTCCCTCTTCTCCGATCACGGTACGGGAACGGAACATACCGATAGTAGTATTGAATGCAACATCCAATGCGGTGACATGTTCTCCTTTTTCCGTTTTTGCCTTAATCGAATCATTGGGATTGATCACGATTAGCATATCATAATTGCTCCGTTCAAATGTGCGTGCTATTGTCTGAATGAAGATTCTGTTCCCATCAGTGGTCCAATTATAGAGATCACTTCCGGTAACTTTAAAATCATTGTTATCGGGCTGCACCTGTATATCCAGATCCAGACAATATTTAACAACACCACCTTCATAGAGAACCATTCTTACTCCATCTATCAGTATTTCTGAAATACTCCCCCTGTCTACTCCTTCATAGGTTTTCGTACCCATATAATCATTTGGCAAAGGTATTCTCATTGCCAGCGAAAACATATTCCCTGTACCGCTGGGAATACTTTCTTCTGGGATATTTCCAAGATCATCGATAGGGGTTTCTGTGCCCGTACAAGAGACAAGCCATAAGGCTAATCCCAACATCAAAAAAATACAATATACATACTGCTTCATTCTTCTTTCACTAAAATTAATCGCTTAACACGCCCGGTAGAATTTAAGTAAACCAGGTTTCCGCACTCACAACTTCAAACTTTATCTATATGCTGTCAAAGTTCTATCCCCTGCCCCCTTTCCACCCAGGGAAGAATAGTAAATTCAACAGATAACCAAGATTTATCTTTGTCATCCGGTTCGGGTCTGTCTTTCGGTATTTCACCCGTACCATAATTCTTTATACTGGTCAGTAACAGATTATACCAACTATTGCGGACAACTCCATAGCGACCATATGCCATAGACTCACTTTGAAGTTCGTCTCTGAAATGGCGGATAGGCACATAGTAATAATTAGGTGCACCTGCCGCAAAGAAACTTACTGTTCCATTCGATTTAACAACATCTTTCGACGTATCGGGAACGTCTGTATATCCATTAAAGTCCTCAGAACCTTTCATACTATCCAAAATAGCAGGTAAAACAATAATACTGGCATTTGTAGCCTCCTCGGTAAGTACCTTCCATGTTTTACCAACACTGGAAATAATTGTCTCCGGATTACTATAAGCAGCATGAATCTGCTGTATATCCGTAAAAGTGAAAGCCATATTACGAAATAAGAAATATGGAGCACCCGGTAGTAAGGATGTGCCAAAATACGTTGTTTTAGGAGTTATAACCGCAGATATCAGAACACAGGTAGTTACATCCTCCCATTGCTCCGATGCGACCATTGTGTTTTCTGTGACATATGCCTCAGTAGGTTCATCAGATGTTGAAGGTTTAAAGGGAAGAGCTATAGTTCCGGATTTATAAATAAATTCATTTGTAAGCGAAGCTATAAGATTTGGATTACGACTATGGCTGAATCCATTCCAGTTAGGATCTGTGGCATACATATATATTCGATTCGTCGCAATAGCGACTTCAGGAATTGTTTGTGTAACAACACCGGACGAAATAGAGTTTTTGTCAAGCATAGGAGCCGCATTTCTCATCCAGAATGTTTTCCTGTTAATAACATCGACATCCCATTTAATCTCACCGATATTCGCACCCAGTGTCGCCGAAGCGGCATTAAGATTATCAGCTACGCTCAAAGTCACTTTAGCCACCGCACGTTCAACGTCTAATTTTACAGGTGCAGCTTCAGCCTTGGCCTCGGTATCATAAATATCACTCTTATCCACCTCAACTAAGCCAGCAAAGTTACTCATCAAAAAGTTGTCCCTTATCTGTTCTCCCATAGTAAGCTGGTCAACAGTGACTTCAGCCGCAGCAGTCATAATACCTAATTTTTCACCTTTGCCCGTTAAGCCCTTCAGTACGGCAGGAGGATTAATAAATACCGCAAGTTTATAATTATCTTTTATAACTTCCTTCGCTTTTATTCTGTATGTAGTAGTATTCGTCCCCTGTAATATACTGTGGATGTCATTACCCGGCGAAGTCGGAGTACCTATATCCGTCAGCACAAACTGATACTTCACCTCACTAGTAACCGGATCATCACCATTATACAGGACAATCAGGATTGACTTCACTTTATTCTCATCCGCAGTTCCATAATGCAGAGAGTCCAGAGTTTTTGTCTCCGTACCGCGAACACTGCTATTGCTCAGTACAAGGGAGATATAACCAACCGGGCCGTCATTATCGTCTGTTTTACCCTGATCGTTTATTTCATTAGAGCATGAAGTAAAGATTGCTCCAGCCATCAAAATAGTCAAAACTATTTTTTTGATATATATAATTTTTATAAGAATCCTCTTAATTACGCAAGCTATCATATAGTTTTTACTCTATCTAACCGTTCCAGGTTATGAATAATCATTTCTTGCAGACATGGGAGGATTTCTCCTGGTGTTCGTACTGATAGTTATAAAACTAAAATCAGGCATTTATGCCTCTGCTAAAGCACCTCGATACTTTTTCGACTTTTCTAAATTTCTATTAGTGGATTAAAAACAATATTCATTAATGTGGTCTCCACTCCATGTCGCATCCATTAAACACTCATTTTTTACTCTCAATCAAATAACAATTCCTTACTTTGTTTGTTGAGTATCAGACAAACTTAGATAAAAAGACAGATTAAAACGTACCTTATAAAAAAGTTTTTTATTTATCCTTGTTTGCTATAATAATTTAAGACTACTGTCTTAATGTAGACAAAGATAATATATAGATGTCTTTATAAAGATGTATTGAACTTAAAAAAGGTAGAAATTCAGCAATTTAATATCTATTTGCTTTTGTTAATTATAAACAAAATTGTCGACAGTTATCAGTATCATGACTGAAAACTATCGACAATCGATTTATTGGGAATATAATTTTGTCTAGTATCTATGCTAAACAAATTACATCAGGTTCTATTAAGTTTTTTATTTAATACGTCCCGTGCCATCCAGAAAGTTCAGGTAAGCCTTCTGGCCTGCCGATACGCTTATGGCTTCAGGATCACCTCCGTTCTTCCGGTATTCTATTTTATTGTTCAGGACAATAAACTCACTGCGCCACCAGTCGGTAGACGGCAACTTAACACACATACGTAATGTGCCACCGGCAACAAAAGCAGGTGAAACAAATTCACCTTCCCCGGAAGGTACTGTAAATTTACGGGCTTCATCAAACGTATCCCAACCGCCGGATGGATCACCGGTCACATAAACATCGGGAGTAAGGAATTCAAGCGTATAAACCAGATTCTTTCCATCTACAACAGTTGTCACTACCAAAATATACCAGCCGGCATTTTTAACACCGATATTCTGTCCGCCACTGCCGTCATCTACACCGGACACTCCAGCTAAAGAGGCCGATGCCGCCGGAACAAGACCTTCGGAATAAGCGACCTGATTGCCGTCCCACAAAGGTTGCGCATTGAACTTCATTACGTTATTACCACCAAAATACTGCATGGACCAGAATTTACCCGGAGTATCCGTTACCGGGATCATTTCAACCCATTTACCCCAACTGCTTCCGGAGGCAAAATCGCCGACCAGATACATCTGTTCCGGCAAAGTGACAGGAGGTTCCACATTATAACCCAACACTTTCGGTAGTTCGATGACATTGGACGTGATTTGTCCCGCTCCATTATTCGTAAGGGAAGCGTTCAAACGAATATAAACCGGCATGGGTGTCTCCGGCAATTCGGCATTATCGTTCGAAGCCTTCCACAAATCCAACAAAGCCATGGCAAAGTCAACGGCATCTATATTCAGCTCTGGCAGTGGGTAAGCCGGGGATAAAGTGGCATAATTTGCTTTTGTACCGACTGCCTCATCAGCCTCCTTAAAAGTTTCTTCCAGAGAGAGCTGTACTTTATAGGTGGTAGAAGCCACGTATCCGTAATTAGGTTGCGTACAGGTCAGTTCAATGGAAGAAAGATTCTTCAGATCATATACTTCATTTGCCTGTGCCGGTGTATTCAGGTTGAACTCAGTTGGTTCCTGAAAAACCGGATTATCGTCTCTGTCTTCTCCGCAACCGGTCCAGCATAATGAACCGGCTAAAAGGAGCATATATATATTCAGTTTCTTCATTTGTTTACAGATTTGGAAGTTATTATTTTAATGATTCATATCCCGGGTTTTGCACCAGGTTCGGATTGGCTGTCAGGTCGCGGTCGCTGATCGGATAGATATTGAAGCGACTGTCGATATTTGCAACGCCTTCCAGTGTACCCCCTTTATATGCCCAGGCATAATCCTTAGTGAATTTTCCGAAACGTACGAGGTCGGAACGACGCTGTCCTTCCCAATATAATTCGCGGGCACGTTCATCGAGAATAAAATCAAGAGACAGGTCAGAGGCTGTAATATTGGCACTCTTATCACCGTTAGCACGTTCACGCAGTTGGTTTACATACTCAACGGCCTGTTCCTTATTGGTTCCGGCAGCATTGCGTACGGCACATTCCGCATAAATCAAGTAGATGTCTGCCAGACGGAACAACGGAAAGTCGGTGTTCGGATCAGGTGTCGGAGTTACTGCTGCGCCGTCCCAGCCCAGGTTCGTAAATTTATAGCAAAGGTAGCCGGTGTTCCAGTCCTGCATTTTCGATTCAGGAGTACGCGTTCCGGCACCATCATAGAAAGCATAACGTTTATCTTTCTTCACCAGACTGCCATGACTGTCGGTTCCCGCGTCCGGACTTTCGTTGAAGAATCCGATCATCTGTTGTGTCGGCTTCAGGCAAGTCCACGAAGAAGACATTCCGAACCAGGTCTGGTCCATATCACCGCCATAGGCAGCGGCTGTCAACATAATTGTACTACCATAGCTTTTTGCATTGACATTATCGAAAGGGATCGCGTAGATGATTTCATTCTTATGCATACCCGTCAGATGGTTTTCACCACAGAAGAGGTTGGCATAATTATCTTCCAGGCCAAACCCGGCGTCAATTACTTTCTGGGCATATACAGCAGCCTTGTCATACATCGGTTTGCCGGTATAAACTTCTGCATTCAGATACATTTTGGCAAGAAGCGTGTTAATAACCGGTCTGGTTACACGACCGTACGTTGCCATAGAAGGCGTTTCGTCCAAATTACCGTTTTCGGAAAGATCGATCAATTCGGCTACGATCTTGTCAAACAATGCCTCCGCCCCTATCTGTGACGGTTTCCACGACTTATCGTCTGTCGGGCTGTCATCCCAGACAACACCCGGATTGCGATAAAGGTCGATCAGGTAATAATAATTCATTGCCCGGAGTCCGCGCACCTGGTCACGATATTTCTGAATATCCGGAATGTCGCTGTCTGCCGCATAAACGTCCAGGAATTCCTTGCAGTAACGAACATTCAGCATGGCACGCTGGTAGAATGAATAAGCATAAGGCAATGTATAATCCCAATTCAGCTGACATAACTCCACAATACCTTCGTCTGCCCAGTTCCAGATCGCTTCATCGGAAGGGAACAATTGCAAGGAGAGCAATCCGCGGAGAAAAACCAGCGAACCCTGGTCACCCCCCTGCAAGTCCGGTTCGACATTCGTATCGGAAGAGTTTCCCGACAAGCCGAAACCGGAATAGATTTTAGCCAGAAAGGACTGGCAGTCAGCTTCATTATGGATAGAACTGCTGGATTTATCCAGTATCGGTTCCTGATCGAGGTCGCCCAGACAGGAAGTAGCCCATACACAACATAAAGAGGCAAGGCCCAATGATATATATTTTTTCAGTTTCATGATAGATGCATTTTAGAAATTGATGTTAACTCCGAATAATACTGTTATCGGACGCGGATATACATTGTTATCCATACCGTCGTTCACTTCAGGATCGAGACCGTCATACTTGGTTATGATGATCGGGTTCTGCACGGTTGCATAGAAGCGGGCATTCCAGCTACTTTTGATAAACTTGTCGACATTATATCCCAATGTAATATTGTCGATCTTCAGAAACGAAGCATTCTGGATATAGTAATCCGACAAACGCTGGCGTGACTGGAATCCGGTTTTCAAAGCTGATATAGGTTTATTGCTCAACGCATTGTTCCCAAACAATTCGTTGACGCCCAATGCTGCATTGGCGGCCGTCGAGTTGAAATTGTAATTGCCCAGGCTGACACGTCCGTTGAAACCTAAATCCCACTGCTTATACGTGAATTTGGAGTTGAAGCCCATCAACACGTCTGCGGTCGGTTTCTTATAACGATAGAGGTCGTTATCGGTAATTACACCGTCACCGTTACGATCCACATACTCACCTTCGATCGGGTTTCCGTCGGCATCATACACTTGCTGGAAAACATAGAATGTACCCGGAGCATAACCAACGCTATGGATCTTCAGACGCAAACCGCCATCACCACCTGTCGATTCAAAGCGTTTACCCGGTGAGTCGGAATTATCGTTATAAGTCAGTTCCGTAATTTTTGTCTTGTTGTAAGCGATATTGAATCCCAGGTCCCAACTAAAGTCACGACTTACTATCGGACGGGTATTGATAGAAAATTCAACCCCTTTGTTTTCGAGCGAACCGATATTCGAAACAACATATTCGGCAAAGTCAGTTCCGGCCGGCACATTCACTTCCGCATTGATAAGGTCTTTTGTCTTACGGATATAACCATCCAAAGAACCGGTAATACGGCCGTTCAGGAATCCGTAATCGATACCGACATTATAGGTAGTCGTTGTCTCCCATTTCAGATTCGGGTTGGCGGCAGTCGGTGCCAATACATTTATCCAGGTCACATTTCCGGCAGCATCATAAACAGGATACATGGCTCCCCCTTTTCCTTCCCGGTAAAATGAAAGATACGGATAATCGCCCTGGTTAATATCCTGCTGCCCGGTAACACCCCAGCCTAAACGCAACTTCAATTCATCCAGGCTACTGAAATCTTTCATAAAGCCTTCTTCATTCATCTTCCATCCCAAAGCCAGCGAAGGGAAGAGTCCCCAGCGTTTATCTTTGGCAAAACGGGAAGAGGCATCATCACGCAAGGTGAAAGTCAACAGATATTTATCCATCAACGAGTAATTCATACGTCCGTAGAAAGAGGCCAGTACATATTTGGTATCTGTTTCCTTATATTCGTTGCTTACAGTCGTATTCTGTCCGAACGTTTCCGGCTTACGCGACAAATAATAAGTCACATTATCCGTCTGCGTCTGGTAACTCTGATAAGAATAACCTGCCATGACGTCGAAGCGGCTGGCTACCGACGGCAGTTCTTTGGAATACTGTGCATAGAAATCAAACAGTTTGTTTTTATGTGTACTATTATAGATACGGTTACTTCCGGTGGCGTCATCGTCCGGCTGATAAGAACCGGGAGCATTCGGGTCTATATATTTCTTTCCTTCCACAGATGTATAATCGATACCCATATTCATATTAAAGCGTAAATCCGGCAAGAAGTGCAGTTTGTAATCGAACTGCGCATTTCCGATAAATGACTTGGCTGTCGAACGGTCATCGACCATTTCCAACATAGAAACAGGGTTGACTCCGGCTGAGGTCGCTCTGGTGCCGTCCGGTGTGTAATCGCCGGTCCAGGTAAAATAACCTCCGTATTTACTGCCGTTTGTTACCGGCTTGGTCGGGTCGAAGCTAACCGCGCTTCCCAAAGCACCCGTATCGGCAAAACGGTTTTTGATATAAACGCCTTTACCATTCAGGTTTACATTCAGGTGATCCTGAAAGAAAGAAGGAGTCAATGAAACACTTCCGGTATATCGCTGGAAATTAGATGTTTTCAGAATACCATTCTGATCAGTATAACCGAAAGAGACACGGTAAGGCATAAATTCTTTGACGGAACCGTAGGCACTGATATTATGGTCGGTCGAAATTGCCGTACGCAACACTTCATCCTGCCAGTCTGTGCTGACATTCGGGAAGAGATTCAACGCATTCAACATACCCTCCGTCGTGTTCGGAGCATTTGTGATATAATCACGGTATTCATCCCCGTTCATTACATCCACTTTATTACGTTTCGTGCTGACAGACACATTACCGCTGTAATTGATCTTGACACTACCGCTCTTTCCTTTTTTCGTTGTAATGATGATAACACCATTCGAGGCACGGGAACCGTAGATTGCAGTAGCCGATGCATCTTTCAGGACTGTAAAAGACTCGATATCAGAAGGGTTTATCGTACTCAGGGGATTGCTCAACCCGTCCGGGGCACTGTTACCCATAATCACACCGTCGATAACCACCAACGGATCGTTTTTAGCAGACAGGGAAGAACCGCCACGGATACGGATCGAAGAAGAGGAACCCGGTTGTCCGGTAGAAGAGGTAACGGATACACCGGCCACCTTACCCATCAACATATCCTGGGGACTGACCTGCAAGCCACGGTTCTTTTCATCCGGTTTAATGGCAATAACGGAACCGGTAGCATCATTCTTCTTAACCGTACCGTATCCGATCACGACAACATTCTCCAACATCTGGGAATCTTCTGCCAGAATAATATTCATATCAGAAGCAGCAGGCAACTCCTGCATCTTATATCCGATAAATGAAACAGAGATAATATCGCCTTTAGAGGCAGACAACAGAAACTTACCGTCTATATCGGTAACGGTCCCGTTCGTCGTTCCCTTTATAATAACATTCGCCCCGATAACCGGTTCTCCTGTAGGATCTTTCACAACTCCGGTCACTGTCATTTGCTGGGCAAAAACAGAAACGGACATACACAAGCCTGCGATCAGCATCAACAGTGCTTTAAACCTTAAACGTTTCATGTGCTTAAATTTAAGTTCTTTACAAGTTTACTTAATAACCTTAACAATCCTTTTACCTTATAGATTTTTTAACCCTTTTAATTCTTTCGGGTCGCTCACTTCCTGAATGCTGATAGCAAAGCCACCGCCACTGGCTGCCTTCAAATTCAATTTGCTTTTGCTTGTCAACACACCTTTCTTTATAGTATATGCCTGCGGATTATTTTTCCAGTCGGCATCTTTTGCATCGGCATAAACTACGGCCACATATTTCTTTCCCGGATCAAGGAAGTCGAAAGACAGGCGGGATTCATGTCCGTTCTCATCGGCCGTACAGCCAACGAACCAGTTACCTGTTCCTTTTGCTTTGCGGGCAATCGTGATATAGTCGCCAGGCTCTGCTTCCAGATAGAGAGATTTGTCCCAATCAAGGGCAACGTCTTTAATAAACTGGAAGGCATCGGCATACTGTTCGTAATGTTCGGGAACATCGGCTGCCATCTGGAGCGGACTGTACATCGTTACATAAAGTGCCAACTGGCGTGCCAGTGTCGAACGAACCTGAGAGGTGTTCGACGGATTCATCGCGCTGCAATGTGTTTCGAAGATACCCGGCGTATAATCCATCGGGCCACCGATCAGACGGGTGAAAGGGAGAATCGTTGTATGGTCGACATTGTTACCGCCGAACGATTCATATTCTGTTCCGCGAGCCGATTCATTACCGATCAGGTTCGGATAGGTACGGCACAGGCCGGTCGGGCGTGTTGCTTCGTGAGCGTTTACCATGATCTTGTAGTCGGCTGCTTTCTTCACGGCATACAGATAATGGTTACACATCCACTGTCCGTAATGATGTTCTCCGCGGGGAATGATATCACCTACGTAACCACTCTTCACACTGGTATAGCCATTGTCTACCATAAACTGATAGGCTTGATCCATATGACGTTCATAATTGCGGACAGAAGCGGATGTTTCGTGGTGCATCATCATCTTTATTCCTTTGCTGGCTGCATAACGATGGATTTCTTGTACATCGAAGTCCGGATAGGGAGTAACAAAGTCGAATACATAATCTTTGCTCTTGCCGAACCAGTCTTCCCAACCTTCGTTCCAACCTTCCACCAGGACGGCATCGAAACCATTGGCTGCCGCAAAGTCTATATAACGTTTTACGTTCGTTGTATTGGCGGAGTGACGGCCATTGGGTTTTGTTTTTGTATAATCGGTTTCGCCTAATTTGACACTGCTCAATTCGTCGGTATAAGCCCATGTTCCTTTGTTGGTAATCATATCCCACCATACACCGATATATTTAGTCGGCTTGATCCAGGATACATCGTCCAGCTTACACGGTTCGTTCAGGTTCAATGTGATGCGGGATGCCAGGATATTACGGGCATCATCGCTTACGATAACCGTTCTCCACGGTGACTGGCAAGGTGTCTGCATATATCCTTTATCGCCTTTTGCATCCGGTGTCAACCATGATTCGAACGTCATCGTTTTGTCATCCAGATTCAGATGCATACAGGAATAATCAACTAAAGCGGCCTCATGCAGGTTGATATATAATCCGTTATCCGATTTCATCATTAACGGAGTCTGTACACCGGTCTGCGAGAAAGGTGTTTGTGATGAGTTGGGAGTAACAGCTTCTTTCATCAAACCGCGGATCTCGCTCAGGCGAGAGGTCATGGTACTATATTCCTGTGTATCGTAATCGCCCGGCAACCAGAATGTCTTATGGTCGCCTGCCATAGCGAACTGCGACTTTTCTTCCTTGATCACGAAGTAATTCAACTCTTTTTGCTGAGGGAATTCATAACGGAAACCCAATCCGTCGTTGAACAGGCGGAAGCGAACCACGATAGATCGGTCGTTGGAAGGTTGTTCCAGCGTTACAGCCAGTTCGTTGTAATTATTACGGATTTCTTTTTCCTCGCCCCAAACCGGTTGCCAGGTTTCATTGAAACTGGAAGTACGAGTGTCTTTAATCCGAAAACCGTCATACAGATTCGTTTTCTTATCCAGTGCATCCACGTCCTTGCGTTGCTTGAACTCAAAGTCGACGGCGGCATCCGCATCTTCTTTCTTCAATTCCAATCCCAGATGGCTGGGTTTGATCACTTCTTTCTGTTTATAACTCAGGTCATAAACCGGTGCACCCTTTTCATCCAACCGGAAGTTCATTTCCAGGTTTCCGTCAGGCGACAACAATTGCTGTGCATAACTGATCGTGCTGCATCCGAGCAGGGCGATCCATATTAATACTTTACTTCTCATGGTGTTATTATATGATTTAATTAACTTTTCCGAATTCAAGGATCAATACGCCTTTACCTTTCAGCGGTAAAGAGGTCTGCAAATCGATCTGCCGATCATTCAACAGGTCGTAAGCCCGACGGGCGGGAAGCACTTCCTGATAAGGAGCCAGATCGACCGTGCAGTCGGCATCAGAACCGTTCAGGAAAACGACAACGGAATGATTTCCATACTTACGTTCGTAAACGTATACTTCGTTCTGCGTAATAAAATGTTTGAACGAGCCTTTGGCTATCGCATCATTGCCTTTTCGCCAGTTGAGCAACTTACTTATATATGTATAGGCTTCGTTCTGCTGAGGGGTACGACCGGCCGGAGTAAATGCGTTTTGCTTGTCACCAGCCCATCCGCCAGGGAAGTCACGACGCAGAACACCATCGCCTTCGGCTTTATCGGCAGCCATCAGTATTTCGGTGCCATAATAAATCTGCGGGATACCACGAACGGTCAGCAGGAAAGCCAAAGCCTGTTTGTAACGGTTCAGGTCGCCTGTAGGCGGTACTTTATAAAAACGGGAGGTATCGTGGTTATCGAGGAATACCAACAGATTCATCGGGTCGGCATACACGATATCCTGTGTCAGGTAATCATAGATACGTGCCAGTCCCCTATCCCAGCTGTTCGTCTCTTCATCGAATGCCGACGACATGATATTCATCAATGGGAAATCCATGACCGAAGGCAGGTAAGAGTTCCGGGGATAAGCCACTTTGCTGTCCTTCTGCCAGAAAGAGACACCTACATTATTTCCGATCCACGTCTCTCCTACGATATTGAAATCGGGGTATTCAGCATTAACAGCCCTACACCAGCGTGCCATCATATCGAAATCGGCATACGGATGCGTATCTTGTCGGATACCGTTGATCCCGGCATATTCAATCCACCAGATACTGTTCTGGATCAGGTAAGAAGCCACGTGCCGGTTACGTTGGTTCAGGTCGGGCATCGACTGGGTGAACCAGCCGTCTATATTTTTCACTTTGTCATAATCAGAACGGTAAGTGTCGGCCTGCGGCATCGTCTGGTAACCGGTCTGTACGAAATTATCCTGGAAGTTGAACCAGTTGTCGGACGGCTTATCGGTAAAGAAGAAATGTTCGCTTCCGCAATGGTTAAAGATCATATCCATTACGATCTTCAATCCTTTATCGTGGGCAGCACTAACCAGTTGGCGAAACTCTTCATTATCACCCAAGCGAGGATCGACTTCATAATAATCAGTAATGGCATACCCGTGATAGGAACCTTCGGTCATATCGTTCTTCAGGATAGGATTCAGCCAGATGGCGGTAACGCCCAGGTCGGAGAAATAATCCAGATGATCGGCTATCCCTTTCAGGTCACCTCCATGGCGGGCATACATATCCGTACGATCCACTTTCGACTCGCGCATTCCGGGAACGACATCATTCTTCGGATCACCGTTGGCGAAACGGTCGGGCATGATCAGGTATAAAACGTCTGAAGCATGGAAACCTTTCCGGACAGACGAATCTTTCTCGCGTTCTTTTATCTGATAAGGAATGATCGTTTGTTCCCCGTTCTTTGTCAGTTGAATGTTAAATTCTTGGGGAGCTGTTTCCGACAGATCCAGATAAAGCAGTAAGTAATTCGGATTTTGTAGCTTCACGATCTCTTTCACGCGAATATCGGAAGCAGTTATCGATACGCTATCGGTCGCGATATCCGTACCGTATAATAGGATTTGCAGTTCGGGATTCTTCATACCCGACCACCAGAAAGCAGGTTCCACTTTCTGTATTTTTACGCCTGACAAAACAGGCAGGCAAAAGCCCAGACATAATACAAAGGTTACAATTATCTTTTTCATGGAATGATTTGTTGGTGAACGATGCAAATGTAGCGGGATGGATTACCGGGAAAACGTATTAGAAAAAAAATCAAAACCTTAAAAACTCCTTTTTACCTGTAATACAACACAATAACACATTTCAATCAGGCAAAAAATCAAAACGCATTAGAAGGTATTTCAAATGTATTTCACTACCTTTGCGCTAGATGAATCAAATCAACAACATGAAAAACACGATATATTCTCTTTTTCTACTCCTTTTGTCGATATTGCCGGCATATGCATCCGGCGATAAGCCGACGATCAAATCCCTGCTCAAAGAGCTGGATCGTACTATCGCAATGAAAGCCGACTTTCACAAACAGCGGGAACACGAGATAGACAGTATCCGGAAACTGGCACATGCCACTCCTTCGCCGGAGGAAAAATACCACCTGTACAGCTCCCTGTACGGAATCTACCTACATTACCAGGCCGACTCGGCACTGCATTATCTGGAAAAAAGGAAAGCGCTCCTTCCGTCTCTCCAAAATCCACAGTACGAGAACGATTTATGGATCGCAAGAGCCGAAGTTCTGGGAATCATGGGACTTTACAATGAGGTGGCCGCCCAACTGGAACAGGTACGCCGGGATCAACTGGACAACCAGACCCTGCTTTACTATTATTATACCTGTCGTACTTACTACGGTTGGATAGCAGACTACACCCGTACCGACGAGCGACATAAGTATATCGAAAAAACGAATGCCTACCGCGACTCCATCTTATCCCTCACAACCAACCAGCTTGACCACAGTGTGGTACTGGCCGACAAAATGATCGTAGAGGGACAAGCGGATAAAGCAATCGAACTGATCGATAAAGAATTGGCAGGGTTGGACAATCAGGAGTCACTTGTCTATCTGTTATACAACCTGTCGCAGGCCTATGCCCAGAAAGGCGACACCGAAAAACAAATCTATTACCTGGCACAAACCGCCATAGCCGACCTGAAAACAGCTAAACGTGAATATATCTCCCTGCAAAAACTGGCATTGCTGATGTTTGAAAAGGGAGATATCGAACGAGCCTACAAATACCTGAGTTGCTCGATGGAAGATGCCGTTGCCTGTAATGCCCGTCTCCGTTCGGTAGAAGTAACCGAGTTTTTCCCGATCGTGGATAAAGTGTATAAACTGAAAATAGAGAAAGAGAAACAGATATCGCGCACGTTACTGATCAGTGTGAGCTTTTTATCCTTCTTATTATTGGTAACAATCATCTACCTGTACCGGCAGATGAAGAAACTTTCCCTCATGCGAAAAGCAGTCAGTGCCTCCAATGAGCAATTACAGGAGATCAATAAAGAGTTGAGCCAGGCCAGCAAAATAAAGGAAGAGTACATTGCCCTTTACCTGAACCAATGTGTCATCTATCTGGATAAACTGGATACGTACCGCCGTTCTTTAGCTAAACTGGCTATGGCCTCCAAACTGGATGACTTATTCAAAACAATCAAGTCCGAACAATTCATACGCGATGAACGGAAGAATTTCTACAATGAGTTCGATAAATCGTTCCTGAAGCTATTCCCCCATTTCATCAAATCGTTTAACGACCTGATGACGGAGGAAGGAAAACTAAGCCCAAAATCAGGAGAGATATTATCTACGGAACTCCGTATCTTCGCCCTGATCCGCCTGGGAATCAACGACAGCAGCAATATCGCCCATTTTCTGGGTTATTCGCTGGCTACCGTTTATTCGTATCGCAGCAAAGTGAGAAGCAAAGCGCTCGACAAAGAGAAGTTTGAAGAGCTGGTTGCTTTGCTTTAAGTCTGAAGTGATTTAAAATCGATAACCCACCGACAAATTCATTCCCTGCAGGGTAAAGCTGTTTAGGGTATAGGTTGCCAGTTTCTTATTGGCACTGCCGGGTATGAATTCGTAGACATCGACGGTATCGCTACGGTAACCAGCCTGTAACCCCGCTTCAACATAGAAACCCCGCCAGATCGGTTGAAGCCAGCCCACGGAGATCCCGCCGCCATAGAACAAACCGGTACTGTTATCCTCCAGCTCCTCCTTTATACGTACATTAAAACTCCCATACTGCCCGTACACCCCGGCATACAGTCCACGGAAACGACTGTCGCCCCACAACCACCAGCGCGGTTCTACCTCCAGACAGGTCATGCTGAACAGATTATACTGATCCCCTTTATTGTAAGGCATTGCATAGGCAAACGACACCTGCGCCGAGAAACGCTCCATAAAGTACACCTCCGCTGCCACATTCGCTACCGGCGAATACATCGACCCGTCGGGCAACAAACCGGCAAACAACAATGCATTCGTCTTTATCCCCAATCCGACAGTCCCCAGGAGGAAATGGCTGGCTGGTACAGATTTTGAGACAGACTTCGGCGCCGGTTCAGCCACAGTTTTCACCTTCTTCGTTCGGGGTTGCCCTGCTGTAGCCTTCTGCTTGCCGGACGGTTCCATATCTTCTTCGGAAGAACTTGAAACAACCGACTGCCGCTTCGTTACGACCGGATGTTTCTTTACTTCAACAATCACGCGGTTATCCAGATCGGTACGGGCATCGACATCGAGTTCAAACAGGTCGGGATCGTCCAGGCAGCAGCTTCCCGTCAGATACTCCTGCAAAAAGGTGGCCTGTCTCATCGCCAACTCGCGGGCGGCAGAGTCGTAGCGTTTTGAGACACTCTGAAGCGCTGTCAGTGAAACGGTATATTCGCCTGTTGACAGTTGGTGGCTGCAGTCCGACAGCAACGTGATCAGCTCTTCCAGGTTATTGGCCGTTTGCAGCCGTTGGTGATTGATACGTTCCGTTCCTTTGATAAAATGGATAGTGTAGCTCTGTCCGGCAGCTGTAAAGGCCAACAAACAGAGTATAGCCAGCAGTCCGGAGAATCGTGTACGTTGTTTCATTTCCGTATATTATTTGATTGATTGTTGTTTCTTTTCATTGTTTCGCCAGGCTTTTCGCCAGATTGCACGCTCGCTGCAACGATATGGGTTCGGTAGCATCTATTCCGTAGTCGGCCGGACAGGGCAGTTCCAGTTGAATACCAGAGGGAAGAGCATCGAACGATGATGTATCGAGCGACGATAATACCCTTATATTCCGGTCATAGATATAGACCCAAAACACTTCTCTCCCATAATAAAGCCGTGCCAACAAACGTAGGGTCATCCCCGGTCGTGTAATGATAGAGGCCGGAATGACAGTCGCTTTCTTTTTACGCCGGGGCTGCATGACTTTTTTGACAGTCCTTGCAGCGGACGGACGGATAGTTTCCGGACGAGTAGTTTCCGGACTAACTGGAACATGTGCGGGTGGTGGTATAGATTCAGTTTGTAACAGGGATTCCTCCGTGTCCTCCGCATTGTTTGTGTCCTCCGTTTCGTCTGTGGTATCCGCATTGCTCACCTCATCCGATATCTCTTCAGCTACCCAGAAGCAGGTGTCCTCTTCGGCAGGTGGAACAGGCGGGGGATATTGAAAGTCGGTTTCCTCCGGTACAGGCTGTTTCGTTTCCTGATTCCGGCTCGATACCCACAGGAAGCCGGCCAACAGCAAAAGGTTGGCTCCCAGCAGTACACCGCCCCAAAGCTTTATTCTCTGTTGTTCTTTCCGGATATAACTCAGTTCTTTGCTCTCTTTCCGGATGTTCTCCGAATTACGATCTTCTTCCCCCATCATTACGATATGTTTTGCTATTAATACTATCAAATATCCTCAATCGTCCATACGATATTTCCTCCTGCCTCCGGTGTTGCCTTTATCCATAACGGATCAGTCTGGTATGCTTTTTTTGCTTGCGGATTTACTTTTAGCGTACGCTGTCCCGTAATATCCACCCCGCCGAACGTTTCCGCCGGATATTCGGCATCCAGCACCGGAACCACTCCCGTACGTCGGCTGGTTACTGTCGACAGCTTCCGGCAATTATAAAAGGCCCTCCGACCGATCATCGCCAGTGTTGCAGGCAGGTCAACTTCCCTAAAGCCCGTATCTTCAAAGGCGCTGGCAGCAATAAACGTCACACCCGAAGGAACCTCCAGTTTGTCAACGCTGGTCGACAAACTCGACAGGCTCTCTTTGAACACCTCCACACCGATTTCCGTCAAACGGCAGTTCGACAGGTCCAGTCCCCCCAACGCCGCACACCTCATAAAGGCACGATCGCCCAACTCTCTCAGGGAAACCGGCAGCACCAGCATCCCTGTCAGGTTTTTGCAATTATAGAAAGCCTCCGCACCGATCGTTGTCAGCGACTCCGGTAAATCAAGCGTTCCCGCCAGATTATAACATTCGCTAAAAGCCCCTTCTCCTATCTGCGACAAATTCACCGGTAATGTTAGTTTTGTCAATGTATTGCATGCCCGGAAAGCATCCTTACCGATCGTTCGCAGGCCGGAAGCCCCTACCAGATCCAGATCGTTCGATTCGCTCTCGGTGAATGCACCGGCAAAGGCACGCTCACCGATCGATTACAGGTTGGAAATAAAAATACCATCCATCTTCAATCCGGAACACCCTTCGAAAGCCCGGTCACCGATAACCTGCAACACACGCGCCCCTGAATACTTGAGTTCTTTCAGGCGGCTACCTGCAAAGGCCGCATTTCCTACCGACAACAACCTTTCGGGTAATGTGATCTTCTGCAATGTACGGTTTCCTTCAAACGCACTCTCCGGCAGATTCACCATAGCGACACCGGCCAGGTTTATCTCTTCGACTGCCAGCTCTTTATTGCGCAACGTATTGATATCATCCGCATTGATCCCTTTCTGCGAAACCAAACGGATAGACTTATACCTATCCATCTTTGAGAAATCAATGAACGAAGCCAGTGTTCCCGGCCTGTTCAGTTCGATATAGGCTCCTTCGGTACCACTCTGGTTGATCCGGATCTCCACCGGCTCCTTATCTTCAGGTGCCAGGTGGATCACGGCGCTACGCTTGGCGGTCGCACTATTATCATCCACCCGGAAATGAAGTTTTCCGCCACTGGAATAAATATCATGTACCCAATTTGAAGGCTCTCCGGCATCATAGTCTATCGTTGCCCGAAAAGCGCCCAAATTCACCGGTACAGTTTCTATGACCACTCCCCCTTCCAGCAAATTATACAGGCGGGGAATAAGCTCCATGTCCGTTACTTTGGCTGCCGCCTGTGTAACGGTAATGGTCGCTTCGACAGGTACGTCGCTCTGCAAGCGCAGGACGATCACGGCCGTACGCGCTTCCGGCCGGGTATTCTCTTCGACCTTAAACCGCAAAGTGCCACCCAGTTGTACACCGGTCGACCCGGTCAACCAGGGAGCGTCTTTCGGCAACTCCACTTCAAAAGGGCCGCTGGCTACCACCGGGATATCGAATGTCTCGCCTGCTACCGCCGCTTCGTACGACTTTATTTCGGGCAGAAGTACATTCTCCCGTCCCCGCTGTACCAGTGTAAAGGTATCGGTCAACAGGGCACCTGTACTTGAATCGTTTATTACCAGGCGTGCCTTGCGCGGCTCCGTCTTAGTGTTGGGTTGAAGCGTCAACCGGATACGCTCCTCCGTCGGTACCGCCTTGCTACGAGGCGGCATGGTGATCCACGAAGCTTTGTCGAGCAGACGCAACCCGTTCGATGTCGTATTCTTCATCAGGGAGAGTTCGTACCGTGTATCGGTGGCTCCCACCGTGTCGCGACTAATCACGAAATACAAGGCTCCGCGTCCGCCCTGCGTTACCGTTACTTTTGAGGAG
>OKXB01000330.1_pt1 | contig 60165 bp, 60 predicted proteins | sample 1601731 | NCBI WGS metagenome assembly OKXB01 (sample SAMN04414077, study PRJEB24778) | human gut metagenome | material: faecal | host: Homo sapiens
AGTTACGCATCGCCTTGGCAAATGCTTTAGGACGATACGACGTTCCGGATATAAATGTATGCGCTGCCATTCTTGTAGCTCAGTCGCTTGCAAGCGAGGCTGTGGAGTATGTCAAGAGACGTTCTGCTAAGTTTACAAACTTTACAATTACAATGAAGGGCAAGGGCAGGCAGACCGTATCTTCATGCCTCTCGTCTATGTCCTGTTCTGCACTTGAGTATTGTTTGCGTAATATAGCACGCATACTTGTTGAGGATAAACTGACGGACGATGTGAATATTGCGGAGGATAAGTCTGTTGAAACAGGTCTGAAGGCAGTTCTTAATGTTATGAGCGACACTAAGACATGGATATACGCACGTGATAAGGCGGACGAGTTAAACCATGTTGAACATAACAACGATAACAAACAATGAAAAAAGAAATTGATGCATGGATATACAATCCGACAAGGTCGTTATTTAAAACGAAAAAGACTGAAAAGGCTGTGGGACATATAATTTATTGTGAATGTCCCGAAAAATGCGAGTTGTATGCGAAACATAAGTGTGTGGTATATAACAATAAGTGCCCTCATGGAAGCCGTGGCTCTGTGATAGGTTATTCGGTTATGGCAAGGAAATTCAGCTCGTGGATAAAAGATTTCGAAGAAGCACATAAGGATGTGTACAGAACACAACTATCTGCACCGAAGAAACTTGAATACTTTATGGGCTATGTATATATACCTATTGCTTATCTTAATATGAATGACAAAATAGATTTCTACGATGGTGGCGGTTTTGGGAGCATGAGAAGGCCTATTATCAGGCGTTCAATGTTTACCGCTGATTTTATTAACGATAAAATCCTGAATTTTATTCCTCGCTCATATTTTGGGAATGCAGAAATAAAAGATTATCAAGAAAAAGAAGTACCGAAGTTTCTTAATTGGCTGAAAGAGCTTGATATTGACTTGTATGACAAAGTCCGAGAGTTAAATCCACAACATAAAGGTTTTGCAGCAATGACAAATGTCGGAAGAAAGGCAAGACTTAAAACGTTAACCCCAAACATTGGAGAGTTTAAAGACATTCATGGTGGGTTATGGACATGGGACGGCATGTATATTACAAGTGAAAATTCCAAAGCATCATTTACTCTTGTAGAAACAAGAGAGATAGAGGAATGCAGGATTAAACCGAAGGACGATGTTATCGTACAAGTTACCGATGAAAGACAAGTAAATGCCAATACAGAATTTATTGATTAATTATGAAAAAGAAATATAGGAATAAGCTACCGAAAGGTGTAAGAATAAAACAGACCTGTACATATGTTGAAAATGGAGACCTGGTTGCTGAGGTTGAGTTTGAAGATGTATTTCAGCCTAAAGACGGAGATTTTCTGATAGATGCGTATGGCGATATTTTTATTTATTCTGATGCAAAAACGCAATATAGTAATTTTTATTCTTGCTATTGCGGAACACATCATGGTAAAATACGAGCTGCTTTTTGTTATAATTGGGTGGATAAAAACGGTTGCCGTTTTGCTACCCCCGAAGAAAAATCCGCTTTTCTTAAAAGGCTTGAAAGTGAGGCACATCTACGTTGGAACGCAGAAACCAAGAATTTAGAGCCTATAAGGTGGAGAGCAAAATTTAACGAAAGTTATTTTGTAGTTGCAAATTCAGATGAAAGAGACTCATTTATTGTTAAAGAGAAGAAGGAATGCTTCTCTATTTTTGATGAAGAAAACTACCAACTAAACAACTATTTCCGTACACCTGAAGCTGCTCAAAAGATCGCAGACCAAATAATCAGTATTTTCAAAAACTCAAAAGCAGAATAGTTATGACACATTATAATGTATTAATGGTTATCAAAAAAAAAGGGAAAGTAATAACAGAGGATGATTTTTATAATATCCTTGAAAAGAACTGTACAGATGAATATTATGGCGAAAAGATAGAGCCATTTGGTTTTGATTACTTAGCAAGAACTATTGGAATCTGTAAGATAGCAGACCTTTCAAAATATGAATTTAGTGATATTATTATAGATGGTAAAGAGATTTGGTGGTGTGACGGAGTATCAAGTAATAAGCCTAACACATCCAAAGACGAAGCCCTAAAAATGATTGATAAAGACGATTGTTGTATGTTATTTGACGGGCATTTATAAAATATGGACTTATGGGAATAATTTGTAAAAGTAAATAACTTATGAAAAAGAGATTAGCAAAAAAGATAATGGATAGAATATTCTATTTCAAAAATTGGGATAGCAATTATTTACCATATTCACGGGAGCAACAAAAGAAAGCTGTAAAAACAGCATGTAAAGGATATAAGGCAGAAACTCGTAACTTGTGTATGGAACAGATACCGATTAATAAAGTGCCATTGAAGTTTAGAAAGCATAAAGGATTTTTACCAGACGAATTTAAACAGTTATGATAGCATCAATAATAATACTTGTAATTTTCGCCATTAATCTCGGAATAAATTTAGCAAAGCACGGCGAGCCGAAAGACGGTAAATATAATTTTTGGGCAGAGATAATTTCGACTTTTATTATGTTATCCCTGCTGTATTGTGCCGGAACTTTCGATAAATTGATAAATTGATAAAACGGAAATTTGGGGAATTAGAGGAAATTAAGAGAAAATTTCCTCTAATTCATAAATTACAATATCATGAAATTATTTTTGTTTTTCATAGTTTGCGCTTCTGTATTTTTCGGAGCTGAATATTTATTTGTCAGCATAATCAGAAGCGAGATATTTTTATTCGTCAATTTAATATTGATGATAATAAGCCTGTTAGGTTTTTGTGCAATTTCTGCATCTGATAAGATAAGCAAGCCGTTACAATTACTGCGGTATTCTTTGCTCGCGCATTTACTAACCAGCGTAATTATGTGTTTTACAAATGTCGGCGTAACTGAGAATAAGAAATTTTATACAATACAAATGACTTATTCTGACGGATATACCGAAATAGCCACTTATAAATTACCTGATAATTCTGAATTATATATAAGAACTGGCAGTAGACGTTCCTTCGGATCAGATCTTATGTATAAATATTATCCTAATAAGTTTGGGCTTATCCAAAGTAATATAATACGATATAAAGTAATTTCGATAAAAGATACAAAGTAAAATTATGATAGGAATAGAAGATTACGTTTCAGTTGAGACGGCAAGAGTGCTACACGAGAAAGGATATAGCGGCATGGTTACGGCGGCTACGTTGTATGAGGTACAGATGTGGCTTATTAGAAAAGGCTTGTTTGTGAACATACAATATTACACAGGCGATTGCTATAATTATGAGATATTAACCGTACCTGGCCATGCTTTAGTGGGATTGGCTGACAGACCAGCCGCTTATTGGGGCAGTTATCAAGAGGCGCTCAGTGAAGGAATTGACGAAGCATTAAAATTGATTTAATATGAAAAGAGAAGATTACGTAAGCCTTGAAGTAGCCAAGTTACTTGAGAGGAAAGGCTTTAACGAACCTTGCGATGCAATATATATTGAATCGCCACAGGAAGGTCGAAATGAATTTCATAGTTACATTACAGATGATATTAAGAAAAGCAGCGGCATAAGAAAAATAAAAAATGGGTGTCGGTATGATGAATATCTTGCACCCGCCTTGTATGTAGCTGCAAAGTGGTTAAGGGTAAACCATAGGATATTAGTTACACCTTACTACGTGTCTGACGATAAATATACATATCACATCTTACGAATGGATGCAGGCAATAATTATTGTCACAATTATAATCAATACGACAGCTATGAGGAAGCATTAAATGCCGGTATTGAAGAAGCACTAAAATTGATTTAATATGCAACGAATTGAAGATGAATATGTGAGCTTTGAATCTGCAAAAATGCTTAAGAAAGCTGGATTCAACTGGTACACGAAAAATCATTATTCTGCTAAAGGTGATTTTAGGTATTCAGACAATCGAAAAGATTGGAACGCAGTCGAATATTTAGGACTCTATTCTGCTCCGACACTATCCTTTGCGGCACGTTGGCTAAGAGAAGTATGCAACACTCATATTCTTATTGATTGGGGTTGGGATGGATATGACTTCGCTCTTGTGATTAAAGACGTGGACGAAACATTTATCGAAACATCCTATCATAATTATTATCCTACTTATGAGGAATGTTTGGAAGAAGGAATAAAAGCTGTACTTGAAAATTTGTAAATCCAAATAATATTAAATTATGAAACCATATAGAATAAAACATATCGGAAGTGGTCTTTATTATAGACCGGCGAGAGGACGGAATAAAAGCAACCTCAGTACACACGGTAATGTGTATCTTACTAAGAATAGTCCCTTTTACGATAAATCATCTTATATACATATACAGGTAGATAAAGATACCAGAGTCTTTAATAAAGCAAAAGAGATGTTTCCGGTAGACAGGGATGGTAATATTTCCTGCTATGCTAATAAAATACAATTTATAATTGAAGAATTATGAAAGCAAAAGTTAAAGAAACAGGAGAGATAGTTGAAGTTGAAAACCTTTATGATGATGGTACAGCTTTAGTAGGAGATATGCTTTATAAAGTATCTGAACTTGATTTCGATTCTGTGATTGATTGGGAGCAGATAAGAATAAGGACATCTATTGCTGCTATGCAAGGGCTGTTATCTAACAGCAGACGATGGGGCTTTCCTGAAGAGACTGTTAAAACATCTATTGAACTTGCCGATGCCCTTATTGAAGAACTTAAAAAGAGAAAATAACTATGTATATAAATATAAATTTCTTAGTGGCGATTATAATAATTGCTATATATGCTTGGTATATGGCTTACCAATTTAAAAGCCTTAAAAAGGCAAATAAGACATTGGAATTGGATAATATTAAGACTCTTGCCGAAGTATATAATCTTTATATTGCCTACAACGGACATGACGAGAAGGCGAAAGAACTCGAAGATAAGTTAAAGAAATTATTGAAAGAATTAGAAGTTAAGTGATATGGAAAACAAGAACGTAGAAAAAGCTATAAAAGCACAAAGAGATTATTTAATTAACCGTTCAAAAACTGATAATACCTGGATGCGTGATTCATTTGCCAAAGGTAAAGGGTTCGCACCTGACAATGGTATATGTTATAATTGTCGTAGACAGATATATGCAGATATTGAGGTTGAAAGGAGAAATTATAGAACCGGTAAAATCGAAAAAGTAATATCTCATGGCATAAGTGTAGAACGAGCTGGCAATGAATTAACAACTGGATGCCCTCACTGCCATATAAGTTTTGTTGATTAATTTTATAATGGACACAGAAAGAAGTTTATACGAAATTGAAGTTGCTTTAGCAAAAAGCGACTTCTTTAACTTTGTAAGAAACATTGTCGCATTCAATGTCAACGGCTGGGGCGGTGAACTTAACTTATGGCACGAATGTGATATGCTCGTGCTGACAAAAGCAGGCTACCTTACCGAAATAGAGATAAAGCGTAGCTGGTCCGATTTTCTCGCAGACTTTAAAAAGAAGCACAAACATGAGAGTGAGGGCATTATCAAGAAATTCTATTATGCTGTGCCTTACTCTATTGCAGAGAAAGTGTTTAACTATCTTGTGCAGAATAACATAAGCTGTGATGGTGTTCTGTATTACACAGAAGATTTAGATGTGCGTTTCTATAGACTTATCGAAAGGAAAAACACCTTCCGCAAGCTGACGCTATCTGAGCAGCTGCAAGTTGCAAGATATGGTGCAATGCGAAGCGTAATGCTTCGAGAAAAAATAATTAAACTTGAAAAGAATAAACTATGATCAAGACAAAAGAATTGATGCTCGGAAACTGGGTGTTGGCAGGAGCTAAGACGCAGTTTCAGATGTATGTAGTAGGAGTTTTTAAGGATGTTGCATACATTGACTTCAAAGGCAACATGGGAGATTTCTTTGAAGTGAAAGAGGAGGATATGTTCCCGGTGCCACTGACAGAGAAATTCTTTATAAAAAATGGATTTCTTAAGAAGAAAGACAAAATATCAGAGTATTATACTTCTCCGGACGGAAAGGTTTTTATACGTTTCAGAAAGGGAATAAGCATTTATATTGTATCAGCACCTGTAAGTTCTTCTGTAAAAAGAGTTAGCGCAAACAAACTCATTAAATACGTCCACGAGTTACAGAACCTTTTAACTCTTGCAGGCGTGGAAATGGAGTTTAAAATTTAAACTTATGAAAGAACAAGTAAAATATCTGTATAATTCAGGTTATGCGATAGAGGAAATATCGGATGAAACAGGTCTTTCAGAGACAAAAGTATTTGAGATACTTGAAGAAGCCGAGCTTATATAAACACACAAATCGAATGAAATTATGCGCAAAAAACCAATGAAAATATACGTATCTCTACCAATATCCGGCAGAGATATTGAAGAAGTAGAAGCACGTTGCATTTTTGCAACCGGAGTGATAGAGAAGAAAGGACACACAGCAGTTTCACCGCTTGAAGTATCGCCTGATACTGATGCGCCATACTCTACACACATGGGTAATGACATAGCCGCACTGCTTGAATGTGATGCGGTTCTGTTCCTTGAAGGCTGGCAAGTATCAAAAGGCTGCCAGCTCGAACACAAGGCGGCAGAATTATACGACAAAATTAAGTATTACAAATTGGAGGAGATATGAAATGAATATAGTGTGATGTTTTCAAGCAAGACGGATCAATGGTCTACACCGCAAGATCTTTACGATAAATTAAACAAAGAATTTAATTTCACGTTAGATCCTTGCGCAGATGAATGTAATCATAAATGCGATAAATTCTACACTAAAGAGCAAGACGGACTAAAGCAGGACTGGCAAGGCGAAACAGTTTTTTGCAATCCGCCGTATGGTAGAGCTATAAAAAATTGGGTGAAGAAATGTTATGATGAATCACAAAAGAGGAATACCAAAGTTGTAATGCTTATTCCTGCAAGAACTGACACATCTTATTTCCACGACTTTATTATCCACAAGGCAAAAGAAATAAGATTTATTAGAGGCAGGCTTAAATTTGGATATTCTAATAATTCAGCGCCATTTCCGTCAATGATTGTTGTATTTTAAATTTAAAACTATGGATATAAAAGAGCAGAAAGCAAAAGAATATGCGGAAAGCATACCGCAGTTTGACGACAGAAAGAAGTATTGCATTGAGGACTTTTGTGCAGGTTGGAACGAGGCTTTAAAATCTTTATTAGTAGATGCCTCAAAAGAGCTGCCTGAATATGATGAAGCTGTTTGGGTGATTAACGCAGACGGAGACCAATTCTATTGCCACAGAAGCAAAGAAGATATTGTTAAGACCGACAAGTACGGTTGGTGCAATTATACAGGCTCTGATATTATAGCATGGATCATACCAGCATCATTTAAAGAAATACTTGAAATGAATAAAGACGTTTTGAAACGATTAAAGGATAAGTGATTATGAACAAGTGCGCAGATTGCAAGTATTTTTATTTATCTGAAAGACCTTCTTATAGAAGAACAACGTATTGTAAATATGGAAATAAAACTATAAATATTTTCACAAATAAAACATTGTCTTGCAAAAATTTTAAAAATAAGCACATGTCAGAAGATGATAAACTCACAGCTATCAACGCACATCGCCGGTCGTGTCTGCAGTGGAACTGCTGCAAACATCGTGTGGGTAAAATTACCTGCACAGAAGAATGTGAGTATGTTAAAAGATTTGTTGATTTAATAAATGAATAGTATGCCAACAGAATCAGTAAAGAACGACAGGCAAGACAACAAGGTAATGATGGACCTGTTGCCGTGGGCTGAACTCGAAGAAATAGGTAAGGTCTACACCGCCGGGGCAAAGAAGTATGGCCCAAACCGCTGGCAAAATCTGCCAAATGGGTATGAACGTTACAAAGGCGCAATGCTTAGACATTTAACAGAGGTCGAAAAAGGTAATATTTTTGACAATGATACAGGTTGCATGCACGCAGCGCAAGTGGCTTGGAATGCAATAGCGATGCTGCATTTCAAAATGAAGGAAGTTAAACAATTAGATGAGGGCAAATAATTATGGAAAAAAAAGATATTGAAAAGGCCGCAAATGAGTTTGCTGATAGAGAATATGAATATAACGACATTGATAGGGATGCTTTGTATAAGGGTTTCTACTGGGGTGCTCAATGGCGCATAAACAGCGTGTGGCACGATAAAAGTGAAATACCTGATTTATCACAAGACATACTTATTATTTTAAAAAATGAGATATGTACAATACTGATTGGAGCTGTACATACTTTGAGTGAATTAAAACACTATGATTATACAAATTGGGCATACGTCAAAGACCTATTACCAATTAAGGAGGGTTAGAAATGAGAATACTATTTTACTATTTTGTCGGTTGTGTTATCAGTTTTATGTTAACATACATTATCTTAAGGATAAGACAAGTCTCTTTATCAAAGACCGATATTATTAAAATACTACTATACTCCTTGTTTTCTTGGTATTGGATATGGTTAATGTTATACCCAGCACTCTTGGAGAAAATAGATAGATATTATTTAAAAAGAAAGGTAAGAAATGAACAGAGGGATAAAATTTAGAGGAAAGTCTGTAAGCACAGGAAAATGGATATATGCCAAAATTCATAGCTTTGGAATGGATCTGTTTCCTGAAGCCGTTTACGAAGGCACTATCTGCCAATACACAGGCTTGCGTGATAAGAACGGACAAGAGATCTACGAAGGTGATATTATAAAAACGCCTTTAAATAATCTTGTTGCAGTACAATTCGGCTACAAAGAGAATATAACTAAAAATACAAAGTTAAGAATATTTGAAAGGTTTGCTTGCTATGGTTGGGTGGTAACAAACGTGAAAAATGGCATAATAGAATTTTTAGATAATACTATCTTAGAAGGCGAAGTAATCGGTAATATATATGATAACTCCGAATTATTAAACGAACAATAAAAATTACAAATAAACCATGACAGTAATAGAATTAATACGCGCTTTGCGCAAAGTAGAGAACAAAGGGCAGGAAGTGTATATACAGAATGGTACAAGGCGGTTGTGCCTGGAACTGAATAAAATTTCTGACGAAAATGGTACCAGAATGTTTAACGATGATTTTAAGTTATGAGTAAGCAGGAAGATCAATTAAAAGATATCAAGCATGAAATAATGAAGATGCAGCGGCAGATATCCAGGTTAACGCAACTGACAAGGGCAAATGTCAGTACGCTGTTAAGCCTGGATGAAGCATCTTTATACACTGGGTATGCAAAAGGCTACCTGTATAAACTGACGGCACAAGGCGATATCCCTTGTTATCGTCCTACAAAGAGAAGAGTGTTTATAGATCGTGAAGAATTAGAACGTTGGATAAGGAGGAACAGTGATGGAATTAATAAATAAGATACTTGAACTATTGCTTGGGTATAAATATAAGTGTGTGATACTCAAAGACAGAGGCGTAGAACGATATTGGGTGTGTTCGTATATATTTGACGATACACCGGAAGGGAATAAACGTCTGGAAGAATATCTGCAAAGGCTTGAAAATAGCGTAAATGCGCATACTTATTACGAAACGATAACATTCAGGAGTCGTAAATGCTACACACAACATCAGGCGACGAATGATATTATGAAGGATATGCGCAGATATGCAGGCAAAGAATAATATAATATATATATTTGCCTTATGAAGATTTTTGGAAAAATATTTGGCAAACGGCATTATTTGCTGACAGACGGAATGCATAGTTGTGTGTATATTCCAAAACATACATACGCATATCTTAACAAGATGCTTATCAGATCGCTTGACGCTGATCCGAAGGGCGAGAATTCATTGCGTTTTGTTTGGTCAAGAACTGACAAAGGCTATATACTTGCAGTAAATCCACATAATGTTGAAATGACACAGACACATGGCCTTGCACGCGACTGCAAAGGCCGTGTGCTTATACCGTGTCCTTACCTTCAACAAATATATTGTGCTCTTGGCCTGGATCCTGAATATTGCGGCAGGGTTTACGTAGATCAGAAAAAGCAAAATAATGCGCTTTTAATGTTTAATTTAATACCGGCGGCACATGGAAATTAATATCACTGTAAATAAATCTGACATACTGGAACGTGTCGGTGTGGAGTCGGCTTATATCGGTAGTAAGTTAAGGGCTGAAACTGCTGATGGAAATGTTGTCTCTCGCTACAATGATATCGCCACAATAAAAGAGAATGAAGAGGTGTTGTCAGATTTCTTTTCTGAAGGTTGTAACAATATCTTATTGCATGGCGGCGCGTTTATAAAAGAAGCAGGACCTGTCGACGATGCTCTGAATATTACTTTCAAGTTCCCTCTTAATATAGACGAAGAGGTCCTTAAAGTTGGATTGGAACGTTTGATTAAGGATTATCTTTCAGAATATGTACTTGATAAATGGCTCAAGATATGTAATGTAGAATATCCGTCTATTACAGAAACATTACTTATGTCATATAGAGATCTTCTGTATGTTCGCATACATCACATTACAAATAATAATATTGGGGATAACTATCTTGGAAATGAAATGCCACAAGGTTACGAGCCGGTGAAAATGGTACGTTATAAACACGAGCAATGATAACAGGTAAAATAAAGAATATTCCACTAAAAGGATTGACAACTGCCGTTAATGATTATTATTCAGACGACGGCGATATGATGATATGCCACAATGTGTGTAATAGCGGATCTGGACTGAAGGGCGTAGGAGCGCTGAAGTCTATTTCAAAATTAGATGCAGGCTGGAAAGGCCTTGTGTTTGTGCATAAGACATCAGTCGGAGACATACATATCATTGTTGATAATGAAAATAACGCATGGTTTGAAACGGCCGACAATAAAACAAAAATAAATTATCCTGCAAATGGGCTGTTTGAGGAAGGCAAGTACAAGATAACAAGTGTCGGTAATATTCTTGTTGTGTCATTTACCGGTAGCGAATACAAAGGTATACATTACTACAGATACAAGGAGACAGGCGAATATAAATATCTCGGACAGGCTCCACCAGACATAAAGCTAGAGTTTAGCGCGGCACATTATGCCGGCAATGTAAGCGGTAAAGGTGATGTTAGCCTTAATGACGGCTATATGGTATCAACGGATAACCAAAATCAGGAAATACAGTTTACCGCGGATCTGCAGTTCTCGCCAGGAAGCATGCTGAGTTATGAGAGCAAGTATGAAGATTATCCTAAATGGTTAGATTATTTGCTCGGACGCATTAACGAAATAAAAGGAGAACTGAGACGGCAAGGCCTTTTTATTGGCAAATTCTTTGTGCGCACAGCATACCGGCTATATGACGGTTCGTATATTATGCAGAGCGCACCTATTATGATTGCTCCTTCACAAGAGGACAATCCTATTATATGGCCCTATTTGATAAAACCACGTCTTACGGAAGACGGAAATTCATACACTTGGAACATCGGTGTAAAATCTAAGATATTATTTCGCCCATTTGTCCTATGTGCAAAGACCTTGATTTCACAAAAAGACGCTGAAACATTAAAAGAATGGACTGATGTTATAGACAGAATATGCGTGTTTATTACCCCTCAGCTCCAGTCGTACACAGAAGATCCTAAAAACATGGTTCTTGTGCGCAAAGAAAAGATACCTTATTATGGAATAAGCGGACAAGAAGACAATACCAGCGTTCCTGGACATGTGCCTGAAGAGTATTCTGTAGAGAACTGGCGTAAAGGTGCCTATGCTGCATATATGGACGAGGGCCTTTCTCTCGGATCTATTGTTTCTACAAGATATTCGCCTCCTCGTCTCGGATCTATGGCCGGTGAATTGAATGATAAGTATTATATAGTTCCGGAAGGTAACGATGCAAATAATGAGACCAGCACCAATATGGTGATGCAATCTCAAGAATGTTCTTTTTTTAGAGATGCAGGTTTAGGCGACACACCGGATCCTATATACACAGCGATGCTTTATCACTCGCAATACCTTGACTTTAACAAGATTGTGCCGGAGGAGAGCATGGATGCTTATGTACAGCGTATGTTGGCAGAATTTGGCTTTTATCACCATATCATCAAGTTTGAACAAAAAAGCGATACCGAAGAGCAGCAGGTCGAAAGTTCTTATTTATTCTATCCATTAAAAGAATACACTATCGAAGAAGCGTTGAAACTTGGCAGTGCTGAAGATACAGACAATAAGACAATGACATGGCCGTATCTTAATCTTAACCAATCATCCACGGTATGGCCTCGAAAGGGCGATGTGATAAATGCACCGACTGATATGTCTTTTGTAAAATTCCCGAAAGATACGCTGGATAATCTGACGGCAAGAACTGATACTCTTACTGATGATTACAACTCTTGGCAGTCGATACAACCACAATTAATGCATACTTACAATGGCAGGTTGAACGCAGCTAATATTAATGTTATTTTTCGTGACATTCCTTATACCTGGCTTGGTGGCCAGGCGATAAAAGGAGAATATAATATTCGTGGACAGGTTGTAATTGAAACAAACGGTACGACAACAACAGCAGCTCTTCCTGATGTCTCTGCCTATAACATCTTTGTCAATATGGGTTATTTCTATTACCCGCATCCAGATGCAAAACGCATAGAACTTATACTGTACGGCAGCAGATATGTGTTGATAACAATCAAATTAAAAACGCATCCATTCCTTCATGGGGCATATTTCTATGATGCAGATTTTGATATAGATAAATACGGCATGGAATACGACTCTCTTGATGATACGGTAAACGCTTTAACAAAGAGCCAGGGAGCTATTTTATATCCTAATTATATGTACACAAGTGAAGTTGACAATCCGTTCTTCTTCCCTGCCGAAGGTGTCAATGTTATTGGTACCGGCAAAATTATAGCAATAAAGAGTGCGACAAAAGCCATGAGCGAGGGCACAGCCTACGGAACACTGCCATTATATGCTTTTTGTACGGACGGCATCTGGCCGTTGAGCGTAGGGCAAACAGGATTGTTTGTCGCAACAAATCCACCGACAAGAGAAACATTGCTGAATAATGATCCTGACAGCGCATTGCAGATCGATAATGCAATAGTGTTTCTGTCGGATAGAGGATTGATGCAGTTGATCGGTGAACGCACTACATTGTTAAGTGCAGATCTGTCAGAACGCTACACATCGTTTAATGCAAATGATCTTCCTGGATTTAGTATAATAACAGAAAGATTTGGTCTGTCAGATTTACTCGAAGGCAAAGATTTTTCGGAGTACATACATTCAGACGCCAGAATTGCATTTGATTATGCAAATTATCGAATTGTAATATATCGGCCTTACAATGCAGATGATAAAGGCACACATGTAGCATATCTATATGATTTATCATCAAAGATGTGGACCACAATAGACAATCGCATGACATCGTCCGTTGAAGATTATCCAGGTACTATAGTTAATATGGTTGATGATGATAATAAGACAACGATTGCCGTGTTTGATAAATTAAGCGATGCTCTTATCTCTGACAAAGCTATGTATATTACAAGGCCGTTAAAGATTGATAGTCCTGATAGCTTTAAAACAATACGCACACTACTTCAGCGCTCAACGCTATCGGTAAATAAAAGTATAGTAATGTGGGGCAGTAGGGATATGAATAAATGGTTGCTTGTCGGTGCAGCTGATGATGATAAATTGATAAGGCTTAGCGGTACGCCATATAAATACTTTGTTGTAGGCGCCTGGGTGCAAATAAGCGTTAAAGATAGCATATCGCAACTTACTGCTGAATATGTTGATAAACTAACTAATAGACTTCGTTAAAAAAATAGATAAGGGCAATTTTATTTGTCCTTATCTATTACAGAAATTTTTTAGAAATGCGTTTGCTTTGCGCAGATATGCAATTAATAAGGCCGTTGATTTTTATTTTTGCAAAAATACAAGGCATGAAAAATTATAATTTACCATCATATCACCCTTTGGCAGACAAGCACGCATACGATGTGTTGCTACAGGCTGAACACTGCTGGACTAATATGGATAGCTTCAGGAAACAGCGTAACAGGTGCCTGCAATATACGTATGGGGACCAGTTGTCTGACATTGTGAGAGATGAACATGGCCGGAGAATGACCGAACGGCAGTTTCTAAAAGGGCGCGGCGGCCAGGCTTTATCAAACAATATGATAAGAAAGCTCGTGTCGACGCTGAAGGGTACATATATCAATCAGAACCTGGAGCCTATCTGCGTAGCAAGAGATAGGGACGAGCAAACGGAAAGCGATTGCTTATCTGAGTTACTTACGTATGTTAATGACATCAACGATGGTATATCATTGTATGCAGACATCTTTGAGGATTATGTAGTCAGCGGTGCGGCCGTATGTAAAAAAACGTACAACTATGTTAATGACAGGCTTGATTGCTGGACGACTGTGCCGGATTTGGATTTGTTCTTCATCGATAACAACATGAAGGATTCGCGCGGTTGGGATTGCAATATCATCGGCGAAATACACGATATGAGCTGGAACTCGTTGTTAAACTATTTTGCAAAGAGTAATGCTGATATCGAGAAACTGCGCAAGATCTATCATTATGCCGCGAGTGAGGCCTATATCCTTGACAGCGCACGGCAGTTCGGACGCAAAGAGATAAACTCTTCATTCTTGCTGCCAACAGACAGCAGTATGTGTAGAGTGATAGAAGTGTGGACGAAGGAGCGAAAACCACGTTATCATTGCTACGATCACCTAAACGGCGAGTTATTCAAGTGCGAGTTAAAGGATAAGCGCGAGCTTGTCGATATGGTTAATTCACAGCGTATGCAGCAAGCAATGAATGCTGGTGTGTCTGAAGAAGAGATTACAGAAAATCTCATAACAGCCGAGTGGTTCATGGATAACTATTGGTATTTCCGTTACTTCGCGCCTACTGGTGAAGTAATAATGGAAGGTGAAACGCCATACGAACATGGGCAGCATCCTTATGTATTCAAGTTCTATCCATTTATCAACTCAGAGATACACCCATTTGTCGCAGATGTTATAGAGTTGCAGCGCCATGTTAACAGGCTTCTCAATCTTAACGATTATCTTATGCGCACATCGGCCAAAGGTTTGTTGGCTGTGCCAGCGACGGCACTTGAAGGCACTAATTTGACGATAGAAGATCTTGCCGAAGTATGGGCGCGCCCTGGCGGAGTATTTGTCTACAAGCCAAAGGCTGGTGTCCCGTTGCCATCGCAGATAACTAACTCTGTGCAAAATCTCGGAATAGCGGACCTGATAAGCATGGAGCGCTCTTTCTTCGATGATATAACCGGCGTAAATGCTGCATTGCAGGGCAAGAGTGTAGGCAATGTATCTGGCGCATACTACGCGCAACAGACGCAGAACGCCGCGGTGTCATTGCAGGGCATACTGACTTCTTTCAGTTCATTCAGAAAGCAATCTGCGTTAAAGGACTGCAAGAATATACAGCAGTACTACGACACAGACAGGATTGTCAGCATTGTTGGCCGTGACGGAAGGAAGATAAAGTTTAATCCGTCAAAGGTAAAAGATATATCCTATGACATCAACATATCAGAAAGTCAGACATCACCAGTCTTCCGTCAGGTTGCAAATGATTTCTTAATTCAGATATGGCAGAGCGGACAGATAAGTCTAAAAGCAATGTTAGAGGCCGGTGCGTTCCCGTTTGGCGACAAGTTGTTGTCAATCATTAATACTGAGCAACAGCAATTACAGGAGATGCAACAGCAACAACAATTAAACAACGGAGGAAATGCAGATGAACAAAGTGGGCAGGCCTAAAGGATATGCAAAGACAGGCGGACGGAAAAAAGGCACGCCAAATAAACGTACACGATTGGGCGGAGATGATGCATTGTTCAATCTTATACAGCTCATGGAAGATCCGGAGCGAATGTCTCAAGAGCTTGCGAACCTTCATGGGCGAGACTATTTCCGTGTGTATTTCGATGCCCAGGCTTATGTAAGGCCGAAGTTCAGTTCTATAGAATTTAACGGCGACGTTCAGGTTACCAATGAGGTGGCCTCGCGTATCAATGCACTAATTAATTCAACAAGTGAAAATGAGAACGACGAAGAAGATTAATAAGGACGTTACGTTGGTTTATGATGTTGACGAGCTGGTAACAGATATCAGTCAACAATGTTTGCTCATTGGAAAAGCTATTGAAAGGCAAGGGCGTGACGCGCATGATGTTAAGGATATTGAGGACGACAACAATCGAGAGATTATGCTAAACTTGGTATCACGCTACTTCTATGATGCTGTAAATATGCTATCGCCGTATTCAAAGGTACCAATAAAAGACAAATCAGTTATAGGAAATGAGCCTGACGATGCAGACAAATATACAATGATATTACAATTCCATGCGGAAAGGAGCCAGACGACAATATTACACCTTCGTAGGCTTATACATGATTATATTGTTAATAATTGCGTCTATAAGTGGGTAAGCAAGACGACACCAGACTACCCGATGAATATTTACTTGCAAGAAATTACAGACACGCGAGACGCTATCAGCAGTGCGCTTGTGGCACCTTATATAGGTCGAGTAAGCATTAAGCCGTATGGATAAATAAACAAGGCACAACACATATCGTTGTGCCTTTTGTTTTGCGCAGATATGCCCTTGAAATGCTCTTATTATTAGATATTTGTGCATTATTCTAATAATAAGCTTATGAACATATTTGAATTAATTAATTACATCATCGCATACATTGATCCGGATAATGTATGTATGGCTATTTCTCCTTTTCTGACAGGCGGAATAGCGCTTGCTTCATCAATTGGTAATGCAATATTCGGCGGGATATCAGCAAACAAGCAACGAAAAGAACAGCTTGCCACACTCAACAAGATGAAGAGAGAGAATAATAATTGGTATAACAGGCGTTACAACGAGGATGCCACACAGCGCGCCGACGCACAGCGTATGTTGTCAATGACCAACGAGGCAATAAAGAAACGAAATCAGGCCGCGCGCGGCAAGCAGAAGGTTACAGGTGGCACAGATGCGTCATTGGCGGGCACACAGCAGCGTAACGCTGAAGCAGTAGGTAATGCATTAGCAACCACAACAGTCAATGCTCAGAATAGGAAAGACAACATTGAGGCGCAGCATAGGAATACAAATAACGAGATTGAGGCACAAAAGTCAGCTGTTAAGGCTGCCGCAGAGCAGTCTAAAAGGGATAATACGGCAGCTGCTGTTACTGGTGCGCTTTCAGCAGCATCGTCTGTAATGGCAAACAGCGGTGAAGGCGGTAGCAAATCGCCCGAGTCGGTTACGGGAGTAGATAAAGGCGGTAATCTTATCTCTGTAAATCCAGATACTGTTGATGATAACAATCTATATCTAATTCAACGAAAGAAATGGTGATATGACTGAAGAAGAGAAGAAAAAACAAGCTGGTGTAGTGCCTACAATAAACCAGAAACAACTGGATAACGGAGTTAAGGAGCAGGATAGGCAACAACAAGGTGAGAAAAAACCTTTACCCACCGGTACGACGCAGAAGGCACCAGCAGAGACAATTACACGCCAGACCATTATTGATAACATATCTAAAGAGAGAGAGCAGGCTAACAATTACAGGAAGTTTGCTCAATCTCCTGTTATTGTTGACAAGAGCGGACAACGTGACTATTTACAAGAATTCATAAATTCTCGGGCAGATCGTCCAGAAACGCCGGAAGAAAAGGCTGCACGCGAGAAACGCGAGAAGTCGAATAGAAGTCTTGCGGCTCTAACAGATGGTCTTGTCGCATTGAGTAATGTTGCAGGAGCAATGGCAGGCGCTACACCGGCTAAACCGACATCAATGTCCGCAGTTGTCAATAAGGCTGCAAAAGAGGCTGCAGAACGCCGGCGCCTTAATGCCAGACAATACGAAATAGCAAGGCGGTATTATTCCGCATTGCAGCAGAAACAAGACGCAGCAAATGCAAAAGACGCAGCCGAACAGCGCAAGTTGCGAGACAACGCTGCAAAACAAGCAGACAAATTAGAAATGGATGCATCGAAGAAAGAGCAAGGCCTTTACAAGAACGACAGAAATTATGATTTGGCTAAAGAACGTAACCATATATCAGCCAGCAAGAAAGGCACAAAATCGAGTGGTAGCGGACGTAGTGGTAGCAGCGGTAGCGGAAGTAAAGGCAGATACACTCTTAACATAGACGGAGTTATACATCATTACAACAGCGCCGAGGACTATAAGAGAGCCGTACAGCGATATGCTATAGATTATGGAGTGGAAACAGACAGTAAAAATGAGATAGGCGACACTAAGCCTATACGTACTGAAAAGATTGCTGCAAATGTTGAACGCAAAGCAAACTCTAATCGTGGAAGTGCGCTAAGGAATAGGAATAAAGGCGGTTCAGCTTTAAGGAATAGAAAATAAACAATAAAAGAGAGTAATCATGCAAGACAATAGAGACGATTTATATCTAAATCTTCGCGATGCCGGAGTAGGTGAGGATGTTATAGGCACACAGCAAGATTTTAAGAATTTTGTCACGAACGAGAAAAATACTCGCGACTTATATAAGAATCTACGCGATGCTGGAGTTGGTGAGGATGTTATAGGCACAGAAGATGATTTTTATAATTTTGTAGCTCCAGATTTTTCTGGTAACAAATCTTCAGGCACAACGAAGGTTGGCAGTGCAGCTCAACAAGTTGTTAACGAATATGATCAAAGCGCAAAAGACAACGCAAAAGCGCCTGACGATTTAAGCGCAGCAACGGCAGGTGCAAAGATAGGTGGTAACATAAGTCTTACACCGGCTAGACCAAACAATCAACAGACTGCGCAACCTGCTGTAGATAATACAGCTAAATCAGTAATGGATGCAAGTGGAACACCTGCTGAGCAAGCAAAAGTTACAGGGCCAAAGACACAATTTGTTCCAGCAGATCCAAACTATGTCCAGGCAACACCTACGGCAGAATCTCTAAAGAAATATCCGTGGATGCAGCCGGACCAGGTATATTTATGGAATAAGACTACAAAAGAACCTGTTGTAACATACGTTGACGAAAGCGGCCAGGCAGTAACAGATGAAGATTTACAGATAAAGAAAGCGAAATCGGAGATAACCGGGCAAGAGGGTACAGAATATATGCACCCTGAAGCTGCTGCATTGCAGTTGCCTAATGGTAATACGCGAGGTGTAAGACTGAAAAAAGGCGCGCTTACACAAATGGCTGATGAAATACTACGTAAAGAATATGGCGACAATTATCTGAATACACAATTTGGCAAAGATGGCAATGTATATACAGGTGCCGAACGTAGATATCTTGGGGCACAACAGCTATATGACGAGTTAAACAGTGATGTCAGAAAGGCAAGAATATCGTTTGCAGTTGCAGACGAGAAAGACAGAAATGAGATTTTATCACGTATCAAGGCTAAATGGGGCAAAGTTGCAGACGAAACCAGCCTTGTTAATGCTGTGAATGATGAAAATGCAGCAAAACAAGACATTGATATCGTTGCACAACAGAATATTAATGACCTTAATACAGAGATACAGAACATATCACGGCAAATGGATCAACGCGGTGCAGAGATAGACAATGCTTCATCGCCATTTGTCGACCAGACTTTTAATGCTCGTGATGTAGATGCGAAATACCGTCTATTACAATCAAAACTCAATTATGCGCAAAATGCCTTAAAATCATGGGAGAACGTTAAAAACTCCGGCAGTCTTGATGCTTTGGCAGGATTTAAAGATGCTGTCATGGATATTAGTGCGTGGGATTTTGGCTTCTCAGACCTTAAAAATGCTGTATCTTTATTGACTGCAAAAGGCAAAGACAAACAGGAACTCGTAAACCTTTACGGAAGATCTGCGGAAGCAGCAAAGTTTGAAGATAAATACAATCCTGATTCATATAGATATGGTAAGATCGCCGGCGCATCAATACCATTTGCACTTCAGTTCGTCGGCACTGGCGGCGGATTTAAGAGTATAGGTTCTGCAGTCTCAAAGAAGGCAACATCTATTGCTGAAAAATATGCGCTTGAAGGACTGAAAAAGCAAGTAGTAAAAGGCCTCGGTGTTGCTGTTGGAGATATAGCAAGAGCTTATACTATGTCAGGTACTGTACAAGGTATGAACACCATAAGTGATATATTAATGCGAAGCGCAGGTGAACTTACAGTTGATAAGCAAGGAAATTACCAGCTTAAATCTGACGAGCCGTTATTGAAGTCAATATACAAAGGCGTAACAGCATCAGCTATTGAAAACTACACTGAAATGCTTGGAGAACGTCTTAACATTGGCGGTAACTTGATGCGTATGCTTCCAAAGATAGGGTTAGGACGAGTAAGTAATGCCATCACAAAGATAGGTACTCAAGACTGGTACAGGGTATGCAACAACTGGTTAAGTCGTGCCGGTGTTAACGATTTTGGCGGTGAGGTGCTGGAGGAAGAAATAGGCATAGTACTTAATGCTGCACTTGTTGGCGACAATCCGTTACTTAATGGAAGTGGCGGCCTCTTAGATGTACGTACACAAAAAGACATATTAGGCGGTATGCTATATAGTATATCTGCTATGAGGGCCGGAGCGTTGGCCATGTATGGAGTTAAAAAAGGCGTAGGCTCGGCATTTGTCAAAACTCTTGATATGTACGACAAGATGCAGCTAAATCAGTCAGATAAGGGCGGCCAGTCTATATTTGGCGAAGGCTGGGCAGCAATTAAAGACGAGATAGACAACACTCCTAACGAAAAGGTAAATGCTGTTATAGAAAAATTGGCTAAAGAGCATCCGTCTAAAGATGAACAGTCGGCGATAATAGACTATGCCGTAAAATTGCTAAAGACACGTGGCCATAACTTGGGTATAGCAATGGCTTCTGACGGCGAGAATGACGAGGGTGCACAAGAAGAAGTGCAGGATATGCCAGATTTATCACAGCCTAATGCTGAGTATTTCAATAAAGACGATGGTATGATACATAAGGCGTCGTTATATCCTGATGCATCAGATCCTACCGGCACGGCAAAAGATGTCTTTATTATCAAAGGTAATCTTGTAACAAATGAGGATGGAAGCATTAATAAGGATGCGTCAGACGATACGATTATCTATATTGATGGTAATGGAGAAAGACATATTGCATCGCCTGACAAGTTTGCCGCAGCTTATCCGCCTATGTCAAATGATGAAGTTCAGCAGGCAAATGAAGGTGTAACTGGCGAAGGAACGCAGACTACAGACACTTTCAATAAAGGCGACGAGGTAAACATAAATGTCAACGGCATTATTTACACAGCTACTATACAAGGAACTGACGGATCCGGGAACTATAATGTTTACTATGAGGACGAAAACGGCATGATGCGTCCTGCACAATTTACAGCTGATCAACTTGCCTCAATGAATAGCGCGTCTACTGCGAGCAATGATAAGCAGAACATGATTGAACAGCTGGCAGGTAATCAGCAGCAGATTGAGCAGTCAGCGGAAGAGCAAGTGGCACAGCAGGAACAGCCGGCACAAGAAGAACAAAAGCCAGCCATACCTACGGACGAAAAAGGCAACATGCTGTATCACCAGGTGCCGGTTGAAACTACGATAAATGATTTGTACGACGGCAGTCTTGATGATAACGAGATAAGAGACTTTGTTGATGCCAATATCAGCGAGGCTGACAAGAACCTTGAAAAGGTAAACAAGAAGGCGCCAAAAATAGGCACAAATAAAGACGAATATCTGAAGAAGAAGCAGGAATGGCAGAAACAAGTTGAGGATGCAACACGTATTCGCGACTACTGGAATAGTGTCAAAAATTATATTGCACAGCAGACACACACAACTCCGGAAGAAATTAAGGTAGCACAAGACGAACTTAGCGGCGAGGCTGCAAGGCGTGAATATCAGGATATGGGCGGAAGCGTACAGCAGGATGCCGTTAGCGTAGCATCTGACTTTATCCGCGGTGCGAAGATTACACCGGAGAGCTTCAAGGCAGAAACCGGTTATGGCACTGACGAACAGCGTAAGTTTGTCGGCATGATTGCAAAGGCTGAAAATGGCGGCAAGACTATTGACAGGCTTGCAGAGGAACTTGTAAGCTATGATAATGCCGAGATGAACGGCGTGCTGTTTGGCGGTGATACATCATCGGCCAAGGATGCAATATTGTCGGCATTGCAGGGGGCCGGCACGCGCGGAGAGCTGAAACAGACCAACGAGGCAGAAGAGCAGGCATATATAGATGCGCGTAATGCTGCACGTGATGAACAATACATGGAGCAGTACGGCATGACATACGAAGAGTATCTTGTCTATGAAGAGCAGATAATGCCTACTATATGGCGAGAGTACAACAATTATGATGAAGTGGCGTTCAATAATATGTACGCCGAAGAAATTGAACAACTTATAAAATCAATAGAAAATGACACCACAGGAGAAGAGCAAGCAGATGATCGAGGCAATCAAGTATTGCCTGAACAACAAGTTACTGAGCAACGAGGAAGTACAGGCAGCCAAGAGCAAAGAACAGAAGCTCCAGTTGGCGTGCAAGGCAATAATGAAAATGCAGTTGCACCAGAAGAAGCAAGCGGAGAAAGAATACCAAACATTGAGCGAGGAAGACAAGGATACACTGGCTATATTGCAAGACGACAGCAAAACAATCTGGAAACGTCCGAAGAGATAAATGTACCATTATCTCAAAATGAGCAAGATGAATACGGCAACCCAATGGTGCTTGCCGAAAATGGTTCAACTGTTTTTGGGACTATAGAATCGGAAAGCGGTCTGACTGAAGCACCAATCAAACTAAGTCTTGGTGAAAATAAAGTTGGTACCGATGGCAAAAATCATGGATATGGATTATTGCATATAGAAGCAGGCCATGGAGAACAAATCAGGAATGCCGGTTATCAGTCTGTAGAACAATTTGTTGAAAATGTAGCCCAAAATTATACAGACATTAAAGAAGGAGCATTAATAGGTAAGAAGCAAACCTATCTGCTTGAAGTATCTGACGAGCATAACAATACGCTATTTATACAACTGTCAAATGACGGTACTTATTGGAACGTAAACAGCGCGGGCATCTTCAAGAAAAAATACTCGCGCCGTAAACCATTAATATATACCGTACCCGCAGTAGGAAAAAGTACTGTCACCGATACTTCCGAAGTTAATAGCGGCCAATCCATGGGTGCAACCGCGCCAGCGGGAAACTCTTCTGAAAGCAAAGATAGTGATAAATCGGCATTTGCGCAAACAATTGACGAGAAAATTGCGAAAGCGGAGGAAGAAACTGATGTAAATCCGACCGAAGGACAGAAGGAAGCAGGCAACTACAAGAAGGGACACGTGTGCATTGACGGTTACGATATAACAATCGAGCAGCCGAAGGGCAGCGTGCGTCGTGGTACAGATGCTGACGGCAAGCAGTGGGAGCAGACGATGAATAACACTTATGGATATATCCGCGGCACAGAAGGCGTGGACGGAGACCATATTGACATATTCTTATCTGACAATCCTACAGAAGGCAACGTATATGTTGTGGACCAGGTGAACCCTGACGGCAGCTTTGACGAACATAAGGTGATGTATGGTTTTAATAGCGCAGAAGATGCACGTGCGGCCTATCTTTCAAACTACGAAGAAGGTTGGCAAGGTCTTAGTACTATCACAGAAGTTAGTAAGGACGAGTTTAAGAAGTGGCTAAACAGCAGCCGCAGAAAGACAAAACCGTTCTCTGAATATAAGTCAGTTAATGCTATTGGCGCGCAAAATGAAGATAATACGTCACAAATACAGGGCCTGCAAGGATATAGCCGTGATAAAATAAAGAATATTGTTAAAGATTACGTTGGGCAAAAATTGTCTGATGCTGATGCCAAAATAAAAGGTGTAGAGATACACGGAAGTAGAAATCGTGGTGATGCAAGAGAAGATTCAGATTTAGATGTTGTCATAGAATATGAAGGTGATATCCGAGAAGATGATATGTTTAATCTTCTTAATGACGACGAAGATGCTTTGTATATTGAGGATATTCGCGTGGATATAAATCCTATACGTGAGCAAGAAACCGGAACACTTGATAAATATATGGACCGTTCACGTGAATATGACGAAGAAAAGAAAAACAAAGAGTATCTTGAATCTATAAGTAATAAAGAGAAAAGAGCAATAGCAGAAGGTCGAACAGAATATTATATACCTGTTTATGATGGTTGGGGCGGCCAAAGAGACGGACGTTTTGACAAAGTATGGCTATTACCAGAAGATGTAGATAAAGACGGATCTGATTTAACATATAGGAACTTAGACTTATGGAGTAAAGAAGATGCCTATCATACAGAGGAAGGTTTTTCAGGAGTAAGAAAATTCTTTTATAATAAAGAAGAATTAAACAAGGCTTATTTTGGTAAAAGCAAAACCGAAGAAAAATCTGAAAAGCCTGCATCTCAAACAGATTATGAAAAAATCGAGCGAGATAATTTTAATAAAACGTATAAAAAAATAAATGATTCGATACAAGGTAATATTCCAAACATACCGAACATTAAGAAACGTATTCAAGAATTAAAGAAGTCTATTCCCATTTTGGAAAAAAACATGGCAACATCAGTATCTAATGATAAAGAATTTGATGATGCACAGCGTAGAATTTATGCTCTTACAGGCGAATTAAAAGCATGGCAAAAAGCTCTCAAAGAAATAAATGATAAACTGAAAAAGTCAGGTGAAACTACATTAAGCGACAAGGCTGAGGCTGTAGAAGAGAAACCGGTAGAAGAAAAGAAACCAGAATACGGTGCAAATAATAAGGTCGTAAGCAAAGAACGCTACGAAGAGCTGAAGAAACGCATGATTAAGAAGTTAGGACAGCTTAATTTTGGCATGGATCCTGAACTTATTGAAATTGGCGTTGAAATGACAGCTTATCACCTGGAAGCTGGCGCAAGGAAATTTGCCGACTATGCAAAGGCAATGATTAACGATGTAGGCGATGTAATACGTCCATATCTTAAATCTTTGTACAATGCGGCAAGAGATTATCCTGATGTCGTTGAAGCAGGTCTGAATGTAGGTATGTCAACGGGTGATGAAGTAAGTAAATTTGATGTTACTAACTTCGACAAGAAAACTATCGACGCTTTGGCTACAGCTGATAATGTAGTCAAAGAACAGAATATAAAGAAAGAAACAGAAAAAATCATAAAAGAAAATGAAAAGAAGTCTGAGCAAACAGCGAAAAAATCCGTATCTTCGCAAAAGATAGCTGATCTATTTGGAGATATTAACGGAAGCACAAAGTCTGATGCACAGCGTAGATTCTCTGACACTGTGAAATCTGATATGCTTTCGGCTCTTGATAGAGGAGAAAAACCATACAGAAGTATAGTTGACTTGCGCAAGCGTGCATCTGAGGTCGGTATGGATGTAGACAATGAAGGACGTAGTGATATATTACTCCAAGAGCTTGTCGAAGACGGACTTGTTGGCGCGGCTCGCGAAGTTGTTAATAAGTATGGCAGCGACAGCAAAGATTCATACGACTTAATATGCAAGTTATATGACATGCAGCCAACTATTGCAGCAAGAAGCAGCAACAGAATAAAGATGCAGCAATACTCTACGCCACTGCCTATGGCATGGAACGCAGCGCATTTTGCCATGAGCGGAAAGCAGGGCGGAAAAGTTTTGGAACCTACAGCCGGCAATGGTATGCTTGTGTTTGCCGTACCTGCAAATCAGGTTCACGCTAACGAACTTGACGAAACACGTCTGAATAACCTTCGTGAACAAGGATTTGCCGAAGTGACACAGCAAGACGCGACTGAGCCATTTGAAGGCGGCAAGCAATATGATTCAATAATTGCTAACCCACCCTTTGGCAGCCGAGAAGCTGTAGATTATGGCGGAAAGATGATACCTGGACTTGATCCGCAGATAACGCTGAACGCTCTTTCAAGCATGAAGGACGACGGAAAGGCGGCAATTATCATAGGTGGAAACATGGAATACGCTAAAAATGGCTCGATAAAGTCGATGAAACCATTTTTTACATATCTGTATGACCACTATAATGTTAAGGGTGTAGTTGACATGGACGGAAAGTTGTATGCTAAACAAGGCACTACTTTTCCTACACGAATGATATTAATTGACGGCAGAAGGAGTGAAGAGGAGCGTGCGCAGACAACTGTATATCCTCCGGTCGAGAGCAAGGCCGTAGCAAAAGTAAGCAGCTTTGAAGAACTCTATAACACAGTAAACGACATTATTAACTCAAAAGAAAAGACGAATGGAACAGAAATATTACATAGCAGAGAACGGGAGCCGTTATCTGTCAATAACAGACCATCCGGGGACACTGAAGGAAACAGACGTACTGAACAACCTCGCAAGAATGATGCAAGAGGACGAGGAAATAAGTCCGAAGGAAGCAAGAATAAGAGCGAACGAGTTTTACCAGGAGAACATAGAAAGAATATTGGAAATGGTGGAGTTAGGAGCGAAGCTACAGGAAGTGAGCCAGGACGAAGCAGAGGAAACAATGAACCTGACATTCAGCGAGTGGATGGAGTGGGAGTTTCCACGGACAGAGTGGGATTAAAAGAAGAGCCTAAAAAACGCACTCTTACAGAAGAGAAACTGCCATATCGCCCACATAATACTGCGTTTAGTCTTAATAGTGTGGCCCCTTCTGCAATGGTCGAGGCTATGGACAAGATTCTGACACAGATTGAAAAGGAAAATGGCAACATCGACGAGTTTGTACGAAAGGAGCTTGGTTATGACACAATAGAAGAGGCACACCAGGCGTTGGCCGCAGAGCAAATGGACAGCGTGGCAATGGCCATATACCAGATGAAGAAAGGTCAAGCGCTTATTATCGGTGATCAGACCGGTGTGGGTAAAGGCCGACAAATGGCAGCATTGATACGTTGGGCCGTGAAACGTGGTGAAAAGCCTATATTTATCACACAAAAGGCCGATTTGTTTTCTGATATATATCGTGATTTGGTTGATGTCGGAAGTGGGGACCTAGTGCCGTTCATATTTAATTCAGACGGTGCAATGGTAGACAGTAATGGAAATGTAGTCCACAAACCATTGTCTGCTTCTGCAATGTCAAAAGTGTTTGCATCAGGAGAGCTGCCGGACAGCTACGATTTTGCGGTGCTCACATATTCTCAGGTAAACACCGGCGATGCAATAAGCCAAAAGGAGGCGGAAGAAGCGGCAAAGAAGAGTGGCACAAGAGCCAAGAAGAGCAAAGCATCAAAAGAAGGCAAACCTACTCCGAAGGCCACGTTCTTACGCGCTATAGCAAAAGATAACTACTTATTCTTAGACGAGAGCCACACGGCAGCAGGTTCAAGTAATACAGGAGCGTACCTGCAAAGTATATTGAAGTCTGCAAAAGCTGCCACATTCGCAAGCGCAACATTTGCAAAGCGTCCTGACACAATGCCGTTATATGCTATTCGCACAGCAATGAGCCAGGCGAAAATTGAGCCCGAAAAGCTGATAAGCATTATAGAAAAGGGCGGTGTTACATTGCAAGAGATAATGAGCCGTGAACTTACCAATGCAGGACAAATGGTTAGACGCGAGCGTGATATGAGCGATGTTAAGACGGACTGGAAAACAATAGATGATCCGTCTACGGTCAAGCGCGCAAGAGAAAACTATGATAAAACTATACAAGCTTTTAATGCTATCATTAAGTTTCAAAATGATTTTGTCAAGCCGAAAATTGATGATCTTGATCAAAGCCTTGCAATAGTAGCGCAAAGTGCTGGTATAAAGAAAGGAACGGACAAAATGGGCGTAGAGAATGTTCCTTTTGCAAGTAAGACTTATAACTACACAAAGCAGCTTATGCTTGCCTTAAAGGTTGACGCCATTGCAGATGAAGTAGAAAAAGAGATAAATGCAGGAAGGCATCCGGTTATCGCTCTTGAAAGTACAATGGAGAGTACTATAAAAGATTATAGTGCTGGCGAGGTGATTAAAGAGCCTACATTCAGCGCGAGCTTGTTAAAAGGTCTTGACAGCGTTATGCAATATACTATCAAGGACGAGGACGGGAAAGAGACGCACGCGCGTTACGCTCCCAGTGATTTAGGCAAAGCCGGAGAAGAGGCATACTACAACCTTCAAAAGCTGATACGCGAAAGTACAAGCGACATCTTTATTAGCCCTCTTGATGCAATTATTGAGCGTCTACATGAAAAAGGATATAAGGTAGGTGAACTTACAGGCCGTAACCTTTATGTGGAACGTAACGAAAATGGCGAAGTCGTTGTAAAACGTAGGACAGACAAGGATAAGAAGAAAATGCAGCGAGATTTCAACAGTGGCAATCTTGATGTCCTTATACTTAATAAGTCTGCTTCTACCGGCATAAGCCTTCATGCATCGGAAAAGTTTAAGGATCAGCGTCAGCGTACAATGATTATTGCACAGCCGTTGAGCGACATCAACGATTATATGCAGATGATAGGACGTATTGACCGCACAGGTCAGGTGCATCGTGGATATTACATAAATCTCGGTTTGCCGGTGCCGGCTGAAAATCGTTTCCTCATGATGCTTTCAACAAAGCTTAAATCGCTTAATGCTAACACGACAACATCGCAGGACAGCAAGAGTAATGAGGTTGAAGCTCCTGATTTGCTGAACAAATATGGCAGCCAGGTAGTTGTTGAGTATTTAAGAGACAACCCAGAAGTGTATGAGAAAATGGGTGCACCTCTTAAAAAAGGCGGTCTTGGTAGTGGAAAAGTTCAGGCAAGCGAACTTGATGAATATAAGCCGCAAGATGATGATGCACGTAAAATAACAGGATACGTTGCTTTGCTTTCAACGAAAGAGCAAGAAGATTTTTACAATGATGTTGTAAAACGATATAACGACCTTATCCAGTATCTTAATGACACTGGCAGTAATGACCTGAAAATAAATGTCATGCCTTTGCGTGCAAAGACACTTGAAAAGCGCGTGTCGTCAGAAGGAATAGATCCTAACGGTACAAATCCTTTTGCAAAAAATGCCTATGTGGAGAAGGTGGAAATGGACGTGCTCCGTAAGCCTATGAAGGCTGAAGAGGTAAGAAAGACTATTGATAAGCTCAATAAGACAAGTGTTGATGTAACAACAGATGTGATAAGAAAAGAAAGCGACGCAAAGATTGCATCTGAAAATGCAAGATACGAAAATGCAAGAGAAAAGGCGTTAGATGATATTCAAAAACAGAAAGAAAAGATTGAAAAGTCTAAAAAATTGTCTGATGAAGAAAAGGTCGCTGCTATTAATTCGTACATTACAGATACGAATAATACGATAGAAGAACGTCATGATAAGAATTTGAAGAAAATCACGGACAACAGAGATCAATTAATCAGAAGATTAAGAATGTTTGATGCCGGCAAGTCATATCTTGTACCTGACAACCTGGAGTCTATGACATTTGATTTCGCATCACCTGCCATTTTCTGCGGTTACAAGGCAAAAGAAAATAAGATAACAGCATCAACAACTCTTGCTGTATTTGCAACTCTCGACAGCCGTAGACGTATTGAGATTAAGTTGTCGGATATTAATGCCCTGCAAAGTATTGATAAAATGACAATGGACAATATTGATGCAGCACGTGCTATTACTATTGATAACTGGGATAGTCAGATACCAACAGAAACGAGGAAAGAAGGCTATATCCTTACCGGAAACATCTTACAGGCGATAGCAGACAGTCAAGATGAATACGGAGGCTACACCGGGCATCTTGTAAGTTATACAGATATTGACGGCAATATACATGACGGCATATTGATGCCGGATAAATGGAACACATCTCTTCTGAAGAGTTCCGGTGCACCTTTAAGCGCAAGAATGGAACAAATAAAGCGTTATGAGCCTATTGTAAGTTCAGACGGAAAGGTAACACTAAATGGTAGCCAATGGGCTGAAATGTATTACCTTACTGTACCAAAGACGAAAAAAGACGGTGCGATGTATTATGAGAACAAGGTGTTGCTTGATGCATCGAATGGAGAATTTTATCCTTATCGTGGTAACCTTCGCGTTGATATACCTTCTCAAAACATTGAAGGAGTTGTAAAAGAACTGACAAAGTTGGGTGTTAAGGTAAGAGAAATTAATGATGTCGTTCAAAGAAACGATTTATATCGTCAAGGCACCGGCGCATTGACAGATAGCGAGCTGAGTAATGCAAATGATCCGGCAGGAAAGATGCTTGGCAAGCCTTCACGCACACCAGCGCAGCAGAAAGCATTTGCCGAACGCGAGCGCCAGCGTATGGCGGACCGCGCAAGAGAGGTTGCAGACATTCTTCATCTTGACAACGTTGAGATAGTAACAGATGCAAGCACACTGCAAGGCCGTAGAGCAAAGGCAAAAGGCTTCTATTCGCGTGATAACGGCAAGATAGTAATCGTAGTGCCTAACCATGTAGACATGGCCGACATCGAGCAGACAGTACTTCATGAGGCTGTAGCACACTACGGACTGCGGAAACTTTTCGGCAGTAATTTTGACACGTTCCTGTATAATGTCTATAATAATGCCGATATGGACGTTAGGGAAAAGATATCACAGCTTGCGGCACAGCATAATTGGAATTTCGCCACTGCAACAGAAGAATATCTTGCGTCATTGGCTGAAAAGACAAACTTTGAAAACCTTAACGCCAGCTGGTGGGATAAGATTAAAAGTCTATTCCTCAAATTACTTCATAGTATAGGATTGAAAGGTTTTACAGGTGTATCATTATCAGACAACGAGTTGCGCTACATTTTATGGCGCAGCTATGAGAACCTGAAGAATCCGGGCCGCTATCGTAGTATTATTGATGAAGCTAAAGATATCACAATGCAAAATGAATTGCGGGTAGGCAACTATTCAGCAGGCAACTCTGAAGCGGTAGGTAAGGCTGCGGAAAATGGTGTGGTCAATATTGAGGATGTGAACAGGAGATTCAACGAGGAGCTGGGAAGACTGACAGAAGAGAACGCACAAAGTGTAATATTGAACTTAGGTCGTCCCGGAAATTTTCTGTTGGCATCAGGATTGTCTGACAGGCCCATTAAACTGTACGGGAACAAGCTCTTGAAAAAAATGCGTAAGCATGGCTTTACAACATCGGATGTAAAGAATTTACCAAAAGAGATTAACAATCCTATAGCTGTATTCAAAGGGTCTGTTGAAAATAGTTTTGCAATTTTAACAGAATTGGAGATAAATGGCAACAATGTGCTTGCAAGTATTTCTGTTGGTAAAGGCAATGATATTGATTTCAATATCATCAGTTCCGTTTATGGGAAAAATGGCAATAGCGTTGTTTCTTGGATAAACGATGGAAAGATTTTGTATGTAAACAAAGAAAAAGCTCTCAATTATCTACGCATTTCCGCTCCAATTGCGGAGGCACAAGACAATCAAGAGCTTTCTTCTGCCGCAAATATAGTGAAAAATTTTGAAAATCCGAATATTTCGGAAGAAAATATGCGTTATGGCAACGGAGCTTTGGCGGCAAGTGAAAGCAATGGGATAAATAAGACGAATGAGACTAATGGCCAGGAGGCCGAAGAGGCGAACCGGCGGTTTAACGAGGAACTGAATGCATTTAAGGCAAAGACACACAAAGGATTGTTGCATCTTGGACAACCGGGAAGAATTCTTAACGCCTGTGGAATAAACGAAGAACTGACACTATCGCCTACCGTTTTAAGCAGAAAGTTGAAACAACATGGATTGAATGTTGATGATATAAAAGGTTTGGCCGGAGCTATACAAGAGCCAATATTGGTGTATCAGCATGGGGATGCGCATCCTAACATGGTAATCGTCACAGACCTTGCGGCTAAGGGAGGCAAGGTCTCCGTGGCCGTAGAACTTGACGGCGAAGGCAATGTTGTGGAACTTAACAATGTAAGCAGCGTACATAGCAAGGGCGCAACAACGGAGCTTGAACGTCTAAGCAATATGCGTGATGGTTACTTGGAACAGGCATTGCGTTGGGTGGATAAAAATAAAGTTTCAGATTGGCTTGGCATAGCTGACCTTAACAGTCCCATTCACGCCAACAATCCGAAACTTGTTTCAATTGCAAATATACTACAAAATTTTGAAAATCCAAGCGTCGGGGAAGAAAACATCCTTTATCGAGAAGCTAAAAAAGTTGAAAAAAAGATAAACAGTGATTGGCGTGATGAATACGACAAGAAGTTATCTAAGTTCTCATTTAAGTTGACAGAGGCTGCACAGGATGCAATGCGAAGCGTGAAAATTTTGCAAGATATTATCGCCAAAGAAACTTCTGCGCCTATACGTGACGATGAAAATGTGTACTGGAGAGAGAACCGGTTAAGTAGCGTTAACAAGTATGAGCAGGAATATTATAATGAAAACTATTGTAAGCCGATAGTTACTGAAATAGCTAATCTTGTTAAATATGGTGCAAGATACAATGACAAAGGTGAAGATATAATAAATAGCGATAATGATGTTCTTAAATATCTTATCGCAAAATCTGGTCTTGAAAGGAATCAATCAAAACGTGAGGTTGAAGCAATGAACGCACGCAAGCCTTATGAGGACCAAATAAAGGAATTACAAAAGCAAGTTGAAAAAGAGGAGATAAAAGAAGAGAATGCAAATAAGAAAATAGCAAAATTGCAGGAGCAGGCAGACAAGGCCGAAATGAATAAGCGTGTTGCAGTATTGCATAAAGATTATTCTGGTTTGACTGAATTATTCCAAGACGAGAAAGATTTTGATACACTTGCAACATCTTATGTATCAGATTTTGAAAAGAAGTTTGATACAGAATCTTTGTGGAATGCTATTAATAGAGCAACAAAAGAAACTTTGCGCAAGGCATTTGTTGATGGTCTAATATCGAGAGAATCTTATGAGAGTACCGCTAAGATGTATAAATACTACATTCCGTTGAGAGGCTGGGCTAATGATGTTGCGAGTGAAGCATATAATTATAAAGGGAGTGGCGAAGGCTCACGAAAAATATTGCAGACAGCAAAAGGCCGTACATCTCTTGCTGATAACCCAATATCTGAAATTGGTCGTATGATGCAAGATGCAATATTCCAGGGCAACAGAAATAGAATGAAGCAAGCCGTGTATAATCTTGCTATGAACCATGATACAAGTCTGTTGAATATCAAGCGGCAATGGTATCAGAATATGGGCACAGAAGAAGATCCTGCCTGGGAGAGAGTATTTCCGGACTTAAACTCAGATATGACAGCAGAACAAGTTGCTGAAGAAGTTGAAGAGTTTGAAAGCCGTATGCGTGAGCTGAAGAAGGAAGGAAGAGCGACACAAAGCCGCAAAGGTCTTATATTAAGATTACATACTACAAAGAGAGAAGAAGCGCAGCATAGAATAAGCGTTGCCATAAACGGTAAAGAATATAATATCTTTGTTAATGGCAATCCACGTGCAGCGCAAGCTATCAATGGTGAGCTTAATGATGTAGACAGATACGGAAGTGCTGTGGCGAAAGTAAATAGATTTTTGTCTCAGGTATATACAAGCATTAACCCAGAGTTTGTGGTAACGAACTACCAGCGCGATGCAGGTTTTGCCGCTTCAATTGTTGCATCTACCGAACCATGGTCATACCAAAAAGAGTGGGCAAAGAATATGACTGTATACAATCCTATAACAACCGGAGTATATTTAAACAGATTGATAAAGAAGGCAAAAACTGGTAATATTAATCCGAGCAATAAGGCAGAACGTTATATGCAGGAGTTCCTCTCACATGGTGGAGAAACAGGTTTTACAAATATGCTTAGTGCTGATGATTATAAAAAACAGATAAAACGTGATATCAAGAGTATAAATTCAGTTGTATCTCTGTCAAAGGCATCCAGGGCTGCCGTTGCATTTACAGAAAGGGCAAACACCGTATTTGAAGATGCTACACGTTATGCAACTTATGTTACATCTCGTGAACAGGGCAGAACTATTGACAGATCGATAAGAGACGCAAAAGAGATATCGCTCAACTTTAACACACGAGGAGCAGACGGACTTCCTGGCGATGGCTTTATATATAGATTTTTCAGAGGGCTACGCCGTTGGATGATATTTGTGAATCCTTCAATACAAGGCCTGAATAAAGCCGGCATGGCCTTTAGAAACCACCCATTAAGAAGTTCCATGATGATAGCAGGTTTACCTACATTATTAGGATATGCTTTGCCTGCAATAATGCGGGCAGTAGTTGGCGGCGGAGACGGAGATGATGACGACAAAAATGTTGTTGAATCTTACAAGGATCTGCCTAAATGGGTAAGACGCACAAATATTGCAATACCTATAGGCGGAAATAATTTTGTTACAATTCCGTTAAGTTATGAATTACGTGTGTCATACGGTTTAGGAGAAATGATGTGGGAGTATGGCGAAGGCATGATAGACAAAGACGAAGTTGCAACTGAAACATTATCACAGCTTAGTGATTTGTTGCCGATTTCATTCTCAAACGGAACAGTGGCTCAAAGTATTTCACCTTCTATCGCGCGGCCTCTTATTGATATTATTCAGAATAGAAACTTCTATGGTAAGAAGATATACAATGACAGCCAGTTTATAGAAGGCTATCCTGAATACATGAAAGCGTATGCCGGTACTCCAAAATGGCTTGTTAAGAGTACAGAAGTATTGAACAACGTTATACCTAATCTTAATGCAGGCGTATCAGACAAATACACTCCTGGAGTAATCAACGTAAATCCAGCGATTATAGATTACCTATTAAGTTCATACTTGGGCGGACTGTACAACTTCCCGTCAAAATTCGGAAAGACAATAAGCATGATTTGGGACGAAGATATGCGAGACATACAGAATGTGCCTATATTATCAAGGAACTGGAAAAACAGCCAGAGCGGAAACCCATATAACAGTGGAGACAGATATAAAACGTATATGAAAGAATACGATTTGTCAAAGCAACGTTTTAACGGTTACAAGAAAGAGGCAAAGAATGATGTTCCCGAGTTCTTAAACTCATTGAAAGATTTATTAAATACTCCTTCAGGAAAACGTATGTTGATGATTGATGCTTACAAGAGAGGTGGACTTGATAAATTAAATCAGAGAATAAGAGATATAGACGCATACGATAATGAAAGATACGAAGGCGAAAAGGACGCACTGACAAAAAAACGTGATGAAGTGAAAGAAGAGCTTATAAACAAGCTTGACAGTATAAGCGACGGAACGTTAGATTTTGTAAATGGTGAATGGGTACGTAAATAAATAAAAGGAGCTGTCTAACAGGCAGCTCCTTTTATTTATGCTTTGTTTCTGATATATTGCAAGTATCTTAACTTGCGTTTATTAGCCGTATTAAGCGGCATTGCCGGCAACTTCTTACCGTGTTTGAAACATTGAGTATACCAAACCGAAAGACGAGGCAGCATGTGCGGTTGAATATAGTTAGGCATATTCTTGTTTTTACGAAGTTTGTAAAACACAGACTTATCCATGACAAGCAGTCGGCCGTCGTCAGTCATAAGTATAAACTGTTGCATACCTTTAAGACGATAAAGTTGCGAAGCCTTCAGTTTTGCATAATTATATGCAATCTTTGCTTTGAGTAATTTTAAACTCATAAAAATATTTTTCATAAACAAGAAATTAAAATATTAGACATTACTACCATAAGAAATATAATTTTCTTTACTGATTTTCTGGAATACAGGTAATGGCATTTCGCGATAACATATCCAAAGGCCTATTGCTCGCGTCATAAGCATATCATCATGGCATCCACTAATAGCAGCATACACACCCTCTTTAAGCTCATAAGTCAGATATTCATCGAGACACCGACTATCACGTTCTATATATAAATGATCTCTGATAATCTCTATCAGAAGAGATATTATCTTAGGCTTTGTATTTACATTAGTGTGGAAGCCATATTTATTCTCAGCACCTTCTACGACCGCATCCTCGTCAGTAGACTGGCGAGAATATAGATTGTCGTAGATATTCTTTATCTTGTTAAGGATAAAACCTGACTGATCGCCGTCGACCTGGCGATCTTTGTCTTTAGTCTCAAGCGTGTTACTCTCAATTACGAGAAGAGCGTTATCATACCATTTTGCTATCTGTGCTGCCTTCCATGCAAGAAGGTCATGGTCAATATGCCCTCTCCATTGTGCGACAACAGAAGGATTGCCGCCGTACATCATATCAAACCTGTCAAATACAGTTATCACGGACCAGTCGGATTTATTTCCGCGTCCACCGATATCAACAGTTACAAGATATCTATGCAATACGCGTTCATCAGGAAATATCTCTGGATATTGCCAAATCCATAACAGCCCCTGATTATCTTTGGCAAAGTGGACATCTTTTAAACAATCTTCGCCTTTGACATCACGTCCGTATATGTCACCGACGGCAAGAGGACTGCGACAGTCCTTTCTGAATGTTTCAACCGCATATTTATCAAAGACACGTGCGCCGCTGTGCACAAACGCCTCAACATCGTCAGAGGGATATTCAGAAGCCATGTGGCCGTGGTCTCTGTATTTTCTGCGCTCCTGTATATACCAATTAATAGCTTCGAGTGTTGCGCCTTTTTCCCATAACCACCAAAGATATTTGCCCGGTTCCTCACGGTCGGACATTGTGTTTTCGTTGAACCTATTTTCCCAAAGCCAAACAGCAAAATCTGCTTTTTCATCCTCGCTCTTAAACTCCATGCTGTATTGGTCTATCTCATACCATGCAACAAATATAGTAGAGAATTGAGAAGTGCCGTTCTTTGCTGCAACCCATTCACGATGGAAGAAGTTTCCTGTACCTTTAGCCGTACTTTCGTAGACAATAAGCGTAAAGGCTTTGAGCAGAATACCAGAAGTCGCAGCATCAATGATATCTTCAGGCTCTTTGCCGTCTGTTTTCTTCCATACTCCGACCTCTGTACAATGCACAAGGTTATAATCACCGCCACGGCAACTGTCAGGCTTTTCTGCTGTTCCTATCTTAACTTTACACTTGCGCTGTGGTACACGATGTATATTTGTTGAGTTGCCGACACCACACCATTTAGTTTCGTCCTGGCGGTATTCTTCACCCATATTATGTAATAACCGTACAGGATAAGATGTAATGCCACGATAAAACATATCAAGAACTTCATTTGCAGCATCTTTAACTTGTGCGCAAATAAGAGAGTTAAGTCCTATTCCATGAACGAGCTGGAGCCAGGCGCAAAATGCGTCAGTGCAAGTAGAGCCGCCCCATTGTCTGGCCTTCAGTATGATTAATCGTACAGGCTCATGAAGTATTTTTGTATTACAGAAACCTTCGTTTACAAGTTTACGCTGTGGCCTGTTAAGTTTGAACGGAACATCATCGCCGCCGCCTTTAGGTTTGATTTTGAAAAGCAGGTAGGCCCAGAAAGGAAAATCATATTTTATTCTGACACGGATATAACCTTCCACAATATAATCAAGGACTTCTTGATTATATGTAAAACCAAGTTTCTTAATATATTTTCTTACCGAGCCGCATTCAATAAGTTCACTTATAAAAGTGTTCTCAAGCATTTCATTTGGCAGCCACATATCAGGAGTGGGCATACCGGATATATGCACTTTCGTGCGCTCACCTGTAGAGCCTTGTCCGGTAAGCGGATCAAACACAGCGTTGATAACATCAATGCGGCGTTTATTCTCCTTCAATATGTCTTTTATCTCTTCCTGCATTTAATTAGTCTCATAATCATGCCGGCAATAATGCCACATATATAGCAATATCCGTGAAGCTCGCTATTCACTGAATTATGCATAAAAACGTATGGCGCAAGTATAGATATTAAGATGATGCAATTAAAATTGGTCTTGTTTTTTGAATATATCATAATGTTGCCAAGCAATGCGTAGCATACACCTGAAAGTCCTATTGTCGGCAAGTCTGCCATAAATGGCACAGTGCAAGCGATACAATAAGCAATTAAAATTTGCGACATTGACATTTCAGCTAAAAACACGCAAGAAAGAAAACACCATACATTAAGGAACGCGTGTATAAAGTTAGCATGGAAAAAATGATACATCAGCCTACAATGTAATGGGCAATTTTCATATAAGCCAACTTCATAAGGATTAAAATTAAAAGGTACTATGGCCAAAATAATAATGCTTAAAAGCAGTGCCGCAATCTTCGTTTTCTTTCTTCGTAACATTTTTTTTTCTCCTTGTCAATTATATATGATATTTGCCTCACTCCTATGTACATTTCAGGCGCCGGTTGCGAAACAACTTCAGATACCGCCTTGCATATTGTCATTCCAGGATTTTTATTTATCAGATCAACCACACGCCTATAAATTTCCTCATACATACGCCTGCGAGTGCCTCGCATATTTGAAAGATTATGGCCAGCATACATTTTGGCGATAACTCTTGTAGCCTGTAAGTCGGAAACAAAGAAACGGCTTGCTGGCTCGGACGAAATCATTTCATATAATCTTTTTACCCCCACAGTGCCACCATGTTTGTAGAAAATCTTTCGGTAGGCCTGCATAATTTCGTTATCCTGCAAATCTTTAAATTCATTCCTGTTACCCTTGTGCCTCATTAGCTGACCATAATTTATTACAAAAATAATCAAACGACAATCAGAGTTGCGCAGATATGCTCCAAACTCTAAAAAAAACAAATAAATTCGCCACGTGTGAATATAATTAACTAAAAAACATGATATATGCCAAAAGACGACAATCAAACAAAACTCAGTCGTAGAGATTCATTTAGGAAAAAATTCTCTGCACGGCATCCAGACGTGAATATGGACGATGAAGAAGCGTACTATGGCGCGTTGGAAGATGAATACAACAGTAATAATGAGGAACTAAGTAAACATCGCGAGACAAACAAGAAGCTAAATGAGATGTTTATGGAAAATCCGAACGCAGCATTCTTTATGACAGATCTTCTCGACGGCAAAGAACAAATCGGCATATCATTAATGCGCCGGTTTGGTCAGACATTTAAAGACGCGATTGATGATCCTTCAGAAGAAAATGTTAAGGCATTTGCTGACGCTCTTGATGAAAATGCTTCGAAGATAAAAGAAAACGACCGGCTACAGGCTGAATTTGAGAAGAACGCAGACGCATCAGAGGCGATTATCGAAGAATGGGCAAAATCAAAGAACATGAGGCCGGACCAGGTGGACGCTATTAGAGAGTTTATTAATACCCAGTTCGGTAATTTGCTTGTAGGTATCATTACTCCTGAAATGCTTGATTTTGCCTCCAAAGGCCTTAGTTACGATAAAGACGTGGCAGCAGCAGAAGAAACAGGTGCTGCAATGGGACGTAACGAAAAGATAAAAGAGCGCATGAAGAAGGGCAAGGGAGACGGTATGCCTATGATTACCGGCAACGCTTCAAAACGCAAAGAAAATCCCGATAATGGTTTTCTTGCATCGGCGACAATGGAAGATCCGTGGGAAAAAGCAAAGAGAATGAAATATTAATTATCACTTAAACATTTAAAAACATGAGAAAGTATTTTAAAATTTTTATGAGCTTCTTGCTCATTATGGCAGCTACTTTGACTGGCGCCAACAGCAGCGTTATTATGGCAGCTGCAACAGACTTGCCCGATGCAGGTAAGACAGTAGCAGGCGATTCAGGTAATCTCGGTACTGGTAAAAGTCAGAATCCGGAAGAGGCAGGCGATGTTTCGGACAGCGGTGCAAGTTCAGTGACGCAGACAGAGCGTGACGGTGATCCAGATTTCCATTTGACCGATCTGGATAAAAAGGTGATGAAGATACGTCCTATGTCAACACCTCTCGAGCAGATTACCAGAGGTAAAGGCGGCAGGCATATCAATTCAATGGTTACAAAGTATTATTCAGTAGGCACACGCCCAGTATCAACAACTCTGAAAGAGCAGGTAGAGAAGCAGGTATCAGGAGACAGGACGACAATAAAAGTAACTGACGGAAACCTGTTTACTGAAGATGATACTATCCGCGTTGTTGGTGTAAAAGCAATAACAAAAGAGGACGGCACAGCGTATGGCCCTGGTGAAATTGTGCCAGATCTTGTGCTGAAAGTTATCGGTATTGATGAAAAGACCGGCGATATATCTGTATATGCTGTAAACGGCGAGAAGGACGAAAACAACAGGCCAATAAGACTTCCGCAGATTTTGGCAGATACACGTCTATTGAGAATGGGTAAAGCCTGTTCGGAATTTGACGCACAGACTGGTATGTTTAATAATCTTCCTACAGCAGAAGAGCAGTATTGCCAGAACTTCATGTTACAGGTAGAGCAGTCAACATTTGAAAAGATGTGGGCTAATGAGCCAGGCTGGACATTCTCGGATATGGAAGAGGAAGCCGTTTATGACTTCAAACTGACACGAGAGCTTACATCATTGTTTGGCGTAAAGAATAAGATACAGCATAGTTCAAAGAAAAATCAGATAACATACTTTACCAAAGGTATTTGGTGGATGGCCGGTAAGGATATTACACTTGGCCGCTGGGTAGCTGATGAAGAGGCGGAAGGCGGAAAGAAACTTGTCATTGATGAAAATGAGCTTGTAGATTTTTCAAAGGATCTGTTTATCGGTGTGGCATCTACAAAGCGTAAAGTATTGTTTGCCGGTTCTGATATGGTAGCTGCTATTTCTAAGATCAAGAGTGAGCGTTTCCGTGCGAAGGAAACTGTTTCAATTTGGGATCTTACTTTCGTAAGTTTCAAGACGGACTTTGGCGAAGTATTGCTTATTCATCACGAACTGTTCGACCAGGCAGGAATGAGCGACTGCGGTTTTGCTATAGAGGACGGATATCTGGAGAAGCGTATTTTCATTGCATTTGAGAGAAGTGCGAAAGATCTGAAAACAGCAGGTATCAGAAATTCTGATGCAGTTGTATTGCAGGAGGTAAGCTGCCTTGTACTAAAGAACGCAAAAGCACATGCAAGAGTTCAGCTCGCACCAAAAGAGGCGTAACATAAAATAACAAGAGATAGTCAAGGGCAGATATTTTTTGATAAAACAAATAATATCGTTCTTGACTATTTCATTAAAAAATACACACATATTATGAAAAAGATATATTCAAGTTTTTCAATACCGCATTTTTCAGTAGGAGAGAAACGTATTGCCTTCTCACCCACATCCGGCAGAGAAAGCTTTTTTATTACCAGTGATGAAAAGCTCCAGGAAAAAATAGAGAAACATCCTTGGTATAACGATAAGTTCTTCTTGAAATCAACTGAAAATGATAAGCCGGCAATTCCTGCGGAGCCAAAAGAGCAGAGCAAAGAAATGAAAGAGATGCATTTCAGCACACTTGCTGATGCAAAGAATTATCTTTCGGAAAATTTCGGTATTACTCGCACAAGTATCAGAAGCACAGACGCAGCAGTTGACGCAGGCAAGGCAAACGGTGTGAATATCATATTTGACAAGTAAGCGTATGCAGGCAACAAAAGAAGCTATAATAAAAGATGTCAGAATAGCCATTGACGAGAATGCAAAGACTACTCCGTTTACAGATGAATCTGGCTTAATAACGGATAGTACAACACTTGAAATGGATGATATAATAGGTTCAAAGATTGCAGACGGGATAAATGCAGTAAGGCTTTATGCGCCGTTAAGCAAGCTAAGACCAAATTCAACTGTTGATGTTGCGCCGCAATGGATAGATGAAACAAAGTTTATTGGACAGATACCTTTACCGGATGATTATTTGCGGTTCGTGTCATTCAGAATGTCAGACTGGCTGTATGCAGTAAGCAATTACATTACACCAGACAGCAGCTTCTATGCAATGCAGTTCAGCAAATATAAAGGCGTAAGAGGTAGCGTGTCGCGTCCTGTGGTAGCGCTATCAACAGACGCACAAGGCGGAAGAAAAGTAATACAGTTTTTTTCAAGTGAAAGCACGAGTGCAAAAGCTACGTTTGTATATATACCACGTGAAGATGATACAGACGGGCCATTTGAAATTGAGAATGAAATATATCGTGCCGTGGTGCTTAAGATAGCTTCGATTGTTGCCTTAACGTATCTCAATGGAGATATGGCAAAAGCATTAAATGAAATGAGTGTTGAACAATTAAGAGTAAACATCTGATAAAGTCATGCGCAAACACAGGATAACAATAACTATTGATATGTCGCTTTTAAGCCGTGATGTGCAGGATAAAGCATCAAGACTTATGACGATTATCCGATCATCTAAAAACAGCGTAGGAACATCAGACATTACAGAAGATACCGATTTGATATCACGAGCAATATCATACGCAGTATCTGAAATTATGTCGATGTGCAAAGAATACATCTGGAGCAATCAGCACACTACAAGTAATAAGATGCTGAACAGCGGAAATATAAAGATGATATTGATAATGCCGTTGAGCTTTAATCTCGCCGGGTGTACGCCGCTTGGCCAGATGATACACGCATACATTGTGGCGCGTGCATTGTCGGAGTGGTTAAGATATACTTCTCCTGAACTCATGGAGCCGCAGATGTCAATATGCCTTGATACATCACGTAGCATAACAAACATACTCAATGACAGAGTGCCCAGGTATAGAGCTGGACAAGATGTAGAGTTGATTGTCGGTGATGCGGATATAACTATGCTTTATAAGTTTGAGCATGAGCTTTTTGAGAACATACCTGAAACATTCGGCACAACAACGGATAGAGAATTCACGCGTGAAGTGGGCAGTGGAGACCAGCAGACTGTTGCTGTTGGCCTGCCAATTGGAAAAGTTCCTACGATTGGCGACAAGCCAATACGGCAGCTTGGTAAGGCAGTATATCAGGATCAAGTGTATGTATGGTGGACTACAGATCCATTTGAGCCTGGTAGCACGATAACGATAACATACAATTAACAATAAAGCAGGCAGAAATGAAATCTATAAGAATAGGCAACGATATAAGGATTGAATGGCCGCTTAGGTTAAGCGGTGATGTGGAAAATTTAAAAGAACTCGACTTATGCGTAGAAGTCGTGCCAAGCAAAGAAATAATAGACTATAAAAACCATCACGAGCATCCTTGTATAAAAGTTGAGACGTGTACAGTAATGCTTAATGGTGGTAAATGTCAGCAGCCCTCTCGTGATGTATTAAAAGCGTGGCATGACAGAAAGAAGCCAGAGATGTCTCCAATAATACTTCCTTTCACAATAGATGAAAATAAAATTATTGCTATATGGAAGGGCGACAACCAGTATTCTATTGGGGAGTATGATATCATTGTATATTCAAAGAAAAACGATATTGGTCAATCTGTTGCAGACCAGTGTCGTTTTGTGCGCCTCGTTGCCCATTCTGCTCAGGCCGATGCTCCAGCGGACAGCGATGTGGAGGCCATAATAACATTGCAGCCTCTTACGCTGGAGCTTTCAGGCCTTTCTGCCTACGATATTGCTGTTGCTAAAGGTTTTAAAGGGACTGTTGAAGAATGGTTGGCGTCTTTAAAAGGAGCCGCAGGTACGGGGGCTGAGGTGGTACAGGAAACAGGAAATAACGAGGATGCTGTTATGTCTCAGAAGGCAACAACTGGTGCTATTATAAACACTATTGGTATAAATGAGTTGGATTTTGATTTATCCAAGATGGAATTATATATGGCAGCCGGCGCACCTTGTAGATTTACAGTAACAGATGAAAGTGTTGATGGAAAGAAAAAGTATATTGTAGGAGTATTAGATTGTTTTTCTGATAATTCGGCACATGTATTTACACAAGTGTTCACAACTCATTATCTTTTACCTTTTAATGGCAGTGATTCTGATGATAAAATATACACATATTATAGAAGTTACCATATACAAGAAGATACGAGTTCAGTTTCTCAGGGTACGTGGGGCGAGTGGACTGTTATAGATACAGGGGGTGGAAGTGGAGATTTTCAGACAATAACAAACGGTGAGATAGATGCGATAACAAAAAAATAAAACGTATATAATTATGGCGAAAGTTTTAGATTTAGACGGACTGGAATATTTTTGGGGAAAAGTGAAGAACCATGTATCAGAAACATCAATAAGTGCAAACGAGAAAGGTGCACCTGATGGCGTTGCTACTTTAACAGGTAGTGGCAAGTTGACAGATAATCAACTTCCTAATTATATTGATACCATGCTGGAGTTTCAAATCCCCACATTAGTTCCTCCCGACCTTGATATTAAACTAGCCTCTACAAAAGAGGCAGAATATATTGTTTATATTGAAAGTAAAAATGTATTCTGTGCATATTATAATGGAGAATATTATGCGAACTGGGGACCTAATGATAATGTAGCAGATGCGGATAAATATGGGGACGTAGCCTCAGATAATGAAGGAAGAGTTCCTAAAACAGGAATACCATATCTTAACAAAACTGATTTAAAGAATTATAAGTATGATGGTTCAACTAAATTGGTAGAGATATATCAAGGAGGAGGAGACATTGAAACTATTACAACAGGAGAGATAGACGATTTATTTTCAGAATAACGATATTGCAAGCAGTCGGCTAATGTCTTCTTGTAATTAAAAATATAAGCCTATGAAATTATTAGATTTAACAGGGCTGTCTTATTTTTTCAGTAAGGTCAAAACTTATGTAGACAAAGTCATAGATGAGGAAAGACAAGAAAACGGAGTAAAGTCAGCAGGGCGCTATATACAGATAAACGCCGAAGGGCGAAGATCTGATGACGCTCCACGTAATACAAGGATAGTTAGCAAGGAAGGGCTATTGGCTATAAAGGATTACATAGACAAGCTGGAGGTTAAATACCCGAATCAGTATCAGTTCAGTGGTGCCTTTGTGGTAAGTGAGAGCAGTACATTGACAGATTATTTAGATGTTGTATATGACAAGATGCGTATATACCATGCTGATACTTATTACAAGATGCTTCTTTCGGCCACAGAAATAAATATGGACGCTTCCGTCAATACCGGTAAGGGGAGAATGACAATAAGAGGAATAGAGTTTGCTTTTGACACAGACAAGATGCCTGAAGAGTTGACTACTTATGTTAAAGAAGTCCAATGGGATGTGACAAGTGTTCCTGAGCAGGTGGAATCAGAAGACGGATATTTGAGAAATGATTATAAGGTACTGGCGAATGACGGCACATATAAAAAGATAAGCGAACTGACAGGGGTTGAGATTGAAACAGGGGGCCGTGGCGACAAGTTTCTTGCGGATAATGGAAAATATATAGAAATAGACACGACGACATACACGCTGACAGTGACAGCCGTACCTGCGGAAGCTCTGATTAAGATAAACGGAGTAGCGCAAAGCACCATATCCGTTAAAAAGGGTACTGAAGTCAGTATAGAAGTGTCTCTAAGCGGATATTATACAGTGAGTGAAAAAGTCGTTATAGATAAAGATACGACAAAAGAAATAACATTAGAGCAATTACCGGATTTACCGTCAACTAATAGAGAGGAGTTAGAAGATATGAATGTATATAAAGTATGGGCGATGCCTGATAGCGGCAAAGCAAAATTCGACACTACATCAACAGCAACAATCAAGGCTTATTTAGATGATATTAACGCAGGCAATCTTGCGTTGCTATACATGACGCAGCCAATAAGCGATGAGCCTAAGATAAAAGATTATATTCAGATGTCTGTGATAAGCTATAACGCAACTGGTTTTACGGCAATAGGCATTTATCAATCTGATGAATTTGTCGGTGTCGGCTCGTTGAGTCAATATTTTGTTTCTGTGAAGAGTGATGGCAGTGATGGATATACAGCAACATATAGTTTGCTGACAGTCTCATTGGGAGACCTTAACTTCAATGCCGCTTTTAATCTGCCAAGGCAATACAGAACGGGCATATCATATTCAGGCGGGACATATAGACTGTCTAATGTTGACAAAAGCGGCATAAATGAGTTTTTAAATGAATATAACAATTTAGAAGAGCCAATCCCTAAAGGCAGGGCTTATCTGACTATTACGACTATTAATGATTTAGACGGCTCGCCTACTGAAGTACCATTTGACATATATCCTGACGTATATAACAAGGGAAATATCGGTGGAAGTGGCGTTGTGTTGCACGGAGTATCACGCAATGCGGACACGCAAGGCCGCAGGCTTGAGCTAGAGATAAGCGGAAGCACTGAAAGTTTGGGATATACCATCACTAAATGCCAGTATGTTAATGGCGATATATAGAAGGTGGAACAGGCAAGATAGATGAATTATTAGTTTAAACGAATATAATTATGGCAAATTTTTTAGATTTAACAGGCTTGTCTCATTTTTGGGATAAAGTAAAGGCTTATGTAGATAGTGCTATTAGTACAGCAAAAACAACAGTTGGTAATTATACAATTAACGGGCAGAAGATAAGCAGCAATCCTACCATACTTGGCAATGTGACAAATGACGCTCAGGTCAAGCGCAGTGAGATGGGAGTTAAGAATGGTGTAGCCACGCTTAATGAAAACGGAAAGGTTCCTTCATCTCAGCTGCCAATGTTTATGGATGATGCCTTAGAGTTCGAAACCGAGATTGCAAATAGTGCTAGCATAACGATTAAACAGGCGTCAACAGGTAAAGCTACATCAATAGTTTATTTGCGTGATAAGGATGTGTTTGTTGCATCAATTACCCCGGAGGGCGGTTTGGGAAGTCCAGAATATTATTCAGCGTGGGCAGAAACAGACAAAATTAGAGTTTATACCGATTATGGAACTCCTGTGCAGGGGCAAGGAGTTACTCCTAAAGACGGAGTGATATATGCCAATCTGGGAAATGCCAAGAACTACAGATATGCCGGTTCATCCGCAAAACTGGTAGCTTCAGGTTCTGACTTAGCACTCGGAGAAACATCAAGTACGGCTTTTAGGGGTGACTATGGTAAAATAGCTTATAACCATGCGCAGGCAAAGGGTGTGGCTTTAAGTACAGAAAAGCTATATAAGATAACAACCAATTCAGAAGGACACGTAACAAAAGGAACTGCAGTTACAAAAAACGATATTACTGCACTAGGAATACCTGCACAGGACACTACATATGGTATTGCAACGACGTCTACGGCAGGTTTGGTGAAACCTTCATCAGTTATAGCCAAACCGTCTGTAAACAGTCCATCTACTGAGGAGGGGAAATATTATCCCGTGCAAATGAGCGGTGACGGCGCTATGTTCGTAAATGTTCCTTGGCAGAATACTCCTGGATCTGACACAAAAGTTACTCAAAAAGCCACAAGCTCAAATGGTGCATTTAATCTTTTGTTAGCTCAAACTTCTGGAAATACAAGTGAAGAAACAGGGTCTGTAAATAAAGCTCCAGGATTAACTTATAATCCTTCAACTAAAGCACTTTCTGCAGGAGGAGCATTAACAGCTGGTGGAGCTGTAACAGGTTCTACTATAAAGAAGAGTGGAGGAACATCATCACAAATTCTTATGGCTGACGGTAGTGTAGCCACGGCTATTCCTACAGAAGATATAGATAGTTTATTCTCATAAGAAATGTTACAAGCAGGTATTACCCGCCTGCTTGTAATTAAAATACAAGCCTATGAAATTTTTAGATGAAACAGGATTACAATATTTTTGGAAAAAGATTGCTAGTTTTATAGATGGAGTAACTAGCACTTCATTAGTTAATTCTAAGAAAAATAGAATAGAGGAATTTTATACTAATCTACATAAAATAAATAGAGGTAAGTATGTTAATAATTCTTCTTTTTCTTGGCCGGTTGGAAATAGGGCCGGAGCTAATAAGTCGTTACCCTCTTTGACTACAGGAGGAAGTACTTATGATCTTCTAACCTTTTTATGTTTGTCTGATACTCATGCTAGTAAATATTACAAGTATAGTTTTGACAAGCCGGAAGAATTCCAAAATTCAACTTTTGGTTTAGATGCAATACAAGAAGCTATAGATGTAGCAAAATATGGTCTAAACAAAAAGGGTACATCTTCAAAAGTAGTAAATACTGGAAAGATTGCAGGTATTATTCATTGTGGAGATATGTGTAGTGGTAGTGATGGAAGGAGTAACAAGGATAACACTCTTGAAACTAGAGCCGCAATAGTAGAAATGGCTCAGGAAATATATAAACAAGTTCCTTTCATATGTGTTTTAGGCAATCATGATTCTAATAGTGTAAATTCAGCTGGAAGTGGTATAACTAGAGCTGAAGATGATGAAACAATTTATAACCCATTGTTTGATACATTAATATCAGAAGGCTTTGATAATCAAAATCTGTCTAAAATTACTAAACTATATACAGGTTGTTATGATTTTAAATATAAAGTAACAGTAAAAAGAGGAACCTTCTATGTGCATGTAATAACTCTTAACTCAAATGATATTCCAATGCCTGGTGGAAATAACAGTGAAAAAGATTCATTGCACAAGCAGTTTATTAGTAAAGAACAAATTAATGCTATCGTTACAGCATTAACAGGATTGGGGAGCACAGATAGAGTAATATTAGTATCCCATGCTCCTATTACTAGCTATACTAATAGTAATACTCATGGAACAGAAAAATTTGATATATCATACGTTGGAGATACAAGCACATTTAAAGATGCCTATATCGCCAGCACGCCTGACTACGTATTGAATCCTGTTGATTCTACTGGTGTGGTTTATAATGTTCTGTATCAATTATTATATGATTTTAATAACTCGGCGGCTTCTACAATATCAGTAAAAACCTATAATTCCGAAGGAACATTACAAACATCTAATATAGGATGGGACTTTAGAAATAAAACTAAAAAACGATTTCTGTTTGGCTTATCAGGACACCTCCATGCTAAAAACTTATTATTAATGGGTATTGAAAGTGACAAAACAACGGAAATGTATAATATAAATTTAAGCTCGTCTGGTGGTTCTTTGGGAAGCATGGATAGCAATGTCCCCAATGTTTATGGGAATAATCCATATAATTTTGTATCAGTATCTATTGACTTGCAGAATAAGAGATTATATTTAGTAGATTATAATAATAATCTAAAAATATCCAATGACGCTTCGGGATTAATAGCAAAAGGAGAATCAAATAATATCAATAACAAGATAACTATGTATGATTTTGGCGATCTGTGGTCATAGGTAGGTGATAAATATTAATTATTAAATATCTTATGGAAGAGACAGGGTTAATGAATACAGGAACGAGGACGAGCATTATAACACTGCTTAGTGGAGAACTTGCATGTATGGTATATGATGCAAGGTGGATGATACTTGCGATATTTCTGTGTGTTGTCGCAGATTTTCGATATGGGTGGGGCGAGAGCAGCAAGCGCTACGCTCTTGCCAAAGAGAAGGGTAACGAAATACTTATGGCGCAATATAAATGGCGCACATCGAGGGCGCTTAGACGGTCTGTTAATAAGATGATAGACTATATAATATGGCTCGCAGTGGGCATGATCGTAGGTATAGCAATCATCAAACCGCTTGGCGTTGATTACATCTCCGGTGTACTTGTCGCAACGACATTAGCCGTTGGGTGCGAGCTTAAATCTATAGTCGGACACTTAATGTTTCTTCATGGAGTAGTTCTTGAACAAAAGACGATAAAAGGCTTTTTGAAGGCATTTGTAATTGCGCTGGCAAAGCGCAAGAACAGAGATGTCGGAGAGGCTATTGAAGAAGGTTTTAACGAAATAGAAGGGAAAAACAAAAATGAGGGAAATTAAAAGGATTTTCGTGCATTGCACGGCGTCGTCTCAGACATGGGGCGTAAACGAGTTGAAAAATGAGTTTAAGCGTAAGGGATGGAAGAACCCAGGATATCACTACGTTATTACAAAAGACGGAAAGATACACCAGATGCTCGATGATAGCAAGGTGAGCAACGGAGTAAAGAATTATAACAGCACGGCTATAAATGTGGCTTACGTGGGCGGCATTGACAGTAATGGAAAGAGCGTTGACAACCGCACCGCAGAACAGAGGAAGTCGCTTATTGACGTGCTAAAGATACTACGCAAACGTTATCCGGATGCACAGATATTGGGACATAGAGACATCAGCCCCGACACCAACAAAAACGGGAAGGTGGACATTTGGGAACGTATTAAAGACTGCCCATGTTTTGATGCAATCACAGAATATAAAGATATCTGATATGGGCACAATAGCAAAATATGCAGTGGCGGCAGTGGTGGGCATCGCAATCGGCGCACTGCTTGCCGTGCTGTTTATGCGAGATGGCGAGGCGAATAGTCAAGTAGAAGTAACCACCGAAATTAAGTACGACACAATACCTTACTACATGCCGGTGCCGGTGGACAGTTATATTACACACTATGAGTGTGTGAAGTTGCCTGCCGTGCGTGATACTTTACGTGACAGCCTTATATATAAGGACACATTGATATACGACAGCGTGAATGTCATCGTGCCTTTCACGCAGAAAAAATATGAGGACAGTACCTATGTCGCATATGTGAGCGGTTTTCGCCCACAACTTGACAGTATAAGCATATATAGGGAAAATAATTATAAAACTATCACGGAGAAGTCGGGGCGTTGGGGAATAGGAATAACAGGTGGTTATGGCTACGGAAGCAAAGGCTTCACGTCATTTGTTGGAGTGGCAGTATATTACAAATTATTTGAATTTAAAAATAGAAGAGGTCAGAAAATCAAACACGAAAATAAGAGATAATTATATGCATGAACTGTATGGAAAATAATGTGCGGTATGTAAGAAACATAGTAGTAAAATAATATATTTTCAGAAAGATACGGAGGGCACAGGACTTAACGAAAAGACGATTAAACATATGATAAATTCACTCTATATAAACCAGAGAGTAGCAGAAGGTCTTGCAATTAATTTGATGTTATTTTTGGTGGTATTTGTCTATAAAAAAATAAAAGCAACCAATAAAAGGCTGCTTTTTATTTTATTTGGAAAGAATATAATCAATCAGTTTAAAGTTGGCATCATTGATTGATTTATTATCTTTTTTGATATACAACATTGTTATTTTAATAGACCTATCAATATGGCATAACATTTCATTCACAAGATATATTGATATGCCAACGTCATTAACTGCTATTGTAGCCATTGAATGGCGCGCAGAATAGAACTGCAGATCGTCAATGCCTATTTCTTTTGCTATTGATTTTAATCCAATATTTAAAGATCTATTGAAGTCAGACATTGAGCTGAAACGAGAGCTGAAGTTAAAAACATGATCATGGCCACGATATTTATTTAATATAGGCATAATAGATGGGTGAACTCTTACGACCATTTCCGCTTTATCGTTTCTTCGGTCTTTGGTTTTTGTCCTATTGTATGTTATATATTCTCCGTCAAATTGTGTGGCATTATACAGGTCCGCCGAGTTCATGCCCATAAGGCAGAAGGACAATTTATAGCAATCAAGTGCAAGGTCACGACGGCTGCAAAAGCCTTTTCTTGTCAGATTGTCGTATGGTAGTTCAAATATTTTTCTGATAGTGTTGACATCAAGCGCTCTTTTTTCTGCTACATTCTGTCTCGGCGTGTGAAATTTACTCAACGTGTGACGGATGCGTATTATATTATTTTCATCATCATTATAATAATTGCGTGCATCATTGAAAATCTTTACAATGGCATTTGTGTATAATGATTGTGAACGAGGCTTGTCGCAAAGGCTGTCTGTGTATTCTTTCATTTTCTGTGATGTTATTTCAGAGAAATATATATTTTCTTTGCCCATAAAACGTTTGAAAGAATTGAGAGCTGTTTTATAATTTTTCAGACCTTTTATTTTAGAGTTGTCCAGCCAGGTATTGGCATATTCGGTAAAGCTCAAATCCTGGTTTGTGTCTTTTGATTTTATAAAATCAACGATTGATTTAAATTCAACATCATTGAGTTCAAGATTCAGTTTTTCAATTTTTTGCCGGTAATGTCTAATAAGATCTTCGCAGCGGTCCAGAATCGATCTGTTTTTGATTTTGCCGGATGATGTCAAATCTTTTTGGGTTACAAACATGGTTGTAGGTATATAAGCATTTTGGCTTTTATGACTGAACAAGATATAGACGTGCCAGGTCTTATCACTCTTCATATTGTTTTTCCTGATTGTTGCTTTAAATGTTGCCATAATAGTGTGAGTTATGTGTGAGCGATTTATGTTTACTTGTGGTATTTAAACGTTACTTCTGAAAATCATAGTAATAATTTAATCCTAAAAAAAATAAGCGGAAAACCTTTTAAATAAAGGAAATCCGCTTATTTATTGAAGGGTGGAGGGTGGGGCTCGAACCCACGACATTCAGAACCACAATCTGACGCTCTAACCAACTGAACTACATCCACCGTGTTAGTTGCTTAATGTCTTAAAGCGAGTGCAAAGGTACGGGATTTATTTTAAACTACCAAATAAATCCCGTATTTTTTTTGCTTTTTGTTTAATTTGCCGGTGTTTTAGGAGCCTGAGGCGCTGCAGGAGCTGCTTTTTGGTCAGCTTTCTGAGCATTGTTACCAGCCTTAGCCGGAGCAGCCTTCTGTGTCTGGCTAGCGCCAAATCCGGGAAGGTTTGTCGGGTTAGTCTGCTGCTGTTCTGTTGCAGCCTTCTCGATAACACTCTCAGATGTTGTTGCCTTAGGAGCAACATAAGCGCATACAACGCTGAGAACAACCATGGCTATTGCAAGTCCCCATGTTGTTTTCTCAATGAAATCAGTGGTCTTGCGCACACCCATGATCTGGTTTGATGATGAGAAGTTTGACGCAAGTCCTCCTCCTTTAGACTCCTGGATCAGCACGATGCCTATCATGAGCAGTGCTGCCAGCACGATTAAGATTACGAATAATGTATACATTTTCTTTTATTTATATTTATTATTTATTATCAGTTTTTCCAAAAATCGGATTTGGTCTGCAAAGTAAGCATTTTTTTTTGGATAATTCAAATTTAAACGCTTAATAATTTCCAATGCCTTTGAATATCGGCCTTGTTTTATGTAAATTTGCGCCAAAGTCTCGGTAAAATAGTTCTCGTCGCCCTCTTTTTTGTCGTTGTCCTCTATTTCAGGCACATACTCGGGCTCGTCCTTCAGTTCTATTTTTCCGTTCTCGTTGTTGATGAAGTTGTCTATGAGGTCTTGTCCCTTCATGACGGGCTGCTGTGTGTCGTCTGTGTCGCCTTCAGTATCAAGCAGATAGGCCACATAGTCGATGGCAGCGTCGGCTGGTGTGGGCTTGCGCTTCTTTTTGCGCTCCTTGTTTTCCTCTTCCTTCTTGTCTTCGGGTATGGTGTCGAGGAACTGCTCTATGAGCGATATGGTTCTGTTGCCGCCTTCTGCCTCTTTCTTGTTGTCTTTCTCGGTCTTTTTCTCCTGCTGTGTGGTACGCAGCTTGTAGTGGGCTGCCTCCACGAGATTGAACACCACCTTGCGGTCGGTGATGTAGACGGCAGAGCGGCGCAGCTCCTCGTCGAACGAAGGGTCGTGAAGAAGATACAGGTTTTGCAGTAACAGCAAACGGGCCGGCTGGTAATAGGGATACAGAGCAAGGAGGGAACGCAAGTCGTAGAGCGTTTCCTTGTCCATCTGTTCCGGATGCCTTATTAGCTGCTCGAGGTCTATGTTCATATGGTCTGCTTGTTACCAGTTTGCTACTGTAGCGTTGAATATCTGATCTGTGATGTCCTCAACCATCTGTGTTACGAGTTCTTCCTGAACAGAGTTGAGCGACTGTGTAGTCTCGAATGTAGACGTGGCAGTGAACTGCTTTTCGAAGTCCTCGCTGTGGTTGGCATTGTTGGTAAACCTTACGTTCACCGTCATCGACAGCTCTGCCTGTGCCGATGTACCTTCAGCCGTTACGGCCTTGTTGCGCTGTGAATATTGCGTTATTTCGCCTTCAATCTTCATGTCGCCGTTGCGCTTTACCTGAATGAGGCGTGTGTGGTTGGCGAACACGTCCTTAAGCTGGTTGTTGAAGATGCTGGCCATAGGAGCCCATACGTAGCTTGAGCGGATGGGGAAGTCGGCTATCTGTATTGTCTTGGTCTTGGTGTAGTCGATACTTGCTCCGTTGAACTTATATGACACGCTGCATGACACCAGCAGGAGCATCATGACGGTTAATAGTGCTGTCTTTATATGATTGATTCGCATAAGTTGTTTGTTGCCGCTTTGTAAATGTTTGTTGCTTAATATGAGCTTCTTGTCATATCGTTGGCCGTAGGACATTATTTCTCCAGTCCGTACTGCTTTATTCTTCTGTATAATGTTCTGTCGGAAATGCCAAGTTCCTGAGCCGCCTTCTTGCGGTTGCCGCCATTGCGTTCGAGAGCCTTTTCAACCATCTGACGTCCTATGTCTTCAAGATTAAGACTTTCGGGCTCTGATATTTCTTCAGCCACGGCGTCTTGTACGGTCGGTGCCGCTGTGCGTGCGGGTGAGCTGATGGTTGCCGACGGTTGGTCTGTAATGATAGACGGCAGGTTAGAGGCTGACGTGTCTACTGTGGCGCTGCGTGCAGCGTCGAGCTGTTTGCGCAGACTGTTCATGTCGCGGCGCAGGTCGCTTACGTTGCCGCGTAGCTCGTAAAGAATCTTATATAAAATCTCGCGTTCGCTCTCGTAAGAGTGGCTTCCGGGCGAGCTTATCGTTGCCAGCTGTGTGCTCTCGGCGTCTTCAGGGATGAACTTGTGTATTGCCTCGCCGCTTATTTCGCGTTCCTGACTTAACACTGACATCTGTTCTGTGATGTTCTTCAGTTGTCTTACGTTGCCGGGCCACTTATATTTAAGCATTATATATTTGGCCTCGTCAGAGAGGGTTATTTTGGGCAGATGATATTTCTCGGCCATCTGCATGGCAAAGAGGCGGAACAGCAGCAGAATGTCTTCGCCGCGGTCGCGCAGCGGCGGAATCTGTATTGGAATGGTGTTGAGCCTGTAATACAGATCTTCGCGGAAACGGCCTTCGCTGATGGCTTTGCGCATGTTGACGTTGGTGGCAGCGACAATTCTGACGTCTGTCTTCATTATCTTCTGTCCTCCCACGCGTATGTATTCGCCTGTTTCGAGAACGCGGAGCAGTCGTGCCTGTGTGGCCATTGGCAGCTCGCCAACTTCGTCGAGGAATATTGTGCCCTTGTTGGCAACGCCGAAGTAGCCTTCGCTCTCGCCGATGGCGCCGGTGAATGAGCCTTTCTCATGGCCGAACAGTTCGCTGTCTATCGTGCCTTCGGGGATAGATCCGCAGTTGATGGCAAAATATTTCTCGCGGCGTCGCGGAGAGTTGTCGTGTATTATACGTGGAATAATCTCTTTACCCACACCGCTTTCGCCGATGATGAGTACAGAGAGATCTGTCGGTGCGACCTGCATGGCCACATCGATGGCGCGGTTTAATCCGTCGCAGTTGCCGACGATATTATAACGCTGTTTTACTTTCTGTAATTCAGAAGTGTTCATTTATTCTGCAAAGTTACATAATTTATTTTATATAACACCGATGCATTGCATTTTTAATGTAATTTTAGTTATATCACGTGCTTTGAGGGGGATTGTCGGTAGTTAGAGTGAAGAAGCCCCACCAAACCTCCCCCGTGGGGAGGCTCCATCCGACTTTACGAAAATTAAACAATGCCTGATGGAAGTGAAGAGCAGGCACAAAAGCGCAACAAAAATTAAAAATGAAAAATCCAAATGTCCTGTGGATGTTATCGTTTGGAGTTAAAGTAGTATTTTCTAAGTGAAGAGTTAAGAGTGAAAAATCCAATTGTATTGTTGATTCTTTTTAGCGGATCAGGAAATTAGCTACGCTGACCTTCGGTTCTTTATTTAATTCCGGCGGAGCGCAGATCCGCCGGAACATTAGCAAACGTAGTGATTATGAAGTTATTATAAGAATCCACAAAGCATATGATTTTAACTCCTATACCTTCTTTAACTCCTCTAACTACCGAAGTCAAATGCATTGTTGATTCTATTCAATGTGATACAATTGACAATAATCGACGAAGCGCACGCACTACGTTGCTATTGTGCCGGCGGATCTGCGCTCCGCCGGAATTTAATATAAGGATTTTTCAATCCGATTACTTCCTATTTGACATCACCTTATATCTTTAATGCAAAATTATCATTGGATTTTTCATTATTCACTTTCGTAAGGCAGCGGTATTTTTAGCGGAACATTAGGATTAGTAGTTAAAGGATTTAGAGTAGTTATCGCTCGCTAAGGTGAGCTAGGAGTAGCTCCTTGAGCGCAACGAAAAAAGTCATATGCTGACATAGTGCTTGCGAATGGAAACCACATAGCAATTGGATTCGTAAATCAGCGGTATTTTTAGCGGATCTGGAGATTAGCTGTGCTGACCTTCGGTTCTTATATTTAATTCCGGCGGATTAATTCTATTGATTGTCGGCTGCGTTCGGCATAACCAAATGAGATTTGCTTCTGCTCTCACTTGCACGACAATTGCAGATCCGCCGGCACATTAGTCTTGTTGATTATTATCGATCGTAACACATTGAAAAAATCCACAAAGCATATGACTTTAACTACTATAACTACTTTAACTACTCTAACTCCAAATGATAATACCCAACAAATCAATTGGATTTTTCGCTCTTCACTTTTCGTTTTTCACTTAAAAGCCGGGCTATTGTTGCTTGATTTTCTCGCTTACGGCTTCTCCTGTGTTCTTCTTCTCGAGCTTTATTAAAAGCAGTCCTATTGCGGTCCAGATGAGTTCGCGGATGCGCACGATAAGGGCTACGAAGATGCCGGCGCTGGCAGACATGGCGAGACTGGCGGTGGACATGATGAAGCCGCCCTCACGGCCGCCGAGCTGAAGGGGAATGAAGAACAGAAGGTTGGCGAAAAGACTGGTGAAGGCCAGGATAAGCACGCATGGGGCAAAGCTGACATCCGGTGTGAGGACGCGCAGTACAAAAAGAATCTCGAATGCAGAAAGGAAGCGGCAGACAAGCTCTAGCATTACGGCAGAGACAAACGACTTCTTGTTCTGACGGTGAAGTGCCGCAATCTGGCGGTCGATGGTGTCGAGCTGTTCCTTATGCTTGTCGATAAAATTGCGTGAGCGTTTCTTTATGCCCGGGATGTGCTTTATCAGGTTCATTATCCTTACGGCCATGCCCTTCTGGTAGCCTTTGATGAAGAACCATACGCCGAGGATGCAGAATGCGCCTGAGAGTGCAAGGACAATGCCCGTTACGAAGTTTGCCTTCTCGGTGAGCAGAAAGAGCAGGATGGAGAGCAGCCAGAACAGAAAATGGCTGAATATGTGGGTCATGGCATAAAGTATGACCGACGACGAGGCACGCTCTGTGCCTATCTTAGGCGACAAGGACATCACGCGGTAAGGCTCGCCGCCCATGAGTCCGCCGGGCGTGGCGTAGTTGAGGGCAAAGCCCGAAACGGTAATCTTGTAGAGCCACCAGAAGTTAATCTTGGGCTTCTCGTCAGAGCCGCTCCTTATTATAATATACCATGTGGCGGTATTGAATATATACAGAAAGGCCCATAAGGCCACAACGGCGAAAAACCAGTAGCCGGCATGCTGAAGGCCGTCCCACACCTGTTTGAAGTCGAGTTGTGTTATCATGATGATGAGCACAACTATTCCGAACACAAAAAATGCGTTCTGATATTTCTTTTTCATATTTAATCTTTTATGTTGCCCGCCAGGCATTTCATCGCACTGTGTAATCAGACGATGTGGTTTATTATAAGTGAGTTTATGTTAAGCACGGCCATGCCGGAGCGCAGCCGGATGCCTGTCCTTGCGTTTGCAGTCTGTCTTTCTGTCGTCATAAAGGCGATGCCGTCGCCTTTATGACTTATTTTTGCAGACTTTCTGAGCTGGTCATCTGTTTGTCAGTGTCCATGCTCTGCGCTAAAGTCAAACTGTCAGCCATGCCGAATCAAGATGTCTCACCTGAAGTTATTCCTCTTTAGCGTTTTTGTCGTCGCCGCTGTTGTCCTGTTCCTTAAACTTGTTTATAGAGAACCGTGCCTTCTCGCTGTCGTCACGCTTCTCGTGATAGAGCTTCTTCAGCGGATTGTTGAAAGGTTCGTCGTATTCGATGCGGTTGCGGAAGACGTCGAGTGCGAGATATATGGCATTTCTGAAAGAGCTTTCGTCAGCCATGTTCTTGCCTGCGATGTCGTAAGCCGTGCCGTGGTCGGGCGATGTGCGCACGATAGGCAGTCCGGCTGTGAAGTTTACGCCGTTGCCGAGATCGAGACACTTGAACGGAGCCAGGCCCTGGTCGTGATACATTGCCAGTACGCCGTCGAATGCAGTGTAGCTCTCATGTCCGAAGAAGCCGTCGGCTGCGTATGGTCCGAAGGCACGTATGCCGTTGTCAGACAGTTCCTTGATGGCCGGTATGATAACCTCCTGTTCCTCGCGTCCCAGCAGTCCGTCGTCGCCTGCATGAGGATTGAGCGCCAGCACGGCGATGCGCGGGTTTGAGATGCGGAAGTCGCGTTTCAGCGAATTGTGGAATATCGTGGCCTTCTCTATGATGCTCTCTTTGGTTATAGCCGCAGCAACGTCTCTGATGGGCAGGTGTGTGGTTACGAGAGCCACGCGCAGCATGTCGTTGAGCAATATCATGAGAGCCTTGTCGCCATTGCCCGCACGCTCCTCGATATATTCGGTGTGGCCGCAGAAATGGAAGTCGTCGCCCTGTATGTTGTTCTTGTTGATAGGTGCCGTTACGAGCACGTCGAACAGTCCCTCCTTGTAGTCGGCCATTGCCTTTTCGAGAGCTGCGAGCGATGCCATGCCAGCCTCTTTAGACGGATTGCCAAGGTCAACCTTTATCTCCTGGTCGAAAGTTGTGAGCAGGTTCACCTTGTTGTTGTGGGCTTCGGCAGCCGAGTTGATTATGGTGAAGTTGCCCTGAATGCCGAGAGCATTGCGGTGATAGGCTGCCACCTTGGGCGAGCCGTAGATGATAGGTGTGCATAATTCAAGCATGGCCGGCTCAGAGAATGTCTTGAATATTATTTCATACCCTATGCCGTTAGTATCTCCGTGCGTTATGGCAACGCGTAGTTTTCTGTTTTCCATATTCGTATATGTTTGTTATATCTGTTTCTTTCTTAACCTTATGTCAGTCGGGCTGCCGTCTGCTTTTACTGTTACTGCCGTTGGCGGCGTGCCTGCCTAGAGTGTATAGTGCAGCCTCGGCACTCCTTATCAGGTTGCGCTTGTCGGTGCCCGGCGCATAGACAAAAGCCTCTGCCACTATTACACGGCTGTTGACTGAGTCGACTGTAGAAAGCGACACGAACGGTCCGCCCATGGCATCGTTGCGCATCTCCCACAGTCCGCGGCTTATCATCACGGTGCGTCCGTCTTCTGTTGCCAGTCCTGCCGTCACGCTTCCGGGAGTTGTCTGCATATACATGCCGTCGAGTTCGCCCGGTATGTTAAGTCTCATGACGCTGTCGCGCGCAGCCAGGGCGCGGTGTGCGTCGAGAGTGGTGCCGCTGTATGAGTAGACGCAGATGTTTCGCATGCGGTCGGGCCTGTTGTCCGAAAGCCATATAAAGTTGCGTCCCGTCTTGCCCGCCTTCATTTCGGCAGGTATGCGCATGTCCCATCCGAACATACGCCTTATGCTGCTCTCGGCCTTGCGGTTGCTTCCGGCGCGCAGCGTTGATATTGCCGTGTTTATTTCTGCCCTTGTCAGCAGACTTGTGAGCCGGTGGCCAGCCTTTGCCATATATTGGCTGAGCTGTGATGCCGACGGTGTGTTGACATATACCACGAGCTGCGGTCTTGCCCATACGTTTTTCTCGTATCTTATGCGTGTCGACGTGAACACCGCCGGATTGACGGTTACTATTACTATGCAGCGCGCCAGCCGTGTGGTCTGGTTAAAGCGTGTGCTGTCTATCAGCGACACGTCGAACATCGGCTCGCGCTGTGGCAGCGAAGGCATGTCCTGCGTCAGGACGCTGTCTACTACGGC